>Ga0137361_10000624_pt1 | contig 20259 bp, 18 predicted proteins | sample Mad1_80_16metaG_FD_104923 | JGI IMG/M metagenome (GOLD analysis project Ga0137361, IMG submission 104923) | Vadose zone soil microbial communities from Angelo Coast Range Reserve, California, USA - Mad1_80_16 metaG | ecosystem: Environmental > Terrestrial > Soil > Vadose zone | place: USA... | reverse complement strand
TACGCCGATGCCGGTCGAGCGCATGTGGCCGACAAAAGCGGAGCGCGTCCAAGGCTCCGGGAGCGACACCCACAGATGAAAGCCGATAGGGTCGGTGCGAATGCAGCTCGCCGGCAGGACCTTGCGCAGAATCGCATCTGCGAGCCGCTGGCGCTCCAGCGATTCCCGGCGCACCGCCGCAAGCAGCGCTTCGCCCGTGCCGTCGACGATCCAGCGAGTGGCGAGCGCGACGGTGATGGGTGACGGCATGACCGTCGCGGTACGGACCGCCGAAGCAAACAGCCATCCGGAGCGCACGTCCGGCGCCACCACATAGGCGATCCGCAGGCCGGCGCCGAGGCATTTGGCGAGTCCTGCGACGTGCCAGGTGAGCTCCGGCGCGATCGTCGCAAAGGGCGGCGGCCCCTTCGTGGGAAGAAACCCATATGGGTCATCCTCCACGATCGGCACCCCGAAGCGCCGCGCCACCTCGCCAATCGCAATCCGGCGCCGCTCGGAGATCGTGTGCGTGGTCGGGTTGAGCAGCGTTGGATTGAGATAAAGCGCCTTCGGCGCGTGCTGCGCGCACGCCCCTGCAAAGGCATCGGCGTCGACGCCCTCGTCGTCCATGGGCAGGCCGAAGAGCTTCAGGCCGAGCTGGGCTGCGATCGAGCGGGCGCCCGGATAGGTGAGCTCTTCCGACAGCACGGCGTCGCCCTCTTTGGCGAGCAGGCCGAGGATACCGAGGATTGCCGGATGGGCGCCAGGCGCGATGAAAAGCCGCTCTTGGGGCGGCACCAGGGCACGGCGGCTCAACCAGTTTGAAGCCGCATCCTTGTCGGCCTGGACGCCACCGAATCCCTGATAGCGCAGCAGAGACACGAGATCGCGGCCAACCGCCTCAAGCCCGTCCTGCATGCGGTCGAGCAGCTCCGGATCATCGGGCTCGGGCGGCAGGTTCATGGACAGGTCGACGATTTCCGGATGGCGCGCCATCGGGCTGTGGCGGCGACGGGCCGACGCGCGCACAAAGGTGCCGCGCCCGACATGAGATTCAATCAGGCCGCGCTTCTGCGCTTCCACATAGCCCCTCGCAACGGTGGTGAAATCGATGTCGAGCCGGCGCGCCAGCTGGCGCTGGGGCCGCAGGCGATCCGAGGCGCCGAGTCGGCCGCTGCGAATGTCCTGCGCGATGGCGTCGGCAATGGCGAGGTAACGCGGCTTGTCGCTTGCAGCCAGATTCGGCATCCAGTCGGTCATTCGTCGTGGCGCTCTATGCTCGTCTCACTCTCGGTTGTGCGCGGCATTTGCGGTGTAAGTCATTCGCCGATCGCGCAGCATGCGGTGCCATATCAGCCACTCAAAACCTTTCGAGACAAATTGACTGTATATTGTAGCAACAGCTCCTGCCAAGCAAATATGGCGGCCGTCGTGCTTCAATTGTAGCTCGGCGGCAGTGGCTGATATTCCGCAATATTGCTACAGAACGCAGCAGAGTGGCGACTTTTTGGTCTTTGCATTAAAGCGACGACGAATTTTAATTAGGCACATTTCGGATGAATTGACTGCATTAGTGATCGCAAAATGAATGGTATTGATGAATGGATATGCAATCCAGCCATTGGCACGTCCTTTGCTCTTTTGCGTGAGTTTCCCCTTCCCTCCTTTCCCGGGAGATGAGGGGGGGCGTCTGTTTCGCCAATTCTCGCGCAAGGAGGAGAACATGCCTGCCGTCGCCGCGGCCGCTCATCAGAAGGGCGACTACCTGGTCGACTATGAAGAGAAGGTGTTCGAGGACGTCAAAGCCGAGCCGGGTGAGAAAGCCCTCGTGACCTTTCATACCGTCGCCTTCGAAGGCTCGATTGGTCTCGTGAACATGCTTCAGGCGCTGCGCCTCCATCGCAAGGGCTTCGCAACCTCGGTCCTTCTCTATGGACCCGGCGTGACGCTTGGCGTCCAGCGCGGCTTTCCGAAACTCGGCGACGAAGCCTTTCCGGGTCACCAGAACTTCAACAATCAGCTGACCAAGTTCATGGGCGAAGGCGGCAAGGTCTATGCGTGCCGATTTGCCCTGCAGGCGCTTTACGGTCACGGCGAGCCGTCGCTTATTCCCGGAATCAGGCCGATCAGTCCACTCGATGTGCTCGATCTCATTCTCCTGCACCGTAGGGACAACGCCTTTATGATTCATACCTGGACGGTGTGAACACGCTGCGGTTTGCGCCCCCTTCCTATTCTGCTCCGCATGGGGAGGGGGCCAATGACGGAGGCGAGAAATGGCCGATAAAGCCAGCATCCGCGTCGCCGCGGTGCAGATCGCGCCGGATCTGGAAACTCCGGGCGCAACGCTGACCAAGGTCCTGGACAGCATCGCCGAGGCCGCGGAGGGGGGTGCGCGGCTTGCGGTTTTTCCCGAAACCTTCGTGCCCTGGTATCCGTATTTCTCCTTCGTGTACCCGCCTGTTCTCACCGGCGCCGAGCACGTCCGCCTCTATGACAATGCCGTGGTGGTCCCCGGACCCGTGACCGAAGCGGTCGCGGCTGCGGCGCGGCGCCATGGCATGGTCGTGGTGCTCGGCGTCAACGAACGCGACCACGGATCTCTCTACAATGCCCAGCTCATTTTCGACGCCGACGGTCGCCTCGTTCTCAAGCGGCGCAAGATTACGCCGACTTTTCACGAGCGCATGATCTGGGGGCAGGGCGACGGGTCGGGGCTGAGGGTGGTCGACACCGCCATCGGGCGCGTCGGGGCGCTCGCCTGCTGGGAGCATTACAATCCGCTCGCCCGTTACGCCTTGATGGCGCAGCATGAGGAAATTCATGTCGCCCAGTTTCCGGGCTCCATGGTGGGGCCGATTTTCGCCGATCAGATCGAGGTGACGATCCGTCATCACGCGCTCGAAAGCGGCTGTTTCGTCGTCAACGCCACCGGCTGGCTGAACGAGGAGCAGATCGCGAAAATCTCGCCCGACGAGAAGCTTCGCCGCGCGTTACGCGGCGGCTGCATGACCGCGATCGTGTCGCCGGAGGGCGCCCACGTGGTGCCGCCGCTGACCCAGGGCGAAGGCATCCTGGTCGCCGACCTCGATTTCGGCCTCATCGTCAAGCGCAAGCGGATGATGGATTCGGTCGGCCACTATGCCCGGCCCGAACTCCTTCATCTCGTTCTCGATGATCGCCCGGCGCGGCCAATGGAGCTTCGGACTCCCGCCGCGGCGGCCGCATTGCCTTCCGGGAGTACACCTGATGAAGCCGACAGTGCCGACGGCCGTGCCGACCGCGCAGCTGATCAACGAGTTGCAGTCCTACGGGGTCCGGCTCGTTGATCCCAATGCCGGTCACGAGAGCCGCCGCGGCGGCGCCGGGCCATCCGACCACAAAGCCCTGACCATCGCGGGCATGACCGTCATGGTGCCGGTCCACACGGCGCCGGCGTTTTCCAGTCCGTATTTCGTGGAAAAGCCGGACGCGTCGGGCCGCAGCCGCGTGAGCCGCGACGGAGTAATCCTCGGCGAAGCAAGCTTTCCGCGGCGCCCTCGGTTCTACGAGCTCGTCACGGCGGAAGGCATCCCGTATTGGAAGATCGCCGTGCTGCACGGCCGCGACGTGCTGGCGACCACCGTGTTGCAGACGTGCGTGCGCTATCAGAGCCGCACCAAGACATGCCAGTTCTGCGCCATCGGACAGTCGCTGGCGGCAGGACGCACGATCGAGCGAAAGACGCCGGCGCAACTCGCCGAGGTCGCCACGGCGGCCGTTGCGCTCGATGGCGTCACCCACATGGTGATGACCACCGGCACGCCGCCCGGGCGCGATCGCGGCGCCGCGATCCTCGCCGAGAGCGCGCTCGCCGTGAAGGCCGCGGTTGACCTGCCGATCCAGGGGCAGTGCGAGCCGCCTGACGATGACGGGTGGTTTGCGCGCATGAAGCAAGCGGGCATCGACTCGCTCGGTATGCATCTGGAAGCGGTCACCCCACAGGTCCGCGCCCGCATCATGCCCGGCAAAGCCCAGGTTTCGCTTGATCGCTACTTCGAAGCCTTCGCGACCGCCGTCCCGGTGTTCGGGCGCGGCCAGGTATCGACCTATATTCTCGCCGGGCTCGGCGACTCCAAGGAGGCGATCCTGGCGACCAGCGCAAAACTGGTCGCGCTCGGCGTCTACCCGTTCGTCGTCCCGTTCGTGCCGATCTCCGGCACGCCGCTCGAAAGCCATCCGCCCCCGACGCCGGCGTTCATGCACGAGATTCTGCGACCGCTCGCACGCATGCTGGGCGCCGCTGGACTGCGGGCGACCGACATCAAGGCCGGCTGCGGCAAATGCGGCGCCTGTTCGGCGCTGTCGACCTATGAGCGGGACGCCGCGGAGCGGGAAACCTGGGAGGCCGCCGAATGATGTTCGATGCGTTCCCGGAGTTCCTGCCGGCCGAATACCGCGTCAAGTTTGCGACCGAGCCGTGGGAGCGGCGCCAAGCCGCGGCATTGCGGCGGAAAGTGTTCTGCGAGGAGCAGCGAATTTTCGCTAACGATGATCGCGACGCGATCGACGAAATCGCGATCCCGCTCGTCGCGATTTCGTCGCTCGGGGTTGCACCCGACGACGTCGTCGGCACCGTGCGCGTCCACGAAGCCGAGCCCGGCGTGTGGTGGGGCTCACGTCTTGCAGTGGCGGCCGCCTATCGCGGGATCGGCGCGCTCGGCACTTCACTGATACGTCTGGCAGTATGCTCGGCCCGCGGGCGCGGTTGCCGGCGCTTTTATGCTCACGTGCAAAGCCAGAATGCGTTGCTGTTCCAGAGGCTGCACTGGCGAACCATCGAGGAGACAGAATTCCACGGCCGTGCCCATCACTTCATGCAGGCCGATCTCGCCTATTACCCACCGATCGCCAACCCGGAGGTGGGCTTTCTGTCACTACCCAAGCAGGCGGCCTGATGCTCGGCGCGGCCGCCATCAACGCGTTGGCGGCGCAGCTGCGCGCAAGCCGCGGCGTCGCTGCCAAACGCGACATTGCCGCGGTGGTGGCACAACTCGGTCTATCGGGCGAACTGGCAGTTCGCGCGGGCGATGATTGCGCGGCGATTGCGGATGGCGATGACTTTCTGCTGTTCGCTATCGAAGGTTTCATGAATGAGTTCGTGGCGGGCGACCCGTGGTTCGCCGGCTGGTGCGGCGTCATGGTCAACGTCTCCGACGTTGCCGCCATGGGTGGGCGGCCGATTGCGCTCGTCGATGCCGTGTGGGGCGCAAGCGAGGAAGACGTTGCACCGGTGCTCGCCGGCATACGGGCCGCGTCGAAAGCGTTCGGCGTACCGGTGGTCGGCGGCCACACCAATACCCGCACCGACCGCCGTCAATTGTCGGTCGCGATTCTGGGCCGTGCCGAGAAGCTCCTCACTTCGTTCGATGCGCGGCCCGGCGACCGGCTGGTCGCCGCGATCGATTTGCGTGGCCGCTATCGCGAGCCGTTCGCCAACTGGGAGGCAGCAACCGACGCGCCGCCGGAGCGGCTGCGCGGCGATCTCGATGTGCTCCGGGCGATTGCAGAATCAGATCTCGCACGGGCCGCCAAGGACATCTCCCAGGGCGGCATCATTGGCACCGCCATGATGCTGGCCGAATGCTCGGGCGTCGGGGCGACAATCGATGTCACCGCGATCCCGCGGCCGAGCGGCGTCGCGCTGGAGCGTTGGCTCCAGACATTTCCGAGCTACGGCTACATCCTCGCAGTCGCTCCCGCGCAAGCCGAAGCCGTGCGCGACTGCTTTGCGGCACGCGACATCGCGGCAGCACCGATCGGCGACATCACGCCAGGCGGGCGCGTCACGATTACCGACGGACACGCAAGCGAAACCGTGTGGGACTTTGCGCGGGAACCGCTGATCGGCTGCGGGGCCGCGCCTCCTCAAAAGGCCGAGGCGCTCGCATGAAGCGGCGCTTGCGCATCGCGATTCTCGCCCATTCGACCAATCCGCGCGGCGGCGTGGTGCATGCTCTCGAACTTGGCGACGCGCTGTGCCGCCTCGGCCACGACGCAACGGTTCATGCGCCCGACGCCAGCAGCCGCGGCTTCTTTCGCAATGCGCTCGCCCGAACGGTGTGCGTCGCGGCGTCGCCGGTCGGGCGCAGCGTCGCCAGCATGGTAGAGACGCGCATTGTCGACTATCTGCGCCATTTTGAGCGGACAGAGCACCGCGGCTTCGACGTCTGGCATGCCCAGGACGGGATTTCCGCAAATGCGCTCGCGACTCTCAAGGAGCGCGGCCTCATCGCCGGATTTGCCCGAACCGTGCATCATGTCGACGATTTTGCCGATCCGCGCCTCGCGGCTCTGCAATCGCGCGCCATCTCGTCGGCGGATCAACTATTCGTCGTGAGCAGGCTGTGGCGCGACTTTCTTGCGCGCGAGTATGGCCGCGAGGCCGCCCTCGTCGGCAACGGCGTGGACACCACTCAATTCTCTCCCGTGCCGGACGCTGCCGATGCGGCCGTGCGCGCACGACTGAGCCTGGCGCGGAACGGCAAGGTGTTTCTCGCCATCGGCGGCGTCGAGCAACGCAAGAATACCGTCGGGCTGCTCGACGCCTTCCGCATCGTTCAAGCCCAGTATCCGTCCTCGTACCTCGTGATTGCGGGCGGCGCCTCGTTGCTCGACCATAAGGCCTATCTGGCGCGCTTTGCTGCAGCCCTGGAGGCGAGCGGCCTGCCGGATGGTTCTGTGATCCGCACTGGCCCGTTGCCCCAAGCCCTGATGCCGGCGCTCTATCGCGCCGCGGCCGCGCTGGTGTTTCCCTCGACCAAAGAGGGATTCGGCCTCGTGGTTTTGGAAGCGATGGCGTGCGGCATCCCAGTGGTGACGTCGCGTATCGCGCCCTTCACTGAATATCTGGGTGATGGCGACGTCCTGTGGTGCGATCCGCACGATGCGGGCTCGATCGCAGCCGCGATGGTGGCGGCGCTCGAAGCTCCGATCCGTCGTGACCTCATCGTTCGGGGCCTGGCAATGGCCGCGCGGCACGATTGGGCCACTGCAGCCCGCGCCCATCTGCCGGCCTATGAGGCGCTCAGCGAGGCCGCGTATGCCTGAAATGCGCTTTCTGATCCGCTGGCCCGACGGCACCCCTGAGAGCTGCTACTCCCCCTCGCTGGTGATCGAGGACTATTTGGTCGCCGGCGAGACCTACGCGCTTGCCGACTTCCTCGCGCTCAGCCGCATCGCCCTCGCCTTCGCGAGCGACCGCGTGAAAGCGAAGTACGGCGTGCCGTGCGGTCGCGCAGTTGCGCAACTTGCCCGCATCGAGGCTGCGGCTGCGGACTTCGCCGGCCTGCCCGATGCCCGCGTTACTGTCGATGCATTCGAACGTGATGGAGACGCCCTTGAACGCCCCTCAACTTGATCCCATCGCGCACCATTCGGTGGCTGTCATCGGCGGTGGACAGGCAGGCCTGTCAATCAGCTGGTACCTCAAACGCGCCGGGATCGATCACATCGTGTTCGAGAAGGAGCGTGCCGGCCATGCGTGGCGCGCCGAGCGCTGGGACACCTTTTGCCTGGTGACGCCGAATTGGCAGTGCCAGCTGCCGGGCTTTCCCTACGAGGGCGATGATCCCCACGGTTTCATGGTTCGCCATGAGATCGTCGATTACATCGACCGCTTCGTTGCCTCCTTCGCACCGCCACTGCGCGAAGGTGTCATGGTCAAGAGCCTCAAGCGCAATCCGCACCACGGGTTCACGCTGGAGACGTCCGACGGCGTCCACGTCGCCGACCAGGTGGTGATCGCATCCGGCGGCTATCAGATTCCGATCGTACCGCGCTGCGCCGAACGTCTCCCGGCCGATATCATACAGATCCACTCCTCGGCCTATCGTAATCCGACACAGCTCCCTCCAGGAGCAGTCCTGGTGGTCGGCAGCGGGCAATCCGGCTGCCAGATCGCCGAAGACCTTCATCTCGCCGGCCGCAAGGTGCACCTGTGCGTCGGCGATGCGCCGCGGGTGGCGCGCCGTTATCGCGGCAAGGATGTGGTCGAATGGCTGCATCTCATGGGTTATTACGACCTTCCGGTGCATGAGCACCCGCTGCGCGAAGGCGTGCGCGACAAGACCAACCATTATGTCACCGGCCGCGACGGCGGGCGCGACATCGATCTGCGCCGGCATACGCTCGACGGCATGGAGCTTTATGGCCGGCTGCTCGATGTTACGGGCAACATTCTCGTGTGCGATGATGATCTTGCCCAATGCCTCGACCAGGCCGACCAAGTGTCGGAAAGCATCAAGACCAGCATCGACAATTTCATTGCCAGGCAGAATATCGCGGCGCCCGTGGAGGCCCGCTACAGCGCGGTGTGGACGCCGCCACGGGAGCGACCCGAACTCGACTATCGCGCTGCCGGGATTACGTCGATCGTGTGGTGCATCGGCTTTCGCACCGACTATAGCTGGGTTGATTTGCCCGTCTTCAATGGCCGCGTCCAGCCGGTCCATGTGCGCGGCGTTGCCGCGATTCCCGGCGTGTATTTCTTAGGCCTGCCGTGGCTCTATACGTGGGGCTCGGGCCGGTTTTCCGGCGTGGCGCGCGACGCTGCGTACCTCGCCGAACATATCGAGGCCCGCGCCGGCCTCGCGGTCGCGGCACGACAGGCCACGCTCAATGAGGCGGCGATCGGGAGCTAAGGCGCGACGAACAGACCGCTTAGGCCCCCGGCACACCGGCGAGCTTCATCCGATGCAGACGGATTCGAATTTTCGAGATCCCAGGCATGAGACCGCCGGTGAACGTCATGCCGGCTCTGCGCCTGTCGAGGACAGTCTGGGTCTTTTCAATATTCGTTGCAGGTTGGCGTCGTAGATCCCCTCGCCGGGCACGTACACGAGACCGCCAAGACGAGAGGCCAAACAGTGTTCCATGTGGTCGCACGCCTCCCAACCATCGTCGGTAATTCCCACGGGATCGATCTCGATGTCAATGATCCGCCGGCACGACATGACGTGGTCCCTGACCGAGGTTAAGTGCAACGCCGCGCTGCCAAAATGCTCCGCCATCTCCTCCATCATCGCCTCGGCAAGTCCACCTGCCGCGCTGGCCGCGCGGAGAATTATCGGCCGCCGTCTGGGGTCGTAACGAACCACCATCACGTGCCATTCCGGGTCTGCCGCAGCCTCCGAGTCAACCGGAGGTTCGTACACGGGATTATCCAGGAAGGCTGCGTCCTCCAAATGTTGCGCCAGTTCGCGACGCGTTATGGAGTCGTCACTTCTGCACAAGATGGATATGATCATACACATCAGGTCCCCATCAAATCGCGTCAGCCCCAGTGGCAACCCTGAGCGAATTGCATCGCGAACGCTTTTTTCGCCGCATCAATAACACAGGCGGGGAGCAGATCGAGGCTATTAACCTTCATCTCCGGGAACAGCCACTTTCCAAACCCAAATTCGATCCAGAAGCGGGCACAGCCCGCATTCGGCACTCGGATCGTCTCGCCTGTCGCGTGGTTGATGAAAAATCCCAATCTATCGCTGGCGCTGCAAGCATCGCCAAACCGCGCCACCTTCTCTGCTTCCGGGATGATTACTCCATCTCGGTGATAGTCAGAGGTTGAAACAACTTTCGGCCGCAAACAGCAGCCCACCTCGAATTCGTATGGCTGGCCTCGGGGGTTAAACTTGGCGTGAAATGGGAAGAGAGGAAGCTTGGATGGCCCTTCGCCAAACATCCGAACCTCGTACTCACGGAGCCCGACGAGTTCAGAGCGGATGGCCAAAACAGCCTTCAGATGGAGGCCGGGGATGACCACTGTTTCTCCAGTTAGAGGATTTCGACCTTCTCGATGCGCAATTTTCTTCGTGCTCGCAAGTCGAGCGGCGCGAGATGTAACTATAACAAGCCTCGCTTTCGTAGGCACCGCGCCAAGTTCGGCCAGACCCGCGAAGAAATCGGCAACTTGGATGGCACGTGGGGCGTATTCGACCTGATCTGGGATCAGTGTGTGGACGTAGGACAGTGACATTGCACTGCTTTCCCGGTTGATCGAAGCTCGAAGCCGCAGTCGGATCGGATGTGCCGTCCGCACATGTGGAGGATGATCGAAGCGAGAAAGCCGACGCCAACGGCGCTGGCCGACCACACCAACGTGTTCGCCGTCGCCGGTGATAATCCTATCCGAGCTTAGCGCGGGCCAGGGCCAAAGGATGATGAAATGGCTGGGCCATCCGCTGGATCTTTTTTGGGCGCGCTCTCGACTCGTCCAGTTTGCGGCACGTGAACTCTCCGCCCCGCTCATCGTGACGATTCTTTATCCGGACCGGTCATTTCACCGGTACAAAGCCGATCTCGAACTCGTTCTCCCGCCGGAGCCAACCAACCGCCGTCAAGGCATCGCATCCGACAGGGAGATAGCGGCACGGGTCAAGGTCGCGGATCGCCGTCACGATCGGCCTCGTGAAGTCATATCGGTGGCGCGCCATGGCAGATATAGGGTCTTGACGTGGGTTTTCGAGCAAACTCCAGCGCGAGCACTCCGTCGTGGTTTGCAATGACTACATCCTTATACGAGTTGTCCCCAAACTCATTGAGCTCACGAACTTCTCTCGCGCTGCGACCCTGGAGCCGTTCGGACTGAAACACGCGGCCCTTAAAAAGCAGGCAGACAGATGACACTTCCAAGCTGTCACCCGAAAAGCAAACTACGAAGCCTTTGCACCTCTCGCGTCGCCGTCTCGACGGGGATGTTGGTGAAACTCAGCAGCAGTCCGAACTCGGACGAGCGCCCGACTAGACAGCAGGACAAGGAAGCCAGGGCTCCGCGCTGGGCGCGCTCGGCCAAAGTGACATGATTCCGACGCCCGGCGATTCGCGCGATCACATGCATCCCGCCGGGCGGCACGTCGAGCGCGAGCCGGTCATCGAAGACCGTGCGAAGCGCCGAAACGAGAGCATCGCGTCGCCCGGCGTACAGCCGCCGCATTCGTTTCAAGTGTCGCGCGAAGTGACCCTCTTTCATAAAATCTGCGAGTACCATTTGGTCGAGCAGTGATGAACTTGGCGCAAATAGCTCGGCGGCGCGATTAAAGCGATCGACTTCTGGCGACGGCACGACGAGATAGCCCAGGCGGAGGCCCGGACACAGCACTTTGCTGAAGGAGCCTGCATAGAGGACTCGCCCCGCGTCATCCAGGCTCTTGAGCGCAGGGAGAGGACGGCCGAGATAGCGAAACTCGCTGTCGTAGTCGTCCTCGATGATCCATGCTCTTGTCTTGGCCGCCCATGCGAGCAGTTCAAGTCGGCGGGGAAGTGACAGCATTACCCCCAAAGGGCATTGGTGCGACGGTGTTACAACCGCGAGACGTGCCTTCGGCGAGCGCTTTATGGCGACGTGGATGTCGAGTCCGTCGCTGTCAACCGGAATCGGAACAACGTCGGCGCCGGCCATGGCCAGCGCATCGCGCGCCCGGAAATAGCCTGGATTTTCGAACCATACTGCATCCCCCGGTGCAAGCAGCGTTCGCGTGATGAGACCTAAGGCGCCTTGGTACCCCGCGGTTATTAAGATTTGCCGTGTAGAACACCTGATCCCGCGGGCAATCGCCAGATACCCGGCAATCGCCTGACGCAATGGCGCATGGCCAGCTGGATCCTGAGAGATCATCGCGATCGGAGTAAGGCTGCGCGCCCGGCGCGCCAGCAGACGCGCCCAGAGCTTGCGTGGAAAGGCATCCAGAGCCGGCAAACCCATCTGAAACGGATGCACTTGCCGAGTTCGCGCAAGGTCGTCCCCGAGCACTGAGAGTTTTCCGCCCTGCTCCTGGCCGCGCGCCAACATCGAGAGTTGGCTTAGTCTTGGGTTGACGACCGTACCCGCCGCCGCCCGTCCCACGACATAGCCCTCGCCAACCAACAGCGCATATGCGAGCTCGACCGTCCCTCGAGCGATCGAAAGCTGGCCGGCTAGGCTGCGCGAGGACGGCAACGGCGCCCGAGGTGGCAGCGTGCCGTCAAGAATGGCTTCGCGGATACGCTGGTAGACTTGGCGAAAAAGTGGCGTGGCGAGCCGACGATCGAGCCGCACGGAAGGCATCTCATGTTGAGATCTCGCACTAATCATTGGCCCAGTTATTCATGTCGATTTTGGCTCTGTTGAAGAGCCAACCTGATTGTCATATGCGGTAAAGGCCACCTGAAGACAAGGGTCCGATGAGTTGGTCATCGCGCGATCAGCCTCACTCGCTCCGCCGTGAGGAACAACCCGCAGTCAAGCCACCGTTGGCCAACCCCGATCATGGGAAAACATCACGATGCTGTTGTCAGTGCGAATAACCGCAACACGCAGTAACTTGGCAAATCTCATCTTTCGGTACGGCCCGGCTGTGGCCGCATTGGTCTATCCCCTAGCGGTCGCCTTTCTCCACCTGGCAGCACGGCAGTTTTTGCTAGCGACCGATGCAACTGGCAGCCTGCCGGCAGGATTGGCGGTATGTCTTGCAGTTGCGCTCGTCGGGAGCGCGCCAATTCTCAGCTTCACGGTCATATCCCTTTCCGACCGAAGCCGCGAGCGATCGGTGGCGCACCTCGCCTTCGCCGCACCGCCTCTTTTCACGCTGACAGGCGTCGCTTTCTTCTTTCTCGGCATTCCAAATGGGGACTACGTGGTTTGGGTAATCGCCTGGCTTGCCGCGCTTGCCTTTGCGGCACAACCCGCGCCGGCGAAAACCGGACCAGCTGCATCGGCAAGGTGGATCAGAAGCGTACACGGAATGGCCGCAGCGACCATCGTTCTAATGTTTCTGCTTTGGCACCTCGCCAATCACATCGTTGCCATCTTGGGGGGTCGATACGAACAAGGAGATGATGGAATTGCTACGGTCGTGGTACCGCTCCGACCTCGTGCAGCCAGTCCTGGTTACATTGTTCGGATGCCAATTGATGACTGGATTCCGCCTGCTGTGCGGGAAGGTTGCACGTGGGGCCGATATCTACTCATCCATTCAGACAGCCACTGCAGCCTATTTACTTGCGTACATCCCCTCTCATCTCATCGCGGTCTTCATTTTGGGACGATGGTTCTTGGGTGTTGATTCCACGTTCGCGTGGGCTTCTGGCGCACCAAATGGCCTCTTACTCGATGCGTGGAACGTGCGACTTATTCCACACTATTCGCTGGCAGTCCTATTCGTGATCTGCCATCTCGCGATGGGCTTGCGAACGGTCCTCCTCGGCCACGGCATCCGCGGCGCAACAGCAGATCGTTCGGCATGGATAGTTTGTTCGATCGGGATCGCGGTGTCCTTGGTCATCGCAATGGCCCAACTGAAGGTGGAGGGCTAGCGGGCGATGCCGAAAGCAGAACATCGCTACGGACACGGTCGCGCTGTCCATGTGATGGACGGTAATCGATTATCCAACAATTCGACTCATTTTGGAGTTGCGGATTATGACCCCGATATTGCGATCCATGAAGCCGCACTGGCTCCGATGAGTGATGGAGATCCGGCATGAGACAATTATTGCTCGCCTCGCTGCTTTTTCCGCTCAGCCATGTCCTGATCGCAAGCACGCCGTTTCGTGCAGCGCTGGTCCATCGGTTCGGCGAAAAGCGCTACTTCCTCGGCTACTCTGCGCTCGCGGCGGCAGCGCTGGTGTGGCTCATCGCCGCGTATCGGCAAGCCCCCGCCGTACCCCTATGGGACGCGCCGCGATGGTTTCAGCACGCGCTTGCCCCCATCATCCTTACGTCGATCATTCTGATGGTCGGCGGGCTGACGACGCCAAATCCGGTCGTGGTCAAATCGCACAAGCTGTTTGATCGCCCGGAGATTGTCAGGGGCATCTTGCGGATCACCCGCAATCCGTTCTTCTGGGGCGTGGGGCTGACCGCCGTCGCCCACGTGATCATCCTCGGCGACGTGGCCGCGCTGCTTGGGTTTGGCAGCGCCGCTCTCCTCGGACTCGCCGGCGCACCGCTGCTCGATGCAAAGAAGCGGAGGACGCACGGCCGCGCCTGGGAGGCGTTTGCCGCCGCAACCTCGGACATCCCGTTCCTCGCGATCATACAAGGACGTCAACGGCTGGAATGGCGCGAAATCGGATTATGGCGAATTAGCGTTGGTCTGGGTGTTTTCCTGGTCGCGCTCGCCCTACACCCCGCGCTGCTCAGCGCGTGCCTCATGGATTGACAGGTCGCGGGCGCAGGCCTCGATCGAGCAAGGATGGCATGGAAGAGTTGATTTCCGGTGGATTCGCCCCATCTCAGTTAAAGCATTCTCGATTAGGTTGACCTTGCCCGTGTCATCGCCCGGCTTGACCGGGCAATCCAGTATCCACTGATCGATGGTTACTGGATTGCCCGGTCGTGCCGGGCGATGACACCAAAATGGGTGTCAGGCTAATGGGAAATGCTGTAATTGAACCTGTCGGCGCCGGCTTGTTTTCATCAAGACCATGAACGTTTCAGACCTGTTCCATCCCGCGGTTGCGACCTGGTTCGCCGATTGCTTCGCCTCGCCGACGCCGGCGCAGGCGAAGGCTTGGCCGGCAATCAAGGCAGGCCAGCATACGCTGATCGCCGCCCCGACGGGTTCCGGCAAAACCTTGGCTGCGTTCCTCGCCGCCATCGACAGCCTGATTCGCCAGGGACTGGATGGACATCTCGCCGACGAAACCCAGGTTGTCTATGTGTCGCCCCTCAAGGCGCTGTCGAACGATATCCACCGCAATCTGGAAGTGCCGCTGGCCGGCATTCGCGAACATCTCCGCCGGAGCGGACTGCCCGCTGTCGATATCCGCACCTGGGTACGGACCGGCGATACGCCGTCGGCCGAACGCGAGCGCATGCGCCGCCGCCCGCCCCATATCGTGGTGACGACGCCGGAATCGCTCTACGTCCTGCTTGGCTCGGAATCCGGCCGCAAGATGCTGGCGACCACACGGTCGGTGATCATCGATGAAATTCACGCGACAGCGCCGAACAAACGCGGCGCCCACCTGGCGCTGTCGCTCGAGCGGCTTGCCGACCTCTGCGGCGACCGGCTGGTGCGCGTCGGGCTTTCGGCGACGCAGAAGCCGATCGAGGCGATCGCGCATCTGTTGGCAGGAGCCGCCCCGGACGGCACGCCGTCGGCCAAAGTGAGGGTCGTCGACATCGGCCATCAGCGGCCGCGCGAACTCAGCATCGAGGTTCCGGATTCGCCTCTCGAGGCGGTCATGTCCGGCGAAGTCTGGCAACGGGTCTACGATCGTCTGGTCGATCTCATCAAAGCGCATCGCACCACGCTGGTGTTCGTCAACACCCGCCGCATGGCAGAGCGCGTCGCCCATGAATTGTCGGAACGGATCGCCGACGGCTCGATCACCGCCCATCACGGCAGCATGGCGAAGGAGCAACGACTCTCCGCCGAACAAAGGCTCAAGCACGGCCAACTCAAGGCTCTCGTCGCCACCGCTTCGCTCGAACTCGGCATCGATATCGGAGACGTCGATCTCGTCTGCCAGCTCGGCTCGCCGCGCTCGATTGCAAGCTTCCTGCAACGCGTCGGCCGCTCCGGCCATGCGGTCGGGGGCACCCCCAAGGGGCGCCTGTTTCCGCTCTCCCGCGACGACCTCGTTGAATGCACGGCCCTCATGGACAGCGTTCGCCGCGGGGAACTTGATCGGCTTGCAATCCCCGACCAGCCGCTCGACGTGCTGGCGCAGCAGATCGTGGCCGAGGTGGCGGCGCGGGATTGGGAAGAAGCGGCGCTCTATGAGCGACTGCGGCGCGCCTGGCCTTTCCGCCAGCTGGCACGCGAGGATTTCGATGCGGTCGTGCGCATGCTGGCTGAAGGCTTCACGACGCGCCGAGGCCGCAATGGCGCGCTCATTCACCGCGACGGAGTTCATCATATCCTGAGGGGCCGGCGCGGCGCGCGCACGACCGCGCTCACCTCCGGCGGCACCATTCCGGACACCGCCGACTACCGCGTCCTTCTGGAACCCGAGAACACCGTGATCGGAACCGTCCACGAAGACTTCGCGGTTGAGAGCATGGCGGGTGACATATTCCTGCTCGGCAACAGGTCCTATCGCATTCAGCGCGTTGAGCGCGGGACCGTCCGGGTCGAGGACGCCCACGGACAACCTCCAACAATTCCGTTCTGGCTCGGCGAGGCGCCGGGCCGTACCAACGAGCTCTCATCCGCGGTGTCGCGCCTGCGCGTCGACATTGCGGAGCGCCTCCGGTCTGATCCGTCCGGAAACACGGCCCGCCGCTGGCTGACCGAGACAATCGGTACCGCGCTTCCGGCTGCCGAGCAGATCATCGAATATCTCGCGGCCGCAGCCGCGGCCTTCGGCTGCCTGCCGACGCAGGAGACGATCGTGCTCGAGCGCTTCTTTGACGAAGCGGGCGGCATGCAGCTCGTGATCCATGCCCCGTTCGGCAGCCGTATCAACCGCGCCTGGGGCCTCGCTCTGCGCAAGCGCTTCTGCCGCAAGTTCAACTTCGAACTTCAAGCGGCCGCAACTGAAGACAACATCGTGCTGTCGCTGACCGCGGCGCACAGCTTCGAACTCGCGGAGGTTGCGCGTTATCTGCATTCGGCGAGCGTGCGCACGCTGCTCATCCAGGCCATGCTCGACGCGCCGATGTTCACGACGCGGTGGCGTTGGGTGGCGTCGGTCGCGCTCGCTCTGCCGCGCTTCCGTGGCGGCAGGAAGGTGCCGCCCCAGTTCATGCGCATGCAGGCGGAGGACCTGATCGCGGCCGTCTTCCCGGACCAGATCGCCTGCGCCGAGAATCTCGTGGGCGAGCGGGAAGTGCCGGATCATCCGCTGACCAACCAGGCGATAGCGGACTGTTTACACGAGGCGATGGACATCGCAGGGCTGGAACGGCTACTGGCTCGGCTTGAATCGGGCGCCGTCCACGTCGTCGCCTCCGATCTCACCCAGCCATCGCCGCTCGCGCTCGAAGCGCTGTCGGCGCGCCCCTACGCGTTTCTCGACGATGCACCGTTGGAGGAGCGCCGCACCCAGGCCGTCATGGCACGCCGTTGGCACGATCCGCAAAGCGCTTCGGAACTTGGCCGCTTGGATCTCCAGGCCATCGAGAGAGTGCGAAGTGAGGCCTGGCCTGACCCGACGAATGCCGAGGAACTCCATGACGCGCTGTTGTGGCTCGGTTGCCTGACTGACGCTGAGGTTCAGGCAGTGCCCTCCTGGAAGGACTGGCTCGTAGCGCTGGCCCAGGAGAAACGCGCCACGCACGTGAAAACTGCCGAAGCTGCGTTCTGGGTTGCGGCCGAGCGCCTGAACCAGTTCAACGCCGTGTGGCCTCGGTCGCGGCGCGAGCCGGACATTTCGCCTCCCGGCCCCCCTCCCTACCCTCCCCCGCAAGTGGGGGAGGGTATATCGATTTGCCCTCCCCCGCTTGCGGGGGAGGGCAGGGAGGGGGCAACCGTGTGGTCGCGGGAAGAGGCCCTGGTCGAAATCCTGCGCGGACGGCTGGAAGGCCTCGGCCCGATGACGCAATCCGGGTTGGCGGCGCCGCTCGGGCTTGAATCTGCGGCACTCCAAAGCACGCTTTCGGCACTGGAGGTCGAGGGCTCCGTTCTGCGCGGACGATTTATTCAGGGACTCAATGACGAGCAGTGGTGCGACCGCCGGCTGCTTGCCCGCATCCACCATTATACGGTCCAGCGCCTGCGCGCCGAGATCGAGCCCGTCGCCGCGCGGGACTTCCTGCGTTTCTTGTTTGCATGGCAGCAGGTATCGGAAGAAACACGGTTGGAGGGACCGGATGCGCTGCCCGCGGCGCTCACCTGCCTCGAAGGCTTTGAGGCGCCTGCAAGCGCGTGGGAGACGGAGATCCTTCCAGCCCGCATCGCGAAGTATGAGCCGGCCTGGCTCGACGCCCAATGCCTCTCCGGGCAGCGCACCTGGGCGAGGCTCGTTCCGCCGCGCGCTGCGAACGGCCGCGCACAGCCTGCGGCGCCGGTGCGCTCCACGCCGATCGCCTTGCTCGAGCGTCGCCACGTCCCGCTCTGGATGTTGCTCGCAGGTCAGCCGAGCGGAACGCAGTTGAGTCCCCAGGCCCAGCTTGTGTGTGACTGTCTTACGGCCCATGGCGCTTTGTTCTTCGATGAGCTTGCCGATGCAACCCGCCTGCTGCGCTCGAAACTCGAAGATGCCCTCGCTGAACTGGTGGCCCTCGGTCTTGTGAACTCGGACAGCTTCGGAGGCCTGCGCGCCCTGTTGGTGCCGTCGGCCCAGCGCAAGCCGATTGCGGGCGCGAGGAGGCGCGGCCGCGTCCTTTCTTTTGGTATGGAGGGCGCAGGCCGTTGGTCCCTGATCCGCCGCGAGCCGCAGCCCCCACTCTACCCTCCCCCGCGTGCAGGGGAGGGTAGAGTGGGGGCTGATGAGGCGACGGCCGCCGCGGTCGAGCAGGTGGCACGGACGCTGCTGCGCCGATACGGCGTCGTGTTCTGGCGCCTTCTCACCCAAGAAGCCTCCTGGCTGCCGCCATGGCGCGACCTGCTGCGGGTCTACCGCCGGCTTGAGGCGCGTGGAGAGATCCGCGGCGGACGCTTTGTCGCCGGCTTCTCCGGCGAGCAATACGCCCTGCCGGAAGCGGTCGGTCTCTTAAGGAAGACGCGCCGTCAGCCAGGCTCCGGCCAATGGGTCTCGCTCTCCGGCGCCGACCCGCTCAATCTCGTGGGAATTCTGACGCCGGGGCCTCGGCTGGCGGCGCTGACCGGCAATCGCCTGATCTATCGCGATGGCGTGCCGATTGCGGTCCTCTCGGGCGGAAAAGTGCAGTTTCTTGAGACGCTCGACGCCGCCGCGCAATGGGAGGCACAGAACAAGCTGTTGCGTTCGGCCGCGCCGGCGTTGATGGCAGACTTGGCGTAGCGTCATGCGGATTGAGGTCGAGAGCGATACGGGCGATGGCGGAATTGTGAGGCCGAGGCGCATTCGGCTGAATGCGCGCGTCATCGAAATCGTCGAAACCATCGATCAGTGGCCGGGGCGAGATTATCACTACTTCAAGGTCAAGGGCGACGACGGCAGTCTCTATATTCTTCGCCTCGACGAGGCTCGCCATGACTGGGAACTGACGATGTTTCAGAGCCCTCCGGCGCAGGCCTTTTCGGCCATCCATCACGAAGGGCAGAAACGCGGCAAACGCATGAGCTGATTCACATCACAGCTTGCAGCTGACGCGGTGACCTAGCTGAGTCTGGCAGATTATGCCTCGGTAGCTTCCGTGCCGACCGAACGCCGGCCACGGAAGGAGTGGGCCACTAAGAGACATTGCGCGCCGAAGTGCCGGTAATCCCATTTCCTCACAACCTCGATTCGCGCTAGGTTCACAACAGCGAGCGCGGGGCTCATTGATGCGACGGCGCGAATTCATCGGAGGGCTTGGAAGCACGGCGGCGGCGTGGCCGCTGGCGGCGCGGGCGCAGCAGGGCGACCGCGTACGGCGCATCGGCGTGCTCATGTGGCTCGACGAAAACGATCCTGGGGCGAAGTCTGATCTCTCTGCGTTCACTCAAGCGCTTGCCGGCATGGGTTGGACCGAGGGCCGCAACGTGCGGATGGACCTTCGGTGGCACGGCGGTGACACCAATCGGATACGAGCGCTCGCGCAGGAGTTGGTCGGCCTGCAACCCGAGGTCTCCTGGCAAGCGGGTCGGCGATCGCTGCCCTCCAGCGGGAGACGCAGACGATCCCGATCGTCTTTGCTGGCGTGAGCGACTCCATCGCCAACGGCATCTTCACGCGGCTCAACCGCCCGAGCGGAAACACCACTGGCTTCGCCTTCTTGCAAGCCCCGCTGGGAGGCAAGTGGCTTGAGCTGCTCTCGCAGATCGCGCCCGGGCTCAGGCGGGCCGCAATCATGTTCAATCCCGACAACGACGCGGAATCGATTTTTAAGTCCTCACTTGAGACGGCGGCCCGGTCACTCAAGGTCGTGCTAATCCCTGCGCCCGTTCATAGCGACCTAGAAATCGAAATGGCCATCAGGGCCCTTGGGCGCGAGCCGGGAGGCGGCCTTGTCGTCATGCCGGGGTTATTCATGTACGTGCATCGCGCGCCGATCATATTGGCGGCGGCGCGGAACAACGTACCGGCGGTCTATTGGCAATCTGACTTTCCCAGAGCCGGCGGCTTGCTCTCCTACGGAAACGACGTGACAGACACCTTTCGTCGTGCCGCCTCCTATGTCGATCGCATCCTACGCGGCGCGAAGCCGGCGGAGCTTCCCGTCCAGCTGCCGACAAAATTCGAGATGGT
>Ga0137361_10000608_pt1 | contig 20478 bp, 22 predicted proteins | sample Mad1_80_16metaG_FD_104923 | JGI IMG/M metagenome (GOLD analysis project Ga0137361, IMG submission 104923) | Vadose zone soil microbial communities from Angelo Coast Range Reserve, California, USA - Mad1_80_16 metaG | ecosystem: Environmental > Terrestrial > Soil > Vadose zone | place: USA... | reverse complement strand
CGGTGAGGGAGGCCACGCCCACCGCGACCTGCTCCGGCCCGCAGGCCTCCGCGAGCAGCTCGCGGTTCCCCAGCCCGGTCTGCAGCGTGACCACGAGGCTCCCGGGCAGGAGCGACCGCGCGGCGGTGTGGACGACGTCGGAAGTGCGCGGGCTCTTCACGAGGACCACCACCACGTCGGCGGCGCCGAGGGGGCCCGCCAGCGGTGCGACCCTCACCCTGGCCGACCAGACGCCGGTGGGCTCGTCGACCACGATGCCGCGTGAGGCGATCGCGTCCATGGCCGCGATCCAGGTGCCGGCGAGGGTGACGGCGGCGCGGCCGTAGCGGGCGAGGCGGGACCCGAGGGCGCAGGCCATGGCGCCGGTCCCGAGGATCAGGATCCGGGGAGGGCGCGGAAGCGAAGAGGTCACGACGCGGGATGCTACCATCCCGGGACGCAGGCATGGCTCCGCGGCGGAAAACCTGTGGATGGCCTGTGCCAGACGCACCCGCGGCCGTCGAAATGCTGTTGAAATCCCACGGAAGGAACGCCGTGAGCACGTGGACAACCTGTGGATTTCCGGCCCCGCGCCGGCGGATCGCCCGCGGATCCGCTGCGGAGAACCTGTGAGAAGGCTGTGCGTCCTCTCCCGGTCGGTCGCGGTGGGAGCCCTCGTCTTCGCGGGCATGGCGACGCTTCTTGCGGCGTTCCTGGCCTCGGCGGCGGGCTCCCTCCGGCCCTGGGTGTCGGTCGCCAGCCTTCTCCTCGGCGGCCTCGTCGGCGTCTTCGCGGCGCGCGGGGTCGCGGCCGCGAGGGTTGACCAGGCCGAGGACGCGGCGGGCGGACGCTCCCTCCGGCCCTGGGACGCCATCGCCATCGGCTGCTTCGCGGTCGCCGCGCTGCGGCAGTTCCTGTGGCTCGTCTACGAGCGTGGGGGCGTTCTCCATACCCTCCTTCCGAACAACTACGGCGACCTGCCGCTTCACTGGACCTACGTTCGCTACCTGGCGAACGGAGCGGCGTTCTGGCCGGAGAACCCGATCGCCACCGGCGAGCGCCTCCGCTACCCGTTCGGGGTCGACCTGCTCACCGCCCTCTTCGTCCAGCTCGGGGTGTCCCTTCCCGTGCTTCTCGTGACGATGGGCGTCGCCGCTTCGGCTCTCGCGGCGGCGGCGCTCCATGGCTGGGGGCGCGGCTTCGCGGTGACGGCGTTCCTGTTCTCGGGCGGCCTGGCGGGGCTTCGCCCCCTCGCGGGCGGCCTCTTCGCCGGCCTGGACGAGTCCTGGAAGAACCTGTTCCTGGCCCTCTACCTTCCGCAGCGCGGGTTCCTCTTCGCCCTTCCCGCCGGCCTGCTCCTGCTCGCGAGCGGCCGCGACCACCTGCTGCGGGGCCGGCGCGGGCTGCCCGCTTGGGTCTTCGGACTGCTGTGGGGCGTGCTGCCGCTCTTCCACCTGCACACGTTCCTGTTCGTCTCCGTGGTCCTCGGGCTCTGGGCCGTGGCCGGGCGCCGCATCCGTCCCGCGCTGCCCGCGCTCGCCTGGGCGCTCTTGCCCGCGGCCTGGGGCGTCTGGCAGGTGAGCGACGGCTTTCGCGCGGCCGCGCTCGTCAAGTGGAATCTGGGCTGGACGATCGGCGCCCAGAACCCGCTCGCCTTCCTCGCCGTCAACTTCGGTCTCTTCCTGCCCCTGGCCCTCTGGGCGCTCGTGCGCGGCCTCCGCGAGCCGTCGGAGCACGTCCTCGTGCTGGGCCCCGGCCTCGCCCTGTTCGCGGCCCTCTTCTTCGTGAAGCTCGCCCCCTGGGACTGGGACAACACGAAGGTGATGCTCTGGTGCTACCTGCTCGTCCTGCCCGGCCTCGAGGCCCTGGTCCTCGCGAGGCTGGGCGTACTCGCTCGCGCGGCGGTCTTGATCGGCCTCCTGCTGCCCGGCGCGGTGGCGGTGCTCGCCGCGTCCCGTGAGCCCACGCCCCGCCTCGAGGTCCTCCGCGTGGCCGAGACCGACGGCGTCTGCCGCGCCCTGGCCGGCATCCCCCCGGGAGACCGCGTCGCCACCGTGGCCACCTTCAACCACCCGGTGGCCCTCTGCGGGCACGCGCTGGTGGCGGGCTACCCGGGTCACCTCTGGAGCCACGGCATCGATGCTCGATCCACCCAGCGGGATCTCGAGGCCCTCTTGCGCGGAGAGCCCGACTGGCAGGAGCGCGCGCAGCGGGTGGGCGCGAAGCTGGTCTTCTGGGGCGCGCGCGAGGCCCGCGAGTACCCGCTCTCGACACGCCCCTGGGAAACGAGGCGCCCGCTGGTGGCGGAAGGGAGCTGGGGCCGGCTCTATCGGCTCGTGGACTGAGGCTCGGGGGGCGGATCGGCCCCCTCGAACAGGCGGCGCAGCTCGCTGGGCTCCGTGGTCACCCCGAGCGCGACCATGAGCTTGATGCGGGCCTTCGGTCCGGGCAGGTCCCCGCCCAGGATCAGGCCCATCTCCTGGAGCATCCGGCCCCCGCCCTCGTAGCCGTAGGCCGGTCCCACCCGCCCTTCCCCGCAGCGGGACACCACGACCACGGGCACGCGCGCGGCCAGGGCGGCGCGGAGCCCCGGCAGGACCGAGGGAGGGACGTTGCCGCAGCCCGTGGCCTCGATCACGAGGCCGCGCGTCCCCCGATCCAGGGAAGCGCGGATGAGCGCGTCGTCGACCCCGGTGGCCATGACGTGCAGGTCCACCTCGGTGACGAGACGGCGGGGCTCGAGACAGGGGGCGTGATGGGGTGGCCGGTGGAAGCGGACCTGCCCGCGGTCCAGGATCCCGATCGGCCCCCGCGAGCTCTTGAAGGCGAGCAGGCTCTGGGTGTGCCACTTGCGAACCTCGGCCGCGGCGTGGATCTCCTCGCCCACCGCCACGAGGACGCCCCGCCCGCGGGCCTCGGGATGGACGGCGGTCCGCACCGCGGCCATCAGGTTGGCGGGGCCGTCCCAGCCCGGCTCGGAGACGGTGCGCATGGCCCCGCAGAAGACGACCGGCTTCGGGCTGCCGAGGGTGAGGTCGAGCAGGAACGCCGTCTCCTCGAGGGTGTCGGTGCCGTGGGTCAGCACCACGGCGTCGACCGCGGGCTCCTGCAGGACGGAGGAGACGCGTCCGCGGAGTCTCCACATCCAGTGCGGGGTGACGTGCGGCCCCGGCAGTCGCGCGTAGTCGTCGAGGGTCAGCTTCGCCTCCCGCCGGAGACCCTGCACGCGCGAGACGATCTCCTCGCCGGACAGGGAAGGGACCGCGGCGCCCGTCTCGGGGTCGATGCGCATCGAGATCGTGCCCCCGGTGAAGAGGATGTGGACGGACTTGCGGCCGGTCATGCGCGCCTCAGGAGGACGAGGGCCAGGGCGAGGAGGACGACCGCGCCCCCCGCGAGCGTCCAGGCGCCGGGCACCTCGTCGAGCACGAGCCAGGCCAGGGCCGAGGCCCCGAGGGGCTCGCCGAGGAGGAACAGCCCGACCGTGGGCGCGGGCAGGGCACGGAGGGACCGGTTCACGAGCCCGTGCCCGGCGAGGGTGGGGACGAGGGCCAGGGCTGCGAAGAGGAGCCAGACCTTCGGCGAGTAGCCGCCCAGGGGAACGCGCCCGACCAGGCAGAAGGCGAGGAGGGTGGCCGCCGCGACCGCCCACACGCCGAGGACATAGGCGTTCAGGGGCAGGGCCTCGCGTAGCCCGCGGCCGATGACGTGATAAGCGGCGAGGGTCACCGCGCCGACGAGAGCGAGCACAATGCCGCCGAGGGAGCCTGCAGAGCCGGTCCAGTCGCCGACCGCGATGAGGCCCGCGCCCACGAGCGCGAGGCCGATCGCCACCAGGACCACCCCGGGTGCCTTCTCGTGCAGGAACACCCACGAGAACACGACCGCGAAGAGCGGAGCCGTGTTCACGAGGAGCACCGAGGCCGCGACCGAGGTGTACGAGAGGCTCGCCACCCAGGTGGCAAAGTGAACCGCCAGCGCCGCCCCGGAGGCCAGGAGCGCGAGGCGCCGTCGAGGAGTGAGCGTCTTCCAGGAGGAGCGAGCACCGCGGGCCGCGAACGGGAACATGCAGAGCGCGGCCAGGGCGATGCGGTAGAAGGAGACCGCGAGCGGGGGCGCTTCGGCCAGGCGGATCAGAACGGAGCCGAAGGAGACGAACAGCACGGCGAGGGCGAGCACGGGGTAGGGCGAGGTCATGTACGGTCAGGCACGGCCACGCACGGCGGCGGCGGCTGCCGCCAGGGCCTCGTCCAGCCGGTCGAGGCGGTCGCCACCGCCCTGCGCGAGGTTGCCCTTGCCTCCCCCGCGCCCGCCGACCACGAGGGCCGCGGCGCTGAGCAGGGCGGGGATGTCGTGGCCGAGGCCCTCGGACTGGGCGAACACGAGATGGGCCTTGTCGCTCCGGCTGCCCAGCAGCGCAACGCAGGGGGCGAGCGCGACGAGCCGCTGGGCCAGAGAACGCAGATCGGCCGCCGGCCAGCCTTCGTAGGCGATGGTTACCAGAGCGGGGCCAGACTCGCAACGGCGCTCCCCTCCCCCTACGTGGGGAGGAAGCAGCCGGCGCGCCTCGCCGTCGAGGGCGCGCTCGAGCAGCTCGGCGCCGCGGCGGTTCGCCTGGGCCAGGTTCTCCAGGACCCGGTTCGCCGCCTCGGGTAGGCCTTCCGGAGGTGCGGAGAGCTGAGTGGCGAGCCGGTCGAGCACGACATTCCGAGCTCGGACGGCGTCCAGGGCCCGATGGCCGCACACGAAGCGGACGCGGCTGCCGCCCTTGTAGCGTTCGCGGCCGAGGACGATCACCACCCCGACTTCGGCCGTCGAGCGCGGGTGCGTACCCCCGCAGGGCTGGCGGTCGAAGCCCGCCGCCTCCACCAGCCGGACCGCGTCGCCCGCTTCCTCCGGCGGCGTCACTCCCAGGGCCACCGCCTCCGCCCGGCTCACCGTGCGCACGGCCACCCGGCGGGCGGCCCAGATCACTTCGTTGGCCAGGGTCTCTGCGGTCCGGGCCTGCTCTTCGGTCACCTCGCGGTCGAGGTCGATCGTGGCGTGCTCGGTGCCGAGATGGAAGCTGACCGTGCGGGCCCGGGCCACGTCCACGAAGGCGCGGGAGAGCAGGTGCTGGCCGTGGTGCTGCTCGCGGTGGTCCCGCCGCCGCTCCCCGTCGACGGTGCCCCGCACGCGGTCGGCGGCGAGGGGCGCGGCAAGGACGTGGAGCACGTCCTCGCCGCTCTCGAGGACGGCCACCACCGGGACGTCCTCGATCCTCCCGGTGTCCCAGGGCTGGCCGCCGCTCTCCGCGTAGAACGCCGTGCGGTCGAGCACGACCGCGGGGCGGCCCTCGTGTTCCCGGCGGGAGACCACGCGGGCCTCGAACTCGAGCAGGTAGGGGTCGTCGCGGTAGAGGCGCTCGGTCACGCGAGGCGGGCCCCTCAGGCCGGCCGGGGGGCCACCTTCTTCGTCACCAGCAACACCACCGAGCCGATGCCCCAGCTGACCAGCGGCAGGATGACGCCCCCGACGACGAGGTGGGCCACGACGTGGACCCAGTTCTTGCCGTCGCCGCCTCCGCTGTACTCGGGCGCGGTATAGATGTTGTCCCGGCTGGTAAGGATGGCCAGCACGATGGCCAGGGCCACTAGACCCTCGCCCAACAGGCCTTGAAACAGCAGGAGAGGGTAGAGCTGTTTGTAGCTCCCGAAGCCCCGCGTGTGAACCGCCACCCCGTAGTACAGCACGCCGAAGAGCAGAACGGCGGTCACGCTGACCCACTTCGCGCTGGCGTTCGGCGTGCCGGCCAGGGAAAGCGCCAGCCGCACGAGCCACACCACCACGATCAGGGCGAGGACGACCTTCTGGAAGCGCAGGTACTCCGTCACGGTCTTGCCGAACATGGCTCCTCCCTGTTCCCCCTTCACCAAAGCGGGGTGATGTTCTCGACGTACTTGTAGCCGGTGCCGGTGTTGAAGACCACCACTGTATCGTCCGCGCTCAGGTGACCCGAGGCTTTGAGCTTGCGCAGCGCGGCCACCGCAGCCCCTCCCTCGGGGGCCATGAACAGGCCCTCCGCCGCCGCGCCCTCCTTCACGCCCTGGACGATCTCGGCCTCGGAGACGGCGATGCCCGCCCCGTGGCTGGCGCGCAGCGCCTTCAGGATAAGGAAGTCGCCGATGGCCTTGGGCACCCGAAGGCCATGGGCGAGGGTGTTGGCTCCTTCCCACATCGGCGCCTCGTCCAGGCCCTCCGAGAAAGCCTTGACGATCGGCGCGCAGCCCTCGGCCTGCACCGCGTACATGCGGGGCCGGCCCGGGGGGATGAAGCCCATCCGCTCCAGCTCATCGAACGCCTTCCACATGCCGATGAGGCCGGTGCCGCCGCCGGTCGGGTAGAGGATGGCGTCGGGCAGCTTCCAGCCCATCTGCTCGGCCAGCTCGTAGCCCATGGTCTTCTTGCCCTCGACCCGATAGGGCTCCTTGAGGGTGGCGCACTCGTACCAGCCGTGCTCCTTCGCCTGGGCGGCGCAGACCTTCCCCGCGTCCGTGATGAGCCCGTCCACGGTCTCCACGTGCGCCCCGTAGGCCGCGGTCTCCATCAGGAACAGGTGGGCGATGTCCCGGGGGACGAAGACGTGGGCCTTCAAGCCGCCCTGGGCGGCGTAGGCGGCGAGCGCGCTGCCCGCGTTCCCCGCCGAGGGCAGGCAGACCTCCGTCGCGCCCAGGGCCTTCGCCATGGACACCGCCATCGCGAGCCCGCGGGCCTTGAACGACCCCGTGGGGTTGCCGCTCTCGTCCTTGACGAAGAGCCGGGGCAGGCCCAGGCGCTCTCCCAGGCGGGTGGCGGGGAGCAGGGGAGTGAAGCCCTCGCCGAGGCTGATCCGGTCGGCGGGGTCCTCCACGGGCAGGACCTCGCGGTAGCGCCACTGGTTGGGTGCCCGCAGGGCGAGGTGGCCCGGGCGCATCTCCTTGGCGGCGCGCTCCAGGTCGTAGCGCGCGAACAGCGGGCCGCCGCACTCGCACAAGTTCCAGACCTGGCCCGTCGGATACCGCCGGTCGCACTTGGTGCAGTCCAGGTGGGTGAGCGGCACGGCGGGATTATACGGCTACCGGGACTCCGCCTTCGCCCACATCTCGAAGCCGCGGCCGTAGAGGTCCTCACCCTCGAACTCCCAGGTGGCGGTGTCACCCGTGGCGCAGGTGTTGGCGCGCACGATGGGCGCGGGCATGACCAGGGTTGCGCGGATGTGGACATGGCGGGCGGGATCCGCAAAGGCGGTGGGGAAGGGGAGTCCGGCCCCCGTCACTTCCCGGTCGAGGGACTCCGCGAAGGACTCGATGGTTTCGTCGAGCGCCTTGGACACGGCGTCCGGATCCGCGCCCGGGGCCTGGGCGGCGAGCGCTTCCGCCAGGTCCTTCTGGAGGTCGGAGAGCCGGTCCATAAGTCCATCCGTCTCCTGGCGCTCGCGGGGGCCGTAGAGGGGGCGGTTGACCAGGGCGGCCGCGGCGGCGGCGAAGGGGCGGGCGAAGCGCTCGCGGTAGGCCCGGCGGGTCTCCCCCCTGGGGGGCGCCGTTCGACCCAGCGTGCGCGCGAAGGTGGTGGCGAATTCGTTCTCGCGCCGGCTGAGAAGGTGGGAGAGCATCCTCAGGCCCGCCAGGGGCGAGGCGGGATCCAGGAACGTCTCGGCATATTCGTAGACGGCGGCGTCCTCCTCCTTGTCCATCGCGAAGGAGACGTGGTTTCGCGCGGGCGCGGCCCGGGGCGCGAGGGCGCGCCAGTAGTCCCAGCCGATGTCGTTGGGCGAGGAGAAGGCGGCCTCGGCGACGACGGTGTGAAGATCCGAGCCGGCCTCGTCGCGCACGGTCCAGGCCTCTCCCTGGGGGAAGCGGTGCAAGAGCCGCAAGGCGTCCTTCTGCGGATCGAGGGAGACGCGCGTGCCGTCCTTCTCGACGTGCTCGAGCCGGTACTCCACGCGCCGCGAGCAGGTTCCGTCGGCCCGTACCACGGTCGTGACCTCGACCAGGAGGCGTTCCTCGATGCAGCCGCCCGAGGCGAGAGCGACGCCGAGGACGAGGAGGAGGCCCGACCGCGGCGCCGGGCGCCGGGACACTAGACTTCCATGATCTCGGCTTCCTTCTTCTTCAGGGAAGCGTTGATCTCCTCGATGTGCTGGTCGGTGAGCTTCTGGACCTCGGCCACCGCGTGCTTCTCGTCGTCCTCGCTGACCTGGTGGTCCTTGAGCATCTTCTTCAGGTGGTCGTTGGTGTCGCGCCGTACGTTCCGGATGGCCACCCGACCTTCCTCCGCGTACTTGTGGGCGTGCTTGACGAGGGCCTTGCGCCGCTCCTCGGTCAGGGGCGGGATCGGGATGCGGATGATCTTGCCGTCGTTCTGCGGGTTCAGGTCGAGGTCGGAGCCGCGGATCGCCTTCTCGATGACGGTGAGGAGCGACGGGTCCCAGGGTTGGATGGTGATCAGGGTGGGGTCGGGGGTCGAGAGGCTGCCCACCTGGTTGAGGGGCGTGGGGGTGCCGTAGTAGTCGACCCGGACGCCGTCGAGCATCGCGAGGGAGGCGCGGCCGGTGCGCATGGTGGCCAGCTCGCGGTGAACGGTGTCCACCGAGGCCTTCATCCGCTGCCGGGCGTCCGCGATCTGCTCCTTGATGGCCATGGCTACTCCTTCACCAGGGTCCCGACCCTCTCGCCCTGCACGAGCCGGCGGAGGTTGCCCTGCCGCTTCAGGTCGTAGACGACGATCGGGAGGTGGTTGTCCATGCAGAGGGAGATGGCGGTGGTGTCCATGACCTTGAGCCCCTTCTGCAGGACCTCGAGGTAGGTGAGGCGATCGAACTTCTTGGCCTTGGGGTTCTTCATGGGGTCGGCGTCGTAGATGCCGTCCACCTTGGTGGCTTTCAGGATGATCTCGGCCTTGATCTCCATGGCCCGGAGGGCGGCCGCGGTGTCGGTGGAGAAGTAGGGGTTGCCCGTCCCCGCGGCGAAGATCGCGACCCGGCCCTTCTCCATGTGGCGGATGGCGCGGCGGCGGATGAAGGGCTCGGCCACCTCCTTCATCTCGATCGCGGAGAGCACCCGGGTGAAGACGCCGGCCCGCTCGAGGGAGTCCTGCAGGGCGAGGGCGTTGATCACGGTGGCCAGCATCCCCATGTGGTCGGCGGAGACCCGGTCCATCCCCTGGGCGCTGTCCGAGACGCCGCGGAAGATGTTTCCGCCCCCCACCACCACCGCGATCTCGATGCCGAGGGCGTGGACGTCGTGGATCTCGGAGGCGAGGTAGTCGGCGAAAGCCCGGTCGACCCCGAAGGTCTTCTCGCCGAGGAGGGATTCCCCGGAGAGCTTCAGCAGGATCCGCTTGTAGGCGAGGGCCTTCTTGGTGCCTGGCATGCTCGTCCGTTCCCGGGAAGGGCTGCGCCCGAGGCAGGCGGGCCCGGTCCAATACTACTCTGCCGCCGGCCTAGAGGCGCCCGCGTCCTCGCCCACCCGGAAGCGGGCGAACCGGCGCACCACGATGTTCTCCTTGAGGACCGCGATCTGCTCCTGGATGAGCTGGCCCACCGTCAGCTTGGGCTCTTTGATGTAGGGCTGATCGAGGAGGCAGAACGTCGAGTAGTACTCCTTGAGTTTCCCTTCCGCGATCTTGTCGACAACCGCGGGCGGCTTGCCCTGGGCGGCCGCCTGGGCCCTGTAGATCTCCTTCTCCTTCGCGAGGGCTTCCGCGGGGACCTCTTCCTTGCCCACGTAGAGGGGGACGGCGGGCGAGGCGGCCGCGACGTGCATCGCGATGTTCCTCGCGAGCGTCTTGAATTCCGGGGTCCGGGCCACGAAATCGGTCTCGCAGTTCACCTCGACAAGCGCACCGACCCTATCGTCGGGGGCGTGGATGTAGGCCGCGACCACCCCTTCGGAGGCCGCGCGCCCCGCCTTCTTGGCGGCGGCGGCCAGGCCCTTCTTGCGCAGGATCTGGCGGGCGCTCTCGACGTCCCCTTTGGCCTCTACGAGGGCCGACTTGCAGTCCATCATGCCCGCCCCGGTCTCCTCCCGGAGCTGGCGGACCATCTCCGCCGAAATATTCATGACATCCTCAATGAAACAGTGTCTGGCCGGAACGCCCGCGGCGCCCTGGCCCGAAGAGAGCCGGCCGCGTCAGGAAGCCGTGGTCGGGGGCGCCGCCGGGGCCACCGGGCGCGGACGGGCGCGCGCCGGCTCGCCTGCGGGTGCGCCTCCCTTGTCGGCCGCGGCGTCCACCCCCCGTGCCTCGCGCAGGCCCCGGCCGGCCAGCACCGCGTCCGCCACCCGGCCCGCGAAGAGCCGGATCGCCCGCAGCGCGTCGTCGTTGCCGGGAATCAGCACGTCCACCTCGTCGGGGTCGCAGTTCGTGTCCACCACGCCCACCACGGGGATCTTCAGCTTGCGCGCCTCCGCCACCGCGATCGCCTCCTTGCGGGTGTCGATCACGAACACGGCGTCGGGCACGCTCTTCATCCCCTTGATGCCGATCAGGTTCTTCTCGAGCTTCATCCGCTCCTTCTCGAGCTTCGCGATCTCCTTCTTGGTGAGCTTCTCCTTCTGGGCCTCGGTCCCCGCGACGAGCTCCAGCTCCTTCAGCCGGTCCAGGCTCTTGCGCACGGTCACGAAGTTCGTGAGGAGGCCGCCCAGCCAGCGCTCGGTCACGTAGGGCATGCCGCAGCGCTGCGCCTCCTCGGCGATCGCCTCCTGGGCCTGCCGCTTGGTGCCGATGAACAGGATGGTCCGGCCCTGCGCGGCCAGGTCCTGCACGTACTGCAGCGCGTCCTGCAGCAGCCGATGCGTCTTCTGCAGGTCGATGATGTAGATGCCGTTGCGCTCGCCGAAGATGAAGTCCTTCATCTTGGGGTTCCAGCGCTTGGTCTGGTGCCCGAAATGGACGCCCGCCTCCAGCAGCTCCTTGATGCTGACGCTGGTGGCAGGCGTGGGGGTGGGGGTGGTGGTCGCCAAAAACAGCCTCCTCGACGTTTCAGCCCCGTGGGCCTTGCGGCGGCCCCGGGGCTTTCCGGCCCCTCGTCTCCGAGAGGCTCGAGATCAACGCTTGCTGAACTGGAAGCGGCGACGGGCGCCCTTCTGCCCGTACTTCTTCCGCTCCTTGGCGCGGGCGTCCCGGGTGAGGAAGCCCGCCTTCTTGAGCTTGCCCCGCAGCTCGAGGTTGAACACGCACAGGGCCCGGGAGATGCCGTGGCGCAGGGCCCCCGCCTGGGCGGCGACCCCGCCGCCATGAAGGGTGGCCAGGATGTCGAACTTCTCGTTCGTCTCCGTCACCGAGAACGGCTGCTTGACCAGCATCTTCAGGGCCTCGTGGCCGCCGAAGTACTCGTCGAGCGTCTTCTCGTTGAGGGTCATCTCGCCCGTGCCCGGACGCAGGTGGACTCGCGCGACCGCGGTCTTGCGCTTGCCGGTCCCGTAATACTCGATGGCAGTGGTGCTCAACGTTTGGGCTCCTACTTCAGGTTCAGGGGCTGCGGCTTCTGGGCCTGGTGGGGATGCTTCTCGCCCGCGTAGACCTTGAGCTTGCCGAACATGGCCCGGCCGAGCTTGGTCTTGGGCAGCATCCCCTTGATCGCCTCCTCCAGGAGACGCTCGGGGTGCTTCTTGCGAACGTCCACCACCGCGGTGGACTTCAGGCCGCCCAGGTAACCGGTGTGGTGGCGATAGAGCTTGTCGGTTTCCTTGCGCCCGGTGACCTGCACCTGGGAGGCGTTGATCACGACCACGTGGTCGCCGGTATCCAGGAACGGCGTGTAGATCGGCTTGCGCTTTCCGGTCAGGACGCTCGCCACCGTCGCGGCCACCTTGCCCAGGATCTTCCCCTTGGCGTCGATCACGAACCACTTCCGATCCAGGGCGTCGGCCTTCGGTATGTAGGTCGGCATTTCCGCTTCAGTACCTCATCTCTGCTGCATCCGACGGAGCATCGGGGGCGCTCCGCGCGAGCTCGCAAACCTTAAACTTATATCGTGTTTCCGGCCGTGTTGTCAAGGCTTTGCGGCCCGGGGGCGGGGGACTTCGGGCCTCAGCCGAGGCGGCGGTGCTGCAGGGCGGGCAGCTCGCGCCGCAGCCGGTCCTGTCGCTCGAAGTCGAGCTCGGCCACCGCCACCCCTTCGCCGTCAGCGACCTGGGCCAGGACGCTGCCCCACGGGTCGATGATCAGGGCCTGGCCGTGGGATGTCCGCCCGCCCCCATGGTGGCCGACCTGGGCGGGGGCGATGACGTAGGCCAGGTTCTCGATGGCGCGCGCGCGGAGCAGGACCTCCCAATGGGCCTTGCCGGTGCGCTCGGTGAAGGCGGAGGGCACGGCCAGGACGCGCGCCCCGCGGCGGGCCAGCTCGCGATAAAGCTCGGGGAAGCGCACGTCGTAGCAGATCGAGAGTCCGATCGGGCCGAAGGGAGCCTGCGCCACCACCAGCTCCTCTCCCGGGACCACCGCCCTCGATTCCTTGAGGTGCTCCATCCCGGGCAGGTCGATGTCGAAGAGGTGGATCTTGCGATAGGCCGCGAGGGTGCTCCCATCCGGACCGAGGAGCACCGAGGTGTTGCGGACCTTCCGGTCGCCCGGGACCCGCTCCGGCAGGCTGCCCAGGAGGAGGGTGATCTGCAATCGCCGGGCGAGCGCGGCCATGCGCGAGACCCACGGCCCGTCGAGGGCCTGGGGCTCGGGGACCGGCTCGCCCTCGGCGCGGAGGAACGCGAAGTTCTCGGGCAGGCCCACGAAAGCGGCGCCGCGCGCCACCGCCCGCTCGACCAGGGCCTCCGCCGCGGTGAGGTTCTTCTCGACGTCCGCGGTCGAGGTCATCTGGACGGCGGCGGCGATGGTGCGCGCGGGGACGGTCACCGGCGGGTCCTCGTCTTCGCCCGCTTCGTCGTCTTCGCCCGCTTCGTCCGGCGGTCGCCATGCGCCCATGCCTGGCGGCTCTTCCAGCGGCACAGGTCGAACAGCGTACAGCGACCGCAGGCCGGACGGCGCGCGTCGCAGACCCTCCGGCCATGGAAGATGAGGAGGTCGGTGGTGCGCGTCCAGCGCTCGCGAGGCACGAGCTTCATGAGCTGGGCCTCGACCTTGACGGGATCGTCGCCCTTCGCGAGACCGAGGCGGTTCGTCACCCGCAGGACGTGGGTATCGACCGCGATCCCCTCGTTCATGCCGTAGGCATGGCCCAGGACCACGTTCGCCGTCTTGCGGCCGATCCCGGGCAGCTTGACCATGGCCGCGAAGTCGCGGGGGACGAGGCCGCCGTGACGCTCCAGGAGGCCGCGCGCGAACCCGACGATGCTCTTCGTCTTCGCCCGGAAGAAGCCCGTGGAGCGGATGATCTCCTCGACCTCGGCCGGGGGCGCCGCCGCAAGCGCGGCGGCATCGGGGAAGCGCGCGAAGAGGTGAGGGGTGACCATGTTCACGCGCTCGTCCGTGCACTGGGCGGAGAGGATGGTGGCCACCGCGAGCTCGAAGGGGCTGCGGTGATCGAGGGCGCAGCGGGCGTCCGGATGGGCCTTCTCCAGGCGATCGAGGATGCGGCGGGCGAGCTCGGGGGTGGGCTTGCCGGGAGCCTTCACGCCCGCGATTGTATAACTCTAGCGAAACGCCTCGCGGAAGGCGGCGGGAAAGAGCGGGGCCTGCGAGCCCGGCGTCTCGAGCCGGCCCAGCCGCACCTGGACCGCGCGGACCGCACCCGCCGGCTCCACGAGAGGCTCGGCCAGGGCGCGGACCACCGAGGCCACCGTGTCCTCGTCGGCGACTCCGGGGGTGAAGTTGTCGCTGCGGCGCAGGCTGTCGGCAGGGCGCCTGACCTCGACCGTCACCAGTCGCGTGCGCAGACCGAAAGGCTTGAGCCGCCGGCAGGCCCGCCGGGCCAGCGCGTCGATCACGTCCTCCAGCGCCTGCCGGTCGCTCCGGCGGTCGCGGATGATGGCCTCTTCCTGGATGGATACCGGCGGCGCCGACACCGCGATCGGCTCTTCGCCTTCGCCGCGGGCCGCCTCGCGCAGGCGCGCGGTCGCGGTTGGCCCGACCACCGCCGCGAGCGCCGTTTCGTCGGCCTCGGACACCTGGCCGAGGGTGGTCAGGCCGGCCCGCTCGAGCGCCGCCTCGAGGTGCGGCGGCAGGTCGTCGAGGGCGTGGAGGGGCTGGCGGGCGATGAACGAGGCTTCGTATCCGGGCAGCACGAGCAGGAAACCGCGGGGCTTCGCCCACGAGGAAGCGATGCGGGCGGCCAGACGCGAGGAGGCCAGGCCGAGGGAGGCGTCCAGGCCGAGCCGGCGCTGCAGCTCGTCCTTGATCGTCTCCACCGCCGCCACCGGGGCGGCCGCTCCGGTGTGCTCGGGGTTCAGGTCCACGTAGGCTTCGTCCGCGGAGGGCCGCTCCACGCGCCGGCTCGCGGCCAGGAGGATCGCCGAGACCTCCTCGCTGAAGCGCCCGTAGGTCTCGAAGTCCCCCTCGCGGACCACCGCCACGGGACAGAGGCGCCGGGCGACCGCCATGGCCTGCCCGGGTACGACCCCCGCCTGGCGCGCCTCGGCGCTGGCCACGGCCACGAGCCCCGAGGCGTCGCCACCCCCCACGATCACGGCCCGGGCGCGCAGCGAGGCGTCGAGGCTCCGCTCCACGTTCACGAAGAACGGGTCGAGGTCCACGTGCAGGATGTGCCGCCGCCGTTCCTTCACCTGTCCAGTGTAGGGCCCGGGTGGGCCGCGGCAGGTCCGCCTAGTGCAGCGGTCCCTTGGTGGGGCCGAACGACTCCTGGTAGAGCCGGTGGTTCTCCTGCAGGGCGGCGATGAGGCCGGGGAGCATCTGGACGGGGACGACCACGCGGGCCCGGACGGGGGCCCGCACCAGGTGGGTGGTCTGGGCCTCCCGCAGCTCGCGCTCGGAGAGCGGAAGCATCTCGCAGAACGTCAGGGTGAAGTCGAACGGCGAGTTCTGGATCGAGCAGAAGTTGCTGTAGATCCGGGGAACCGTCGTGTCGTCGTCCGGGACGACCGTGAAGTTGACGGAGCGTCTCTCCTCGTCCATGGGGCCTCCGGGGTCACAGTGTACCTCGGCCGAGCGAGCGGCCATCCGGTCAGTACTTGCGGAGCACGCCGATCACGACCCCCTGGACGCGCAGGTCGTCCTGGTCCACGAGGAGCGGCTTCATGCGCGCGTTGGCCGGCTGCAGGCGGACCTTGCCTCCGCCCTCGCGGTAGAGCTTCTTCAGGGTCACGTTCTCGCCCTCGAGGAGGGCGATGACCATCTCCCCGTCGCGGGCGGCCTTCCGGTTCTCCACGATCACGTAGTCCCCGTCGCGGATCTGCTCGTCGATCATGGAGTCGCCCTTTACCTGGAGCACGTAGGTGTCGCGGCGGCCCACCATGTCCTCGGGGACGAAGATGGTCTCGCTGGCCTGCACGGCCTCGATGGGCGTCCCCGCGGCCACCCGTCCCAGCAGGGGCAGCTCCACCGCGCGCACGGTGACCTCGGTGGGAACGAGCTCGAGGGCCCGGCTGCGGTTCCAGGCCCGCTTGATGAGCCCCTTCTCCTGCAGGTTCGTCAGGTGCTTGTGGACGGTGGCCAGGGAGCTGAGGCCGAAGTGCTCGCCGATCTCCTCGATGGTGGGGGCGTATCCCTTGCGCTCGATGTGGCGCGTCAGGAAGTCCAGGATCTCCTTCTGGCGCTTCGTGAGGTGCACGATCAACTCCTCACGTTCAGCCTAGGCGAAACTCTGGCGAAAGTCAAGACAACCCCGGCCGGCACCGTGGGTTTCCAGGCGAGGTCAGTTCTTCTTGTCCCGGCTGATCGCGGCCGGCGCCTCTCTCCTCGGCGCGGGGGGCGGCGGGCTGTCGCGGGGCACCACGGTGGGCTGCGGCCGCGGCGGCTGGGTGGTGGGAGGTGGTGGCGGCGGCGTCGTCGGCCGGGAGGTGATCGGGCCGACGATGACCGGGCCGTAGACGTATGGCCAGAGAGGTATACCCCCGTCCCCGTTTTCGTTCCGAGAGGCCTCGCTCTCGGCGGCGCGGGCGCGCGCCTCCGCCTCGCGGGCTCGAGCCTCGGCCTCGCGGACACGCGCCGCCGCTTCGCGCGCCGCGCTGACCGCGTCGGATTCGGCGGCGCGCTGCTGCTGGATGACTTCCCGCTCCCCGGGTGTCACCCAGCCGCCTTCGAACGGCACCAGACCCTTCGTGCGGTTGGCCTCGTCCTCGGTCACCCAGAGGCCGCCCATCTCGACCCGACCCAGCGCGCGGTTGGCCTCGGAGCTGTCGGGATTGAGCTGGAACACCCGCCCATACGCCTCCCGCGACTGCGTCCCGAGACCGTGTTCGGCCGCCCAGGCCGCCAGGGCGGTCCATCCCGCGACGTCCCCGGGAGCGAGACCGGTGGCGCGCTCGTAATACGCCGCCAGATCGGACGCGGTCTCCCGTACGGACGCGACTCGGGATCGGGCGATCGTGACGCGCCCGGGCCCGGTCTCGAGCACGATGGACTCGGGGGTGTTTTCCACGATCACACCCCTCACCTTGCCGCCCCCGCGCAGCGTCACTTCATCGGCAGTGACGACGATGGGCAGTAGGAAGACGAGCCAGGCGGCTGATGGCTTGTTCATTCGTCGACCCCCCACCCTAACCCCTCTGATCATGACTATGGACCCGCGGTGATGGCCGGTCAATCCCGCGCGCGCGCGTAGAATGCGGCCGGCCATGCTACGAGGGACGACGAGAGCGCGATGAGGCGAGCGGCAACCTGCGCGGGAGGAGTCACGCTCGCCCTCCTCGTTCTGCTCGGGTTCGGGGGGGCCGCGTCCCGCCCCGGGGGGTTCCTGATCGGGCTGCCGCACGCCTCCCAGGCCATCCTCGCGCTCGCCGCCCTGGCCCTCCTGGGGGTGGTGACGAGAGGAGCGGGCCTGGCTCCCGTCCTGGGCCTGGCCGTCCCGGCCGTGCTTCTGCTGGCCGGGCTGCGCCTGCCGGGGGTGGCGGCCCTTTCTGGCCCGCCCCTCCTGGCCCTGGCCCTGGCGGGGGGCGCGATCCTGCTCTCGCAGGCCCGTCCCCGGATCTCCCGTGCCATCTTCCTTCCGGCGCTCCTCGTGCTTTACGCCCTGGTGGCCGGCCGTGTGCAGATCCAGGTCGGACCCCAGGGCGACGAGCCGCATTACCTGATGGTCGCGGAGAGCCTCCTGCGCGACCACGACCTGTCGCTCGAGAAGGACTACGCGGAGGGGCGCTACCTCGCTTTTCACGACTACCCCCTCGAGCCGCACTATCGGGTCCGAGGAAGGGGGGGCGAGATCTACTCGCTCCACGCGGTCGGGCTGTCCCTGCTGATCCTTCCGGCCTATGGGCTTGGCGGCTACTCCGCCGCCTCGCTCTTCATGGCCCTTTTGGCCGCGGCGCTCGCCTACGAGATCCGCGAGCTCATGCGTGCCGAGTCGGGGAACGACGGCCTGGCCGAGGCGGTCGGGTGGACCGTGGCCTTGAGCCCGCCCCTCATTCAGTATGTCGGGCTTGTCTTCACGGAAGTGCCTGCTGCCCTGGGGGTTGCCTTCGCCCTCCGGCGCCTGCGGCGGGGGTCCGCGGTGACGGCGCTGGCTGTTGGCTTCGTCCTTGCCTGCCTGCCCTGGCTCAACGTCCGGTACGGGCTTCTCAGCGCGATTCTCCTGGCCTACGGCTTTGAAGCGCGGCCTGACCTGCGCGAGCGGGTCGCCCTCCTCGCCCCCGCGGCTGCTTCTGCGGCCGGGATCGCGGCCTATCATTTCATCCTGTATGGATTTTTCAGCCCGACCAGGGTCTACGGCCGACGGCCGGAGCTCTCCATGCGTACCCTCCCGGAGAGTCTGCCTGGCCTCCTGCTCGATCAGGAGTTCGGACTGCTCGTCTATGCCCCGGTCTTCGCACTCGCCCTTCCCGGTTTTATCCAGCATTGGCGAAAAGATCGGCGTGACTCCCTGGTCGTCCTGGCCCTGGTGGGGGCGGTCTTCCTGACCGCCGGGACGTGGCACATGTGGCGAGGCGGCTGGAACCCCCCGGCCCGGTTCCTCGTGCCGCTGGTCCCGGCGCTCGCGCTCCTGGTCGGGGCCGCGTTGCAGCGGGGGCTGACGGCAGGCGGTGCCCTCCTGGTCGGCTGGAGCGTCTGGGTGGGACTCACCGGGGCCGCCGACCCCCGCCTGGTCCACCGCGACCGCGACGGGACCGCCCCCCTCTTCCGAGCCGCCTCGGGGGCCGAGGAATGGACCCGCCTCTTGCCGGGCTACGTCCTGGCCGATCCGGACCGGCATCGCCTCGCCCTGGTCTGGGGGTTGGCCCTGCTGGTCGCCGTGCCCTGGCGGGCCCGGTCGCCGACCCCAGGCCGGATTGCTCTGACTACGCTCGGGTTGCTGGCGGCCGCCGGAGCCGCCTCGTCGCTTTCTCATGCCAAGACCGGCGGTCGCGACGCGGTCCGCCTGATCGATCGGCCCACATTTCCCGTGCCCGGCTGGTCGGTAAGCGCAGCCAGGCCCGCCCGGTGGGGTCCGGAGGCGCTGGAATGGGGCCCGCTCTTCGAGCCGCACCGCCATCCCGAGGGGGTCGCGCTCGGGGAGCGCCTTTCGCTCCCCCCGGGCCGTTACCGCCTGCGCCTCGAGGGGGAGGCGTTGGGACCGCTGCCAAACCTCGAGATCCAGCCCGACCGGTCCGGCGCGCCCTGGCGCCTCGCGGGGCAGGAGGGCGACGATTGGACCGTCGAGGTGCGCGAGACCGACGGGCCGGTCACGCTCCGCCTGCGGGGTGGCGGACCCTTCCTGCTGAGAGCCGTGGAGCTACGCCTTCAACCCGAGACAGTGCGAACCGGTCCAAGTAGCTGAATGGCGGGGAGGGAAGGGGCGAGGGGCCGATAGGGCGCGGAGCTGGACGGGATAGGGTGGGGGGTCGATGACCAACCGGGGCCACCGTTGACAGCGCCCGAAGGGCGGTGAGACAGTGGCCGCCACGGTGACCGTGGAAAGCCTGGTGTCGCCGCTGGTGCTGGCGGCGACCCGCGCGACCCGTCCGTCGTCGGGCATGCGCGAGGACGAGCGTGAGGCCGTCGAGGCCTGCCAGCGCGGCGAGCGCGAGGCGTTCGACCGCCTGGTCGAGCGATTCCAGCGCGACGTCTATCGGCTCTGCTACCGGTACGTCAACAACCACGAAGACGCCAACGACGTCGCCCAGGAGGTGTTCCTCAAGGCCTACCGGGCCATCCGGCGCTTCCGGGGAGACAGCTCGTTCTCGACCTGGCTCTACCGGATCGCCGTGAACACCTGCCTGAACTTCCGCTCCGCGCGGAAGCCCCAGACGGAAGAGCTGCCCGAGGCGCTCGCCGATCCGCGCGCGGGAGTGGCGGCCTCCCTGGAGAGCGACGAGCAGGCGCGTCGCGTGCGGGATGCGATCCGCCGGCTGCCCGAGAAGCAGCGCGCCACCCTGATCCTCAAGGTCTACCACGATCTGACGCACGAGGAAGTGGCGCGCATCCTCGGATCGACGGTCGGCACGGTGAAGGCGAACCTGTTCCACGCTCTTGGCAACCTGCGGAAGCTGGTGCTGGAAGCGGGGGAGTGAGGATGATGTCGATGCATCTGACGGACGACAGGCTCATGGAGGTGATGGAGGACGCCGCGGACGCCGACGCCCGGGCGCACGTGGAGTCCTGCGCGGGCTGCGCTTCGCGCGTCCGCGAGGCTCGGGACGGCCACGCCCTGGCACGGGAGGCGGGGGTTCCCGAGCCCTCGCCGCTGTACTGGGAAGCCTTCCGTCGCAACCTCGGCCAGCGGATCGAGGACGAGGGAGCCGCGCGGGGTTGGCGCTGGGTGCTCCTGCCCATCCTGGCCACGGCAGCGTCCCTTGCCGTTCTCGTGCCCGCGCTGCACCGACCCCTCGCGACCTCTCCCTCGCCGAACCCCGTGCTGGCCGCGTGGTCGGCGCTCCCGCCCGCCGATCAGGACGACGGCCTGGAGGTGCTCGAGGGCGTGGCCCTGGCCGACGCGGACCTGCCCGTGGTGGATGGCGAGCGGAGCGCGGTCGAGTCGCTGGCCGACCTCTCGGACGATGAGGCCCGCGACGTCGGGGACGCGCTCCGGAGCGGCCTGACGGGGGTGGTGCTGTGAGCGCCCTGGCGGGGCTCGTCGCCTTCGCCGCGCTCGCCCTGGCCGCTCCGCCGCAGAACCCGGGCCCCGGGCCTCGGGGAGAGCGTCGCCCCGCCGAGGAAGCGGCGAAGATGGTGGACGCCTACGTCGTCAGCAACCTCCAGGAGAGCCTCGCCCTCACGGACGAGCAGTTCACGAAGCTGCTGCCCCTGGTCAAGCGCCTGCTCGTCGAGCGGCGCGAATACGTGCAGGGGCGCGGCCGGAACGTCCGTGAGCTGCGCAAGCTGCTCCAGTCGGGGACCGCGACGGAGACCCAGGTCACCGACCAGCTTCGTGAGGTGAAGCGGGTGGAGATCGAGGGCCCGGAGAAGATCCGGAAGACCAGCGAGACGATCGACGCCGCG
>Ga0137361_10000605_pt1 | contig 20570 bp, 20 predicted proteins | sample Mad1_80_16metaG_FD_104923 | JGI IMG/M metagenome (GOLD analysis project Ga0137361, IMG submission 104923) | Vadose zone soil microbial communities from Angelo Coast Range Reserve, California, USA - Mad1_80_16 metaG | ecosystem: Environmental > Terrestrial > Soil > Vadose zone | place: USA... | reverse complement strand
GGAGATAGTCACGGCATGCCTGATCGTTGGCACAGCCATCTGGTTCCTCTACAAAGACTTCGTCGTCTGGTGGGTGGAGACCTACATCATCACCAACAAGCGCATTATCAATTCGCGTGGCCTACTGGAGCCAACGCGCCAGGTCACACCTATTGAGAAAGTGACGCAAGTGGGTGTTGAGGTCCCTTTGCTGGGCTTCCTTTTTTCCTTCGGAACCCTCCACGTCTATCTGACCGGGGGCGATTTCTTCATCCACGATGTGCCGCACCCCCATGAAGTCAGAGATGCCATCCAGGGGATTAGTGACGAAATCAAGGCAAAGAAGCCTCCCGAGGAAAAGCTTCCTGAGCCGATTGACAAAAACCTGAAGGATGTGCTTGATGGGCTGGCAAAGCCAAAGCCCGCACCAAGCCTACCCGACGCAGACGCACATTATCCTGCCCACCCAGATGGGATTCTTCACCCCAGGCGCACCTTCGGTGGTCCTCTACGCATTCCCTGTGAGGTGCGTTATGCCTCCGGCGAGTATACCGTCATGTATCTCCAACGCTCTCGTTACATTCTTTACCGTAATCTTGCCCTACCCTTCCTCCTGCTGTTGATTGTGCTGCCTGTTGCCGTCTTCGGGCCTGCCCTGTTGCTGCTGGGTAGCATCATTGTGCTTATCCTGTTGATCACTATGGGCGCCATTTACGTCAACTATTTGGATGACGTGTTCATCCTGACCAACAGGCGCATCATCGATATTGAACGCCGCCTGCTCTTCTTCGTCGAGGGCCGCACGGAGACAGAATACAAACAAATCCGCGATACCAAGGTGAAAGTCTCCAATGTCATTCGACGACTCCTTGATATTGGGGATGTGTATATCGAGACGCCTGGTAGCACGCCCGACATCGTCTTTTCCAGTGTCGATCACCCGTTTGTTATTCAAGATAAAGTGAACGAAATCAGGGCATTCAAGGACAAAGCAGAGGCAATCGAGAAGGAAAATAGCTCCAAGAAGGAGTTCAATAAGTGGTTTAGCAAGATTGTGACCACGTTGGAGAAAAGGGTGCAAAGCGAGGGGGCTCCGAATTTGCAGAATCTGGACTTCTGGTCGGCAGTAGACCTGGCCAGTGGGTTAGGCCTGCGTCTCGTCGTGATAGGTGAAGCTGCCGTGAACTCTGGTCAGCTTCCTGGACGAGTGATCCAGCAAAGCCCACCACCTGGGACGTTGATCAATCCTGGTGGTGAGATCCAGGTGCTCCTGAGCAAGCGCGCCACGACCGTGGTGCTAGAGTGAAAAAAGGTAACGAGCGACTAGAGTGAAAAAAGGTAACGAGCGACAACCGCGCCGAGCGGTTGTCGCTCGTTACCTTTACCGCATCCCTACTCGTGCAAGCAGTGCAATGCATTCAATGTGGTACGTCTGCGGGAACATATCGATGGGTTGCGCAGCGACCAGGCGATAGCGGCCCCCTGCACACAGTGTGGCGATGTCTCGTGCTAAGGTGCTAGGGTCGCATGAGACATAGCAGATGGCGCGTGGACCAAGTGATTGCAATGCCTGCAAAGCCTTGGGGTGGCAACCGGCACGAGGTGGATCGACCACCGCCAGATCAATGCGCTCGCGTCGGTAGTGTAATTGCCCTAGCAGGCGCTCCAGTGTGCCCTCAAGCGTCGTAATATTGTTCTGATTGTTCAGAACTGCATTGGCGCGAGCATCCATCACGGCACTGGGCTGCGACTCTATGGCAACGACACGCGCGGCACGAGTCGCCAGGAAGGCGGAGAAGAGGCCTACCCCGCTATAGCCATCTAAGACGGTCTCAGAGCGCTGTGGTTCTAGCAAGGCTAACACCCGCTCGACGAGAACAGCGGCCTGAACGAGATTGACCTGGAAGAACGAGTCGGTGGAGATGCGGAAGCGGCGACCCAGCACCACGTCGGTCAGGAACTCCTGTCCTGCCACGACACGGCCATAGCGTCCGCCAACCCGCTCAATCACGACGCCCACGATGCCTGGAGCGGTCGTGATTAGTTCCTGCGCCAGTTGCTGTGGCGCCTCTATTACCGAGCCTGGCCGTGCTTGCACGCTCAGCAGCGCCGGAACGGCTTTCGCGGCCCCCGCTGCGCCAGTCGAGCCGGGCGTGCCGACCGCACCAATGGCCCCACGAATGGTGAAACCCTGGACCATCTCGCCGATTGATTCGCCAAAATAATCGAGCAGCTTGTCGCGTATACGCTGGTATACCATATCCAGAGCGGGATGGAACAACGCATAGTCTTCCAGGTCCTCAATATCGTGGCTCTCCGTGTGCCTCATTCCTACCTCGCCCGCCGGACCTACCGCAAATTGGGCAAGGTTGCGGTAGTGCCAGGGCGATGTCCCTGTCGGCATGCCAAGCGTGGGGTGGACGATCGCATCGGGTTGTTTGCCAATGCGCACCAGGAGTTGGCGTACAATATGCGCCTTCCACGTCAATTGCGCTGGATAGGCAATATGCTGCCAATGGCAGCCACAGTCCGTGAGCAAGGGATAGGGGGGTTCGACCCTCTCCGGCGCAGGGCGCAGAATTTCCAGTAGAGTGGCGCGCGCATGCCCACGGCGTTCTTCGACAATTTCCACGCGTACCCGTTCGCCTGGAATACCGCCAGGAACGAAGAGAACGCGACCTTCATATCGGCCTACGGCGTCGCCCCCATAGGCAAGGTCTGTAAGTTCAACATCAATGCTCATGTTCACCTACAAACAACCCTTCTTAGAGAGTCAGTGGTTGTTTCGGTTGACTGTAGAGCCGTGTCCCGAAACGGCTTAAGAAGACAGCACCTAAGCCCAACAACCCTGCTCCAATACTAATCCAACAACCAACATAGGGGAGTGACCCTGCCAGCACCAGCACTGTCAGACCTACTACCACCTGTACGGGGCGCTTGTTGCGATATGCGGAGTGAGGGGCTAGCATGAGAATCACATGTTCGCCAACAACCCACCCGATAGCTACTGTGCCGAACGCCCACGCTGCAAGAAGTCCTAATACTACTATAATTGCTAGTGGAATAGTTAAAATAAGCGCTATCAGGACGATCAGCACGGGTACGGTCAGCAATGCACTCAATAGCCCGATGAGCAGACTACGTTGTGGTTTGATGACGACCGTTGTTCGCACAAACATCACATGTTCGGGAAGCAAAGAGGTGAGCAGTAAACCCAACGCCACCCATGCCAGGATAGGCCAGAAGGGGAAACGAAACTCACCACTATTAAAAAATAGCCATCCTACAACATGTCTGGTATGGTAAATAACCGCACCATCAAGCTGTGCACCGTTACCCTTTGTGCAATCCCCTGCATACAGGTTGATATCACCGTGCACGTGGGAGCCACTTTGTAAGGTAACTGTGCCACCATACAGATCAATATTCCCATCAACTTTGCCGGCAACCATGACATTCCCCCCAAAAGTAACAACATCACCCCGCACTTCACCATTGATCGCAATCGTCCCACCAAAAGCTGTGAGATCACCACACACCAGTTCACCCGTATCTACCACAACGGTACTGCCGAAGGATGGTTCGCGATGCCTGTTTGTGCAGTCATTCTCTCCTTGCCTATCGGCAGCTAGAGCGACGGAGGATGCCCATGGAAGGGCTAGAACCTGCCCCTGCACTGCTACGCCTATGCCTAGCAAGAACAGCAGCAAGGCAAACCATCGTGTTCGACCGATTTGAGACATACGAACCCCCTATCATGGCCAGAAGACCATGACCTTCACTATCTACGCCTCTTGTGGATAGCGCATCAAGCGAAGCCACATCCCCATCATGACCACTAAGACCAGGGCTGTAGCCGACAAGAGCCAATTATTGCGCGTGACAAGTGTCAGCCCTGCCTGGAGATACTGTGCAAAGACGATCAGTGTGCTTACTAGATCGCTTAACAACGTGAGCATCTTGACCATCAGGTCAGGTTGAACGGCTGCAACGGTAAATAGCGACAAGGGCGTAATGCTCAGGCCCAGAACAACCAGAACAACCAGAAAGGGGCCTATGATACGCAAGCGTGAGACGTGAGCCTGCTGTTGCTTACGCATGTCCTCAAGCTGTTGCGTGATCCTCCTTTGCTGCTGTATCGCCAGCATAATGCGCTCGGTGGATATGCGAGTATTCACACTGGGAGTAACTGGGCAAAACAGAGAATCCATGCGCTGGAGATGCTGCTCGTATACACGACAAGCTGGACACTGCTTCAGGTGTTCCTGAAGCGCCAGGGCATCCGATTGCGCCAGGTCGCTATCACGCCGAGCAGCCAGGGCAAGTTTAGCGTCGTGGCAGCGCATCGATCTGTTCCTCCTCTTTTTGTGTTTGTTGTTTCATGTAACGTGCCAGGAGTTCCCGTGCGCGGTGTAGACGAGCCTTGACCAGCGGAGGCGTCAGGTTGAGCGCGGTAGCGATCTCTTCATACGAGAAATCGTACCAATAGCGCAAGACAATTACTGCACGATACTTACTTGGTAATCGTTGCAGGTACTGTTGTATTTCGTCCTGCTGCTCGCTCTCTAAGGCCGATTGCTCGGGGCCTGCACCCACGTCGGCAACCCATTCCAGAAATGGCACATCTTCAAGTGGCAGTGTCAGGAATCGTCGTCGTCTCAATTGGTCGATGGCCAGATGTGACGCAATCGAGAGCAACCAGGTGCTGAATTTGTGTACAGGTTTATATGTGGCAAGCTGTGTATAAGCTCGCACGAAGGTCTCTTGTGTAACGTCTTCCGCTTCCGTCGTATTACTCAACATGCGGTACGAAAGATTATGCACAGCATCTTTATATCGCTCGACGAGTCCTGCGAAGGCGTTTTGATCACCAGCAAGCACTAATTCGACGAGTTCTACATCGCTCATCGCCTCCACAATAGCCTCTTGCCCATACACTGCGGATTGCCCTACTGTTCCTGTCATCTGGCGACTGCTCGATCGGTCTGCGCTTGAAATACCCCGTGCCGTCGTGTCAGCACGACGGCTGCGGCGTGCTTTGCGCGCAGGTGCTGGTTGTGCCAGCGACCCGATGGCTCCTAACATCTGTAGAGGCATCCCTTGCGGATGCCCTAGTGTCGATTCCATATTATATCACCGCTCGCTATCTTTTTCTCTGTTCATATATCGATCAGTATCCCCCAGATGGGTTACTGGTAGCATGATAGGATAGAAGGTCTTTCTCCACAGAGGACTAACCTCTCATGGATACATACGAGCAGTGGCTAAAAAAGTTGTAATCTCTTGCAGGCAGTGTAACATGTGTGAGGGCAAGTGGCAAGTACCTTTGAATATTTTTTCATCTTCACGAGGGGAAATTCATGTGGAGCTTACAGTTTGTTCATAACTGCCCACGCAGTACCTGCCACACCATTTTGCAGGTGTGGCTCTCATCGAGAGGTGGAAGATCGTCTACTAATTACGATACTGCCAGGTTAAGCGGCTTACCATCCATTAGTACTTTTGGGCTATATGTGCCCAACGACAAAAAAGACCCTCTTCCTGCTTCCAATGCTCCTGATACTCCCATTGTCACCGCATCCCAGAAGGTTTACCCCTTCTTTACTGCTGGCAGCGTAACCAGCCGCTTGACATTGGCCCTCTTCTCTTGTCCCACTATTGCAATTTTTCCCGCGCTGTCTTTATCACCTTGACCACAGCAAGCATGCAATTTATACTTCTTCTATACCTGGCAAGCAGCCAGGCAAATTGTCAATTTGGGTAACTATTCAGGTCTCTTCTCTTCAAGACTCCTCACTGCACGTGCTCGATAAATCGGCACTCTACGGCAGTTCGCAGGGGTTTGGTGGTGAGTGCGGGCATTGCCGCCCGCGGGCGGCAATGCCCGCACTCACCACCAAACTGAGCGAGTCGCCGCAGGCGACGAGCAGTCCTGAGTAGTTACCACAATCCTTGATTTTCAGACTGAGGGATACTAAGATGAAACTGCTGCTTGTGGACGGTGATCGTCATTTAATTGAAATGCTGACCGGTTGGCTGAAAACGCTGGGATACGAAGTACGTCGTGCCTACACAGGGCAACAAGCGAAGAGCGAGTGGTTGGAGCAGCGACCCGACCTGGTCATCCTGGATAGGGCGCTCGAGGATATGGATGCACTGGCCGTATGCCGAGACATGCGCACCAAGCACGATGCGCTCGTGTTGATTGTGACCGATGAAAAGGGGGTACAGGACGAGATCGATTGTCTAGAGTCCGGGGCCGATGACTACCTGCGTAAGCCTTTTTTTCCCGGTCAACTCTTAGCCCGCATTCGTGCGGTCAGTCGAAGAGCCCGTGCCACGCTAGAACAGCGACCTTCCTCAATCATTACAGTAGGGCCGATTCGTGTTGACTCACTCCATAATGAAGTCAGCATCCGTGGAAAAACTTTTCGCTTGACGCCGATCGAAAGTAAAATGTTGCATTTGCTTGCTATCAACGCCAACGATGTCTGTACAGCGGATCGGATTGTGACTGCGGTATGGGGCTATAACGGAGATGGCGAAGTCTCCTTAATTAAAGCCCATATCCGTCACTTACGCCAGAAGATCGAACCAGACCCGGCCAACCCACGCTATATATGTACGGTGCCGGGCGTGGGCTACACGTTGGTACGGCATCTTGCCGAAGAGAAACGTGATGCCAAAGAACTGAAACCGACGTTACAGGTTGTTGCTCAGTAAGCTGCCCCATGGAAACGAGGTTCAGAGGGAGAATGAAAAGAAACGGGGAGAGCGGGAACAACTGTATAGTTTGCATTGTTCTCCTTGGTGGAAGGATAATATCAGGAAATATCCCCCGTCCGCTATGGACAAAAGTTGTTTGAACAATTTCAACGAGAAGGAAACCCCTATGAGTGATCTAAAGAACGTGCCAGAAAGCTATTGGAAAGAGAAACTCACACCTGAGCAATACAGGGTCTGCCGTCTGAAAGGAACAGAGCGGGCGTTTACTGGCGCATTGTGGGACAATCACCAGGCAGGCATGTATGAGTGTATCGCCTGTGGACAGCCGTTGTTCTCCTCGGACACCAAATTTGACTCAGGCACGGGCTGGCCTAGCTTTGATAACCCCGTCAACATGCAAAACATCGAATTACATGAGGACCGGTCACTCTTTATGACCCGAACTGAAGTAGTCTGCAAGAACTGCGGGGCACACCTTGGGCATGTCTTCGATGACGGTCCACGAGAGACGACCGGTTTGCGTTACTGCATCAATTCCGTCGCGCTTCAGTTTCAGCCCGAAACAGAGCGCTCAGAAGAGAAGTGAGCGAATCACCTGGCAAGCTCGTCTTTGACCTCTTTGCGATATTCCTTCAGGAGCTTCTGGACCTTGGGGTCTATCACGAGCGTACAATAGGGCTGCAAGCGATTGCTGTCATAGTAATCGCGGTGATAGGCTTCAGCCGGATAGAAGTTGCTGAAGGCAGCAATTTCCGTCACAACCGGTTTTTTATAGGTACCTGCTTGTTCCAGGGCTGCTTTCGACTCCAGGGCAATCCGTTGTTGCTCATCCGTGTGATAGAAAATGGCTGAGCGATATTGGGTACCGACATCATTGCCTTGACGGTTCAGGGTTGTGGGATCATGCACATGCCAAAAAATGTCCAGCAGTTTCTCATAGGAGATAATGGAGGGATCATACGTGATCTGAATAGCTTCAGCTGCGCCCGTTCTGCCTGAACAGACTGCTTCATACGACGGGTTTGCTACGCGGGATGCCGCATACCCTGGTACAACAGATGTGACACCTTTGAGTCTTTGGAAAATCGCCTCTGTACACCAGAAGCATCCTCCGGCAAGCGTGGCAGTATCAAACTGAGCCATATAGCACCTCACTGTTCTTGTAATCTGGCAAAGGGAAGTAGGGCGGGTGGGACTCGAACCCACACGAGCTTGCGCTCAGGAGATTTTAAGTCTCCAATGTCTACCGTTTCATCACCGCCCCATGGCCGCTAGCATGATAGTAGCACTTTCCGTGCCGTTCGTCAATCATTTTGCAGGGCGATGTAAAAGTCATCCTTTTGCTCATGTCGGCCCGCAAGCGGGCTGCTTTGAGAGGAATTGTTGAGATGGTGACGGGCTGAAAGCCCGTCACCATCTCAACAATTCCTCTCAGCGAGCGCCGAAGGCGCGAGGAAAGACAACGAAATGCGACTTTTGAATAGCCCTGATCATTTTGAAGGAGTGCCTTGCGCTTTTCTTACCCCTTTGCTATAATGCAAGTGTTCGATACACGTTCACAGGCATTGAAACCGTTGAATAATGATAGTGCGTGATTGCTAGTAGAAGTAACAAAGGTACAGCGCAAATGATCACGCAAGCGATCAAACAATGGCTACGCAAGATGTTCGCATGGTGGCCATGGCGACAGTCTGCAGGGACAGGCTATCCGCACTCTTCAGGGTCCTTGAGTCAGGGGGCCACGCAGGAAATGACAGCGAGATCAACCATTGATGGAGTTGCTCCCCGCCGTCCAACAATTGAAGAATGGCCCGAGCGGGTTGTCTACCCTTCTCCACCCATACTGGAAGAGCGCTCCGAGAGTATATTTACATCCCTCCCGCTCCCAACACCGCCGATAGAGAAAAGTAGAGGCACCGTGAGTGGCGAAGTGTCTTCCTCCGATTCTTCCTCCGCACCGATACCCGAACGGCAGCTAGAATTTCTGCGCTATCTCGTCGAGCGTGGCATCGTCAACGAAGGCTTTAGCGAGGGAAATATACCCGAGCAATACAGGAAAGAATAGTCGTAACTGTTCAGGTGCCTGACTTCTCGCCGCCTGCGGCGGCTCGCACATTTTTTATGCAGCGGGCATGGCAGCCGCAGGCTGCCATGCCCGCTGCATAAAAAAGCTCTTGCGACCTGCTGGCATTGTCCGTTCGACGCTTTCAGCACTCGATGCTACCATGCCCGCTGCATAAAAAAGCTCTTGCGACCTGCCGTAGCCCACCGATTTATCGTGTGGGCGATTTATCGAGCACGTCACGTGCAGCGAGGAGTCCTGAAGAGTTACGAATAGTCTGCCAGAGCGGCCGCCGTGAGGTAGCAGAGCTACTGTACTCTTGTAGACGGGGCAACTGTTTCTGTTGCGGGAGGTGTCTGATCCTGATACCTGATTTGGGGTAGTTCGATCTGCTGGTCTGGTTCCTCCTTCTGCTGCATGAGCCGTTGTCGCACAAATAAATAGGTCGCTGCGAGAGCCGCGGCCAGCCCAAGGCTAAAGCCTAAAATGGCCCAGAAGGTACCCTTACGCTCACGCACGGGCTCCAGCAGGCTTTCACTACGCTCTGCCAGGTTGCTGGCGACCTTCTTGCTCTGCTTTGCCAGGTCCGCAGTGAGCTTGCTGCTTCGCTCTGTCAGTTCGTCAGTTAAGGTCTCGCCGCGCTTGAGTAGATCGCTACTTGCTTTGCGGACTTGTTTTGCAACCTTGCGGCTCTGCTTGGCATTCTCGCTGAGGGCGGTGCGTAGTTGCCGTGCCTGCTCCTGCAATTGCTGGGCCTGCTCCTGTAAGAGTTGTGCTCGCTCAACTGCGAGTTGGCGACTGGTCTGTGCCAGTTCATCAAGGCGCTGGTGTGCTGCTGTCTGTGCTGTTTGGGCACTATTCTGTAGAGATTGTGAACGCTGACGCATGCGTTCCATGACCGCATTCACAATTGGACCTAGCAGGGTGAGGGTGAGCAGCCCCACGCGCCACCACCGACTTTTCTCCTGTACAGTGTTCTGAGCGTCTGCATTCATGCGACATTCTCCTCCTTTGTGTACTCTTCCAAAATCCTTGCGGTGCCAATGATGTTCAACGAGAACGTGACATCGGGCACACAAACTATAGTATGTCAGGTTGGCTTGTCGTGTGTCAAGGCAAACGCGGAGAAAAGGGTGCGGTTAGAAATCCTCTATGGCGGATTCGCTCAGACGCAAGACGAGACGGCAAAAGTGTAACATCGCCATCGCGAATTCTAAATATGCAACCTCGCTGGTGGCTGCTTGCTGTGTGGCATTTGCGCGACGGCGCAGCGCGTGCAACACCACCAGGACATCTTCCTTGGAGGACTGGTCGAGGTCACCACGCTGCATCAGGTGGATCACTTTCGAGACGATAGAATCGACTTGGAGTCGCATCAAGGTCAGATCATTCAGCCAGGCGTCATCATCGGATGTACCATCTTCGAACTCGTCGTCTGCTATCGGCTTACGCCGTTTAACGTCACTGTGCACCCGTTTGCGTGTGGGCTGGAGGTGAGTCTTGGGTTCTTCCTGTGTGACTCCTAGCTCACGCAGGAGCATAGCTAGTTCTTCTTCCCAGCCGGCCATAGAGACCCTCCTTGTAAAACAACCACAGACACTATGTGGTAGGGGTAGCTTCCTACCACACCTTCACCATACCCCTGAGTGTAACACAGTGCGCCCTGGTTGTAAATGGTTTAGAAGGGTAACACAAGACTCGGCAGGTGGGGGAGGGCAGGCAGCAGCGCGGAGACGATCAATGCAACAGCCAGCAAAAGGGCGAAATACGTTTCGAGTGCAATAGCCTGGCGCACCGCCAGGTGCAGGCCCGCGGGTGCGTCTGTACACAGTATGCCACTTATCAGCACTATCAGCGTGGGCGCTGTCCACAGAGTGATCAGGATGAGGTGGGGCGCGCCATGCGGGATGCCCAATGCCACGATGATCGTGTATGGTGCCAGAAGTAAGACCAGGCAGAGGATGCGACTCCAGCCTAGCCCGAGTAATGAGGCAAGGGTGTATTTTCCTGCTTGCGTGTCATCTTCTACGTCTCGCATATCATTCAGCAGAATGGTGGTCATTGCCAGGAGGCCCAGGGGAATGCTATAGATGAGAACAATACGATCGATATGGCCTGTCTGCACCATGTAAGCGCCCAGGGTGATCAATGGACCGAAGATGACAAAACAGACTAATTCACCCAGGGAGAGCGCGGAGAGAGAGCGAGACGATGCGCTATAAAAGTAGGCGCAAAAGAGACCAGCCAGACCGAACAAGTAGACGAGTGGCCCACCTGAAAACGCTATAATTGCACCAAAGAGGGTCCCCAATCCCAATGCACTCAACCCTGTCAGGAGCACCTGTGCTGGTTTAATAAAGCCTTGCTGGATCAGACCCCCAGGACCAAGCTGGTTGCTTGTGTCAATTCCCTTCATATAGTCGTAATAGTCATTCACCAGGTTGGCCCCTGTTTGTAGCAGGACGATAACGGTGAGCGTTCCAATGAAATGAAGGATATGAAAATGCCCAAAGGGCATTCCAGGTGAGATAGTTTGTGTCCAGGCCAGCGTACTGCCAATGACGACGGGTAATAGTGATAGGAGTAAATAGGCAGGACGGATGCCTTCCCACCAGACATGTACCCACTCTGAAAGACTACGCCGGTACTCCGATGGCTGGACTACCAGCGGTGCGGGTAGATTGGTTGCTGGCGTGGAGTTTACAGCATGGATGGAGACTTCAGGCTGAAGTGTGTTAATGGTCTGAAGTGATCCTAACGGGATGGTTGGTACCTCTTCTGCTTGCACCGAGTCTGCCGTGACCACTTTGGGTACGGAGACCGCGCCGTTATCCTTTGAGCTTTTGTTTTGCATGGCTGTGTATGTGCTCCCCTCTCAGCATCAGGTGGGCAGTGGTGAAATAGCTGTTGTTCGTTCGGCATACGCACGAAAACAGAATCTTTCTCGTTCGTATGAGAAAGCCCCCACTAGTTAAACGTTTTATAAGATGGGAAATTCACGCTAGTTGAAATACGTACTAGCGCCATTTCCGGTTTACAGTTCATGAAAAGAATTATTGTTCTTGTAGTGTTTGTTGTAGGGCAAGCATCGTACGCTGCAACTGTGCTTGTCCAACTGCCGTAGTCAGGTCGCCACGTGTCTTCTCCAGGATACCTCTGGTCGCATCGGTTGTGCGTCGTAATCCTGCGGTCACGGCATCAGGGAAGTCAATGGTGATCAGGAGCGCGTAGATGTCGTCCATTTGATCCAGCAGGAACTCACAACTGTCATAGTTGCCGTGCCGCAGCTGGTCTAGCAGATAGCGTCTCAGTTCGCCGACGGCCTCGCCGAGTCCGTTGAGGTAGGCGGCCCAGCCAATGGAGAGTTCCTGGGCTGTGGGCAAGGGACGCTGTTGCACGAGCGCAACGAAGGTGACGGCTTCAGCATATTCTTTTTGGGCGTCCTGTACGAAACCTGCGTAAAAGATGTCTTGATGATCGCGCAGGTCGGTGCTCATTTCTATGAGTAACGCGGACGCCTGTGAGGCGAGTTCCTCAGCGGCGTGGAACTCCTGGCGGTGGGCTGCGCGGATGCTATTGGCGCAGCAGCGAATAGCGGCACGAGACTTGGGCAATGCCCGTTCTCGTGCTGCATGTTTGAGTGATAAATGCTCTATTGCTGTCTGGCCTATGAGATCGAGATTATCAGCCATAAGTCACCTGTACCATTCATTATGAGATAGCCGGCTCGTTGTTGCCTGTCCTCTTCCCTGATACCAGAATCATAGCATAGTTCCTGCATCATAGACAACTATGACATGGAGCTACCAGCGGGCTTCATAATGAAGCAGCAGTTCGATACTCCGCGGGCAAGTAGGCTGTCGTGTTCGTCCTCTACATCTACATCAAACGGCACACGTCAATTTCCGGTGGGAAGCGCATACTACCCAGGTCGCCTGCCCAGAAGAGTTGTTTCATGATCTCGGCGACGGCGTAGAGGAGGTGCTGCTCGGCAGCCTCACGTGTACGCTCGAAGGCGGCGCTGCCCTGGTAGATGGCGAGCGATGAGAACCAGTCGTTCAGCGGGCTCTGCTCACTCATGCGCACGAGGTACATCTCCATTTTCAGGGTTCCATTTTCGACAGGCACGATGATGCGTAATTGTGGTGTCTGCTCGATGATGTCCAGGCGATAGAAGACTCCATAGTGGTCACGCGAGGCCTGAAAAATCGAGACCTCCGGGATGGAGTTTTCATCATATTGCTCATGTTTTGGACGTTCCATCTCTACTCCTAGATTTGCCAGAAAGCTTTCAAGCTGCTCATCGATGTCCATCTGTTCATTCCTCACTGCTCTGCTTGCGAACCAGTCTTTACATGTAACTACTCGGTCTCTTCTTTTCGGGACTCCTCACTGCACGTGACGTGCTCGATAAATCGGCACTCTACGGCAGTTCGCAGGGCTCTGGTGAGTGTGGGCTGTGCCTCCTGCGGCGGCACAGCCCACACTCACCAGAGCGAGTCGCCGCAGGCGACGAGGAGTCCTGAGTAAGTTACCTTTACACTGTTATTCCCGGCTGGTGAGAGAAAAGCGGAAACGGTGCATCTGGTTCTTCCGTTGCGTGTTAGAATAGATATGTTCCGTAGGACTGTAGCGAGGAAGGATGAATCAATGGTATCGGTTGGCGTCATTGGGAGTGGTGCCTGGGGAACCACTTTGGCTCTGCTGTTGTCACGTGAGGGCCAGACGGTAACGCTCTGGGAACATCGGTGTGAGCGTGCCCTGGAGATGCAGCAGCGACGGGAGAATACGGTGTTTTTACCCGGCTTTTGTTTCCCCGATACGCTGTCTGTGACCTCCGATATCGCTGAGGCCGTGCAGAAGAAGGATATCCTGTTGCTCGTGACGCCATCACAGCGATTGCGAGAGAATCTGCGTTTGCTCGCCCCCTATGTTGCTAAAGGGACGCTTCTGGTCAGTGCCAGCAAGGGTATTGAGATTGGTAGCCTCAAGCGCATGACGGAGATTGTCTGCGAGGAGCTGCCCACAGCACGTCAGCGCGTGGCGGCACTCAGCGGCCCCAATATCTCGCACGAGGTTGCCGAGGGAAAACCCACGGCTGCTGTGGTGGCGGCTCATGAGCAGGAGACGGCTGTGCGTGTGCGCTCGGTGCTGAATACTTCGCGCTATCGTGTGTATACGGCGAATGATGTGGTAGGCGTCGAACTGGGCGGGGCACTCAAGAATATCATTGCCATCGGTGCAGGTTTTAATGATGGCATGGGCTATGGTGAGAGTGCGAAAGCGGCCTTCATCACACGCGGCCTGGCTGAGATTGCACGCCTGGGGGTTGCTGCTGGCGCTCATCCCCTCACCTTTTCGGGGCTGGCTGGCATCGGCGACCTCATCGCCACCTGTGCTAGCCCTTTGAGCCGGAACCAGCAGCTGGGGCGACGCCTGGCGGCAGGTGAGAAGCTGGAGGAAATCCTGGCCTCGACACGGCATGTGGCCGAAGGCGTCTCTACGACGAAGGCGGCCTTGCAAATGGCAGCATACTACCAGGTGGAGATGCCCATCACACAACAACTCGGCCTTGTCCTTTTTGCAGGCCTGGACCCGCGTAGGGCGGTGCCAGAGTTGATGATGCGCGACCTGAAGGATGAGATGGAGGGCATCATCAACCCATAGGGCCTGGCCCATGCCGCCCCTTGCCCCTCGTCGCCTGCGGCGACTCGCCCTTGTATGTGGAAATGCAGGCTGTGCCGCCGCAGGCGGCACAGCCTGCATTTCCACATACAAACGGAGCGAACCGCCGTAGGCGGTGAGAGGTCGAAACGAACGAAGGAGTGCTAGGAGACAATGCCTTGTCGGATGGCGTAGGCAACAGCGGCAGCACGCCCTGGCACGTCGAGTTTGACGAAAATGTTGCTCAGGTGACGATTGACAGTGCGTGGACTGATCACGAGGATGTCTGCAACCTCGCGGTCGGTATGCCCCTCTGCTACCAGGCGTAACACTTCCAGCTCGCGCCCTGTGAGGCGAAGCGTGAGTGTACGATCATGTGGGCCTATGGAGAAGGACTGCTGGAATCCTGCCTGTGCGCGTGAGGTTACACGCGCCATTGCTCCCCCATCGCTTTGCTCTAATGCCCGCACACCTTGCTGCAGCATGTCCACCACGTCGGCGGCACGCTGCATGTGGTAGCGTAGAAACAGCGCACGTGCGCGATCACAGAGCGCATGCAGGTTTTGTCGCTGCACTTCTTCGGAGAAGATAGCATGATGCATCAATGCTGCCCGTGCCTGTTCATAGAGGATCGCTGCCTCTTCGGGCTCGTTATGGGCACGTCGGCAGAGCGCCAGGCCATCCTCGAATGCCTGCTGTGCTGTTTCCCAATCACCTGCTAGCGTTGCTACTACACCCAGCACGCGGTCGACCGAGATACCGTAGTACATGCAGCCACGCATGGCACGAATGCGCTCAATGTACGCGGCGGCTTGCTCATTTGCTCCAAGGTGGAGGTAGCGTTCAGCGAGGAAGGGGATGTAGAAACTACCGGCTAGCCCAGATGGCTCAGGACAGACAGCGGCGCGGTCAAGTTGCTCCTGGGCTGCCTTCCTGCGTCCAATGACTGCGAGAAAGTGGCCGTAGAGAGCTATGGCACTGGCAATCCATTCAGTCGCGGAGGCTGCCTTGATGCTGGCTTGAAAAAGCTGCTCGGCCTCCTGCCAGTTGCCGCGCCGAAATTGTAGCTCTGCCTGGGCCTGTAAGACAACTGGTTTGAGACGTGTATCATCGTGTGTTTCCGCCTCTTGCCATGCCTGTTCTAGACGTGAGTCACTGCTTGCCCAATCACCCTGAGCAAGCGCCATCACGCCGTAGTTCCAGTGGAGCAGGCCGAGGATGCGTCGCGCCCCATAGCGACGTGCACGCTCAAAGCCACGCTGGGTGCACAGGCGTGCCCGCTCCATGTCGCCCAGTGCCTGGTAGACAATGCCCAATACCTGGTCGACCAGTGCAGCGCGAAAGGGATCACCGACTGCTACGTAGAGCGCGTGGGCTTGCTCCTGAAAGCGAATGGTCTCGTGGATGCGTTCGCCCCAGCCGCGCAACCAGCTCAACAACTGGAGGGCAAACGCCTGGCTGCCCCGATCTCCATTCTCGGTCGCCAGTTGATGCGATTGCCAGAGCTTGATCTCCGCCTCTTGTGTGCGACCGAGCAACATATCGAGCGTAGCCTGTGCTTGCAAGAGCAAGATGCGCTCGTTTGTGCTCATGCTTGCGAGAGAGCGGGTCCCGAGAGGGAAGCTCCGTCCCGGAAACCAGGGGACGGCTGTTGCTGCGCCATTTGTTTCCTCACCTGTATTTGCCATAGTGTCAAAAGCGCTGGTAGCAGCTTGGAGGTAGGCCAATGCCTGGTCGTATTTGCCCTGCAAGCGGTAGATATCGGCAAGCTGGCGATTAGCGTGTGCCAACAACAGGGCCGTTTGCCCAGATGCTCCTGGTATAGATGGTGTGAGTGCCTGCTGAAAGGCCTGAGCTGCTTGCTCAAGCTCACCTAGCTTGAACCAGCTCTCGCCCATCAATAGATACAGCTGGGCAGGGGAAAGGACATCTGTCCCTGCTTCGAGCAGTCCGAGCGCCAGGCGGAAGTGACCAATGGCTTCACGATGTGCCTGTTGGCGTGCTGCTTCCTCACCAGCCAGAAGGCTCCAACGCAACGCGGCTGGTTTATCGCTACTCAATGCGTAGTGGTATGCCAGTTCCGCAGCATGGGCTGGAGCGGCATTGGCGTAACTAGCTTCCAGCGCGGCCCCAATTGCGCCATGGAGCAGGCGTGCCCGCGAAAGCGGCACTTCAGCATTCAACACCTCTTGCACAATCCCCTGACAGAACAAAAATGTAGTGGATACCAGGGGCGGGAGGATATTGTCGCTGTTTGTGAACTCGTTCCTATCGACGCCGGGCACCTTCGCAATGACTGCTGCTCGCGTCGCTTCGTTGATCAACATCTCCACCTGGTCTTCGGGCTGGTCAAGCGCTTGCGCGAGTGCATCCAATGGGAAAGTGCGACCAAAGAGGGCGGCGATGCGCAGGAGTTCTCGACAAGGTGCACTCAGTCCCTGGAGGCGTTGCCCGACGGCCAGGGTGATACTCTCTGGTATCTCACTGCTGATGGCGCGTGTTGCTCGCCATTCTCCGTTGCACAGTACAAGCAGTTGGTTCAAGGTAAGCATACGCACCAACTCTTCCAGAAAGAAGAGATTGCCTTCGGCACGCCTGAGCAAGGGTTGCGCGACTTCCTGTGAAAGTGTGCCGGGGAGCAAGGCATGCAGGTGTTGATCAGCGGCTTCTGCGCCTAGTGGACCGAGTGGCAAGAGCTGTAGTAGACCATGGCGCACCAGATCTCCAAGTGCTCTGGTTGCGGCTAAATGCGCGGCCATCGTTACCACGGGATCGTCGTCATTGCTGGTAGTCGGGGGGCGTGTGACGCCGACCAATGCGACAGGGCTGCTATGCAGACGCACGGTGAGGTACATGGTGAGTTCCAGGGTGCCGCTGTCAGCCCATTGCAGGTTGTCAATGCCGAGTAGGACAGGTCGTTCCAGCGCCATGCGTTCTAAGAAGGTGGCTACGGAGTCGAAAAGACGAAACTTCTCCTGCTCTGGTGAGAGTACCTCCGGCGTGATAGTGGTAGCTAGTATGCCTGGCAGCTCGGGGAAGAAACGGGCCAGGGAAGCGACGACGGACGTGCCCGATTGTACTTCCGCGGAGACAGAGGCATCGGTGGACGAAGGATCGGGCTCGGTAAAGCGAGAGCTGGCAAGGCCTACGTAGCGACGTAGTTCTTCTGGGGTCGAATGGCGCAGGACGGGGCGCAATGCCTCAATAAAAGGGAGATAGGGGAATATGTTTGCTGCTGTGTACATGCGCCCTTCCAGCACGCGGAAGCCGCGTGCCCGCGCTTCCAGGTATATCTCTGCTAAAAGGCGCGATTTGCCTACGCCTATCTCGCCGCTAATCATGATGGCTCGCGCGCCCGTTGGTCTGTTGAGCGCGATGCTGTCCAGCAACGCCCGCGTAGTCTGCATTTCGGTTTCGCGTCCTACCAGTGGCAGTGCTTTGCTGAGGAGCTCTAGTCCTGAAAGTGGGTCGGCGAATGGTGCTTGCATGCTGCTTCCAATCTATCTGCGTTTACCTTGCCTCTTTGCTGGTTTTTAACTCTTCTTTGTGGCTATGCTGTTTTGTCACGAGTGGGATGAGGTCGTGGTAGGTAAACAGGGCGTAGAAGACGATCAGGAATGGTACATCGAACAAGAAGTAGAACCAGAAGAATGGAGAGGCATGCAACCACAAGAGATGATAGAGCAGTGCCAGGGCTACCAGTGTTCCATAGACGACGGCTACGATTGCCAGTGGGCGTACCCGTGCCCATTCGCGTTGTGTTGCTAGCCAGAAGGACGCGGCACTATTGCCCAGCACAATCGCGCCAATAAAGCGATCAAGTACGGGGGAGATGTCTACGGGCCAGAGGGGAAGTTTGAGCTCGGGTAAGAAGAAAAATGCCAGGCCTATGATGAGGTTAAAGATGCCAGCGATGCATGCCATGCCACGCTCAGGCAGGCTGAAAATGCGATGGTCCATACGGTCTGGTCCCCTTTCTTGGACCCACTCTGCCTCCACATAAGTCATCCTGAACTTTGAGAGCAAAAGTTCCACAAACGGGAGTGCAGAGGGTAGAGCCTACTGCCGGGGTTCGGCGGCAAGAGAGCCTCTCAGGCTCTCGGTCCCCGAACAACGCTTGTTCCTTCTTTTGCGCGCCGCTTGCGGCGCGAGAGGAGAGAGAAAGAAGCAGGGGAGACCCCTGCAACCCCCCAAAGGGGCGGCTGCCCCTTTGAGCCCCGCTTGAGACTAAGCTAATCAGCGACTACGAAACATAGATCAGAGAAAATGGAGAGCAGGCCCTGCCAGGTACGCAACCAACACATCCCGTTGCACCTCGACCTGCTTTTTCTCGCTCTCCATGCCTGCCGCTTGTAAGTCTTTAACGGAGACGTAGCCGCCAGCCAGCTCTTGCTCACCGATGATCACGGCGTAGGCTGCCCCGGAAGCGTTGGCCTGCTTCATCTGGGCTTTCGGACTGCGATCACCGTAGCTCATCTCCGTCTTGATACCAGCATGGCGCAGTTCGGCCACCACTTGCACAGCCGCGTCTTTGAGTTCAGCCGTCTTGCCCAGGTAGGCGACGAAGGCGCGTGGGCGCTCCTCCGCCGGTGGCGCGATGTGCTGGCGTTTCAATTCGAGAATGATGCGTTCCATCCCTGCACCGAAGCCGATGCCTGGCGTTGGTTCGCCGCCGAGTATCTCGGCCAGGCCATCATAGCGTCCACCGCCGCCCAATGCCGTTTTATCAACGCCGGAAGTGAACTCGAAGACGGTGCGCGTATAGTAGTCCAGTCCCCGTACCAGCAGCGGATTGAGGGTCCATGGCACCTCGTAGAATGCCAGAAAGCGCTGCACGGCTGCGAAGTGCTCCCGGCAAGGCTCGCACAGATAGTCTACTATCTTGGGCGCGGCAGCAATCTTCTCCTGGTCCTGTGGCTCCTTGCAGTCCAGCAGGCGCAGGGGGTTCTTGTCGAAACGTATCTTGCAATCTTGACAGCACTCTGCGAGCAAAGGGCGGTAGTAGTCTTTCAGTATCTCGATGTACTGCGGGCGGCAGTTCTGGTCACCGATGCTGTTGATGTACGCACGGATGTCTTTGAGGCCAAGCTGCGAGTAGACCTGGTAGAGCAGGCCGATCATTTCTGCGTCGACAGCCGGGTCATGTTCGCCCAGTGCCTCGCAGCCGAACTGGTGGTGCTCGCGGTAACGGCCGGCCTGGGGCTTATCGTGCCGGAACATGGGGACGCGCACGTAATAGAGTTTGACGGGTTGTGGCAGGCGGAAGAGACCGTGTTCTAGATAGGCACGCACGACGCCCGCCGTCCCTTCGGGACGCAGCGTGAGGTTGGTGCGATTGCCCTCCTTGTCGGCCCGGTCGTCGAAGCTATACATTTCCTTCTCGACCACGTCGCTCCCTTCGCCAGAGGTACGGCGATACACAGCTGTCTCTTCCAGCGTCGGGGTGTCGATACGCCGGTAGCCGTAGGTTTGTGTGACCGCCATGATGGTCTGTTCGAGCAGACGCCAGTATGCTTGCTCTTCGGGTAGAATGTCTTTGAAGCCCTGTAAGGCTTTATATTGTCCACGCATAGGTGTTTGGTTCCCTCTCTCCGACAACATAGATGTGCCACGCTATTATAGCAGATTAACTGCATTCCTGCGAGGGGGTGTATGAACAATGTACGGCGGTTGTGGGGTGTTATGAATTTGTTGTAGGAAACCAATCAGGCGTAGAGAGAGGAGATTGAGACATGGGACACCCGTTTCTGTAAAGAAATCTTGATGTTGGAAGGTGAGCCTGATGGATTGAGACACTTGGGACATGGGACACTCGTTCCTGTGAGGAAATCTCGGTGGGACTCTTGAGACATGGGACACTTGGGACATGGGTTGTGATGTCTTGGCGAGACGGGAGAGGCTAGCCAAGAGGATACGTGAAGCAGTGGTTACTTGCTTCATAAAGAGTATACCAGGTTGGAGGGTCAGAGTCAAGTCTTTGAGCTACACGGGGTGCGGTTCATTTTTTGGCATTGAGCACAAGGTGTATGGTTTTCCGTCATCGTGACTATTCGGTTTACCTCACATCGTGTCGGAACAGGTGTTCAGAAGACCACCACCCCACCAGCCGGACACCACGAGGCGAACCAGGTCTCAAGAG
>Ga0137361_10000598_pt1 | contig 20686 bp, 16 predicted proteins | sample Mad1_80_16metaG_FD_104923 | JGI IMG/M metagenome (GOLD analysis project Ga0137361, IMG submission 104923) | Vadose zone soil microbial communities from Angelo Coast Range Reserve, California, USA - Mad1_80_16 metaG | ecosystem: Environmental > Terrestrial > Soil > Vadose zone | place: USA... | reverse complement strand
TGAACGACTTCCGCGACACCCCCACCAGCAAGGGGGAGCGCAGCTCATGAAACTCCTCGAAGCGTCGCAACAGCGGATAGTTCTCTTCGTGGTTCTTGCCAAAGCCGAAACCCGGATCAATCACCATGCGCTCCCGTTTCACCCCCGCGAGCACCGCAGCCTCGCTGCGATCTCGCAGCTCGCGCTTCACGAGCGTCACAATGTCCGGCACCGGAGGCAATGTAAGCCATTCCTGGGGACGCCCGCGCACATGCATGAGCACGGCTCCGCACTTTAGCTCCGCTAGGGTCTTTGTCATTTTCGGGTCCCAAAGAAATCCGCTCACGTCGCTAACGATTTCCGCTCCCGCTTCCACCGCCCGGCGCGCTACCCCGGCCTTGTAGGTATCAACTGAAATAACTGCCTGCGGACGCTTCTGCTTCACCCCCGTGATCACGGGGATGACTCGCTCCAGTTCTTCTTTCTCCGTAACGAACGCCTCAGTGACCACCACGCCCGCTTTCTCCACCAACACCTTCGCCCCTGGACGGGTAGACTCACCTCCCACGTCTACGATGTCAGCGCCGTCCTGCAGCAGTTTGATCGCGTGCTCCACCGCGCGGCCGCTATCGAAATTTGCTCCGCCGTCAGAAAACGAGTCCGGAGTCACGTTCACCACACCCATAATCAGCGTACGTTTGCCCAGTTGCAACGCGCGGGCACCGATTAGCCAGTCAAAGACCGGTCGCATCAAAGCGATTCTAAACCCTTGCGATCATCCAGGCTGCGAGGGACATGGAGGCCTCCCATGTTCTAATATCCGTTCCACTGAATCCGCACCTGCGTGGCGGGAGGACTGCCTTCATGAAAACGCTATCCATGTTCCTCGTCATCAATGTCTACGCGCTGTGCGTGGTCGCGGTCCCCGTGATTTTAAGCGCAGCCACACCGCCTGATCGCCAGGTTGCAATCACCATTGATGATCTGCCCGCCGGCGCAGCCAACTCAATGTCTGCAGCCACGATCAGCGAGATGACTGCGAAGCTGCTGGGCACTCTCGGCGACCAGAAGATTCCCGTGGTCGGCTTCGTGAACGAAAAGAAACTCTACAAGCCGGGAGAAGTTGATGAACGGATCAAAGCTCTCCGCATGTGGCTCGACTACGGTTTCGAACTTGGCAATCACACCTTCAGCCACCTGTCTTTGAATCAGGCGGGGCTGAAGGCTTGGGAAGACGATGTAGTCCAGGGCGAGAACGTGACCCGCCTGCTGCTGGCCGACCGCAACATGAAGCTCAGATACTTCCGCCATCCGTTCCTGGATACGGGCCGCGACCTTCAAACCAGACGCGAAGCTGAAGCTTTCCTCGTCGCCAGAGGTTACCGCATCGCTCCGGTAACGCTTGATGCATGGGACTGGATGTACGCCGGAGTCTACGAAGACGCCAAGAAACGTGGTGACACCGCGCTGCAGCAACAACTGGTGAGCAGCTATCTTTCGTATAGCGACGAGATGTTCGCGTACTCGGAACAGCTTTCGAAACAAACCATTGGCTACGAGCCGAAACAAATCCTGCTGCTGCACGCCAACCAACTGGAAGCCGACCACATCGCTGAACTACTCGAAGTAATGCGCAAGCGAGGGTATCGCTTCGTCACCCTGGAAGACGCTGTGAGCGATCAGGCGTACAGCCTGCCCGACACGTTCGTCGGAGAGGAAGGCACCGGCTGGATCGATCACTGGGCGATCACCCTGGGCAAGCCTCCGCAAGGATCCCCAGTGTTTCCGCAATGGGTCATTGACCGCTCAAAGGCGCTGAAGCTACCACAGCCGTGATCTTTTGGGGCTCCGCCACCCCGGGGAGAGTCCCTCCTGTCCCCCGATGCTACAATCAGCTTGCGATGCGCCGCGCGCGCCTGCTTCCGCATATAGCCTTGTGTCTGTTGCTGTTCACGCAACTGCACGCCGCCTCGCATAAAGCGCTCGACAAACGTATCGCGGCCATTCTCGCCCCTACCGACCTGGCCCACGGATTCTGGGGTATCGAAGTCGTCTCACTCTCCACGGGCAAAGCGCTCTACGCCCGGGGCGCGGACAAGCTCTTCACTCCCGCGTCTAACACCAAGTTGTTCACCACCGCCGCGGCTCTCGCGTTGATCGGGCCGGACTACAGTTTCCACACCACGGTAGAAACCAACGGCACTCTCGACACCCACGGCCGCCTCACTGGCGACCTGGTACTGGTGGGCCGCGGCGATCCCAATCTTTCCGGACGCGAACTTCCCTACACTCTGCACACCCAGAGAAATGATCATCCCATTCGAGTGCTCGAGGAACTGGCTGACACGCTGGCGCAAAAGGGTGTGAAATACGTGGACGGCGACATCATCGCCGACGACTCCTATTTTGCCTTCGAGCGTTATGGCGAGGGCTGGAGCCAGGATGACCTGCTCTGGGCCGACGGCGCCCCGGTCTCCGCTCTCACCATCAACGACAATGTAATTTTCGTAAACATTCTTCCCGCCGACCGGGCCGGCGATCGGGCGTTCGTCAGCATCACGCCTTTTGCCGACTACTATCGAATCGACAATCGCATCATCACCACGCCCGCCGGTACAGGCCGGAAAATCTTCATCAATCGCGAACCCGGCGCCACCGTGCTGACCCTCTGGGGCAACATGCCCTTAGGTGATGCCGGCGCCAACGAGGCCCTCGCCATCGAAGATCCGGCGGAATTTGCCGCTGACATCTTCCGCCGGCTTCTCGAATTGCGTGGTATTGCGGTCTACGGCAGACAGAAAACGCGTCACACCGAGCTGTCCACCCTTTCGACGTTCACGGTCACCGCTTCCGCCGCGGCCCGTGGTGGAGACGAACCGTCACGCGGCGTGCAGAACCAGTCGCTGGTACTGGCCAGCTACCGGTCCAAACCGCTTATCGAGGATGTGCGTGTCATCAATAAAGTCAGCCAGAATCTGCATGCGGAAATTCTGCTGCGCCTGCTCGGTCGGGAAAAAGGAACCGCCGGCACGGTCGAAGGCGGACTCGAGGTGCTGCGCGGATTTCTGAACCAGGCCGGCGTCCCCAGCGATCAGTATGTCTTCTACGACGGCTCCGGACTCTCGCGCCAGAATCTGGTGACGCCGCATACCGTGGTGCAGCTGCTGCGCTACGCTGACTCGCAGCCCTGGGGCGCAAGTTTTCGCGATACTTTGCCCCTGGCCGGCACCGACGGCTCGCTCTATGACCGGTTCAAGGCTTTGGACGTACAAGGCCGCGTGCGCGCGAAAACAGGTTCACTGGGCGGCGTCAAGGCGCTCTCAGGATATGCCACGACAAATCGCGGCGACCCAGTCGCGTTTTCCATTCTCTCCAATAATTTCAACCTGCCCGACAAACGAATTAACGAGACCATCGACAGCCTCGTGGGAGCAATCCTCGACGACGGTCCGAAGAAGTAACAACAGAACGTAGAAGACGTGACCCTCAAAGACACGCGTAAAGAGCATCCGCTGCGTGGACGAGCGGCCCTTTGGGTGTTCAGGGCCGCGTTAGCGCCCCCCAATCGGCCGGGCTTCAGCCCCTGAGACCGGAAGCCTCATCTCGGCATGCGCTTGGCCTGCCGCTCACGCATGCCGCGCACCGCGCCGGGGCCGGTGCCGGTCGGCGGCTTGCGCATGCCTTCCAGCAAATCTTTCAGCACCACGGCGTTATTGTGCTGCTCGTCTTTAGCAGCAAACAGCAGCGTAAGGTTTTTCCTCTTGTTCGCCAACCGGTAGAGTTCGTCCAGACCCTCCGCCGCCTGGGGCAAAGCCAGTTCCTTGAGATAGAGTTTGCGAAAAGCCAGCCAGCGGCCAGACCGGGCGTGAAACCAGCCGCGCAGTTCGTCCGAGGGGGCAAGATCGCGCAGCCACGCATCCAGCGCGGCCTGGCTCTTCTTCAATCCGCGTGGCCATAATCGGTCCACCAGAACGCGGTAGCCATCGCTGCGCGCCGGCTTCTCATAGGCTCGCTTGACTGCGACGCGTTTGACGACGGCGGGCATGGCGGTACTCTAGTATTGTACTTCCGCAGAACACCCTGGGGGTTAGATGGACCACCTGCGACAGCCGCCCCCGGCTGTTCCCGCGGAACGCGGCGCCTTGTGAGCTGAATAGAGATTTTCGAGGAGAAAATGGGACTGATTCACTCGCTGATTCACGGGCGGATCCAGCACGAGTCAACGAGCGGCAATCGCCCATGGCTAGGTGCAGCCACGTGCGCCCTGATTCTCCTCTACTGCGGCTGCGATGTGCAGCGGCGCAAGAGCGACGCCGAACTGGGCCTGACTCCGCAACAGGCCGCCGGACGGCGGCTCTACGATCAGTATTGCGACCGCTGCCATGAGCCATATTCTTCCCGCGACAAGAAAGGGCGCAGTCTGAAAGGTGTTTTTAAGAAGCAATTTTTGTCGCAAAGTGGAATGCCGGCCAACGACGAGCGCGTCGGCGAGATGGTCCTTACGGGTCGCAACATGATGCCGGCGTTCGGCCAGGTCATGTCGCAGCAGCAGGTACAGGATTTGCTGGCGTACTTACATACAATGTGAGTGCGGTAGAGCTTCGAAGAAGCGGGAACGGTTCGCTTGGACCGTTTCCTTCGCGAGTCGGAGGATCAATGTTGTGATCTACGCCGCCTGCTCCAGGAAGAACAACATGTCAATTCCTTATTACCACGTTGATGCTTTCACGGGAGCGCTCTTTGCCGGCAATCCCGCGGGTGTATGCATCCTTTCCGCCTTTCTCGCAGATAACATCATGCAGAAGATTGCGGCCGAGAACAGACACAGCGAAACCGCCTTTGTCGTTCGTCGCGCCGACGGTGATTTCGACCTCCGCTGGTTCACGCCCGAAGTCGAAGACGATCTGTGCGGGCACGCAACTTTGGCATCCGCCTATGTGCTCGCGTTGCGGGAACACAGCGTCTGGCCGGTTCGCTTCCATACCTGCAGCGGCGTGTTGACCGTGGCACGTAACCCTGTGGCACAGAACGCAGACAGCTTCGAACAAGACAGGTTCGAAATGGATTTTCCCGCTCGGCCGCCTGTGCCCTGTGAACCACCAGTCGAGCTCTTGCCGGCGCTTTGCCTGCAGTCCGCGCTGGTAATGAGGTCGCGCGACTACCTCGTTGTTGTTGATCGCCCCGAGCAAGTGCGCGGTCTCTCACCCGACATTCGTGCCCTCGCGAAACTCGATAACGGGATCGGAGGAACGATTGTTACCGCTCCTGGCGAGGGAAACGTTGACTATGTGTCACGATTCTTTGCCCCGGCGGTCGGCATCGACGAGGACCCGGCTACAGGCTCGATAAACTGCATCCTCGCGCCCTACTGGGCCGAGCGGCTGGGAAAACGGATCTTACACGCACACCAGGCAAGTGCGCGGGGCGGAGACCTGCGATGCGAGATTGCTGGCAATCGCGTGAAAATCGCGGGAAAGGCGCGCCTATATTTGCACGGCACGCTCGAAATTTGAACATGTTAGTCAAATTTCAAGGTGAGTCACTACCCGTCCTGGCCGTCCTGGAGCACGGATTGACTTTCAGTATCGTGAGCGAGTAAATTTCTTCAGCCATTCGGTTCTGCTCTTTCACAATTTCTTTGGTTCGCGCACCCTCGTCAACCTGACGAGGAGGGAAGCGGGCGAGAATCCCGTGCTGCCGCGCAACTGTAAGCGAGGAAATCGCAATCGGTCACTGGGGTAAACCCGGGAAGGCCGCTTGTATTCGTCGGACGTCGTATAACCGTCCTCACTCGCGAAGCCAGGAGACCGGCGTGAACCGTCCCCCCAAACCCCTTTCGCGTGTCAAAGGAGGAGTGCATGTGGTTTCTTCGTATTCTCACTAGTTTCCTTGTCCTGGCAGCGGCGGCTTCAGCCGCTGAACTAAAAATCAAAGTCATCGACCCTCAAGCAGCGGCAGTAGCACGCGTGCGGGTTGAGTTGTACGTGAAAGACACAACTACTCCGGTGGCGATCGAGACTACATCGCCCGAAGGCATGGCAATTTTTCACCCGACTGCATCGGCCTCCTACCTGCTGCGAGTACTGGCCCCCGGATTTGCCGAGCAGATCTGCGAGGTACCATCCTCAATAGATGAACCCCTTATCGTCCAACTGCATATCGCGCCGGCGGCGCAGACTGTGGTCGTGACCGCAACCCGAAGTCCGGTTCCCAGCCTGGCGGCGAACGCCAGCGTTGCCACCCTGAGCGTGGCGCAGCTTGAAATCATGCAGCCCGTGGCCGCCAATGAAGCCATGCGTTTTCTGCCCGGCGCTGTAATCGACACCCAAGGCCGCCGGGGAGGCCTGGCCTCGCTGTTCGTGCGCGGCGGCGACTCCCGCTACAACAAAGTCGTCGTCGACGGAGTTCCCATCGACGAGCCGGGGGGGACTTTCGATTTCGGCGTCCTTCCACTGGCGGAAACGGATCGGCTCGAGTTCGTGCGCGGTGCGCAAAGTACGCTCTACGGCTCCGACGCCATGACCAGCGTGGTGCAGACGTGGACACGTGCCGGCAGTGCAACGGTTCCAGAACTGCGCTTCGGCGCCGATGGCGGCAACTTTGATACGGCGCATGGATACCTGTCTCTGGCAGGAGCGCGCGGTCCCTTCGATTTCAACGTCTTCGGCGATCAGTTCAATACCAACGGACAGGGAATCAACGACGAATACTCGAATTCGTTGCAGGGCGCGAACCTCGGAGTAAGCCTGAGCGATGCCGTAGCGCTGCGTGTCCGGGTGCGCCACTCCAACGCTTTCACCGGAGTCCAAGGCGAGTGGAATTTCAATGGCGCAGCGCTCATGCCGCCCGATTCAGACCAGTGGCAGCGGCAAAACAATCTGCTTGGCTCCGTGGAACTCACCGTAGCCGGCCCGTCTCGCTGGCAGCATCGCTTCACCGGCTACGAGTACAGTCATCGCCGCACGAACGTGGACACTGTCGACGACCCTGGCCGTTTGTTTGACACACCATTCCACTCTATCGCCGACATCAACCGCGCCGGATTCGAATATCAAGGCGATTATGTGGAACGGAGTTGGGCCCGAACCACGCTGGGCTACGAATTCGAGGACGAAAACGGCTTCGTCGGCGATTTGAACTTTGGCGTATTCCACGGCCTGCGCCTGAACCACGCCGTGTATGCGCAACAGATGTTAAGCCTAGGCCGATTGTTGCTGGTGGCGGGCGCCCGGTTCGTTCACAACGAAACCTTCGGCAACAAAGGCGTGCCGCGGGTCGCATTGAGCTTGACGGCCCTGAAAGGGGGCGAGATTCTCTCCGGCACACGCTTGCGCTTCTCCTACGCCACCGGGATCAAGGAGGCACGGCTTGACGAAGCTTTCGCCAGCGGCCCGACAATTATTCCCAACCCCAATTTGAAGGCAGAAGAAAACCAGGCTTTTGAAGCAGGTTTCGAGCAATCGTTGCTGGGGGGGAAGTACGCGCTCACTGCCGTCTACTACAACAACCTGTTCCGCAACCAGATTGATTTTGCCATTCTCGACTTCACCACTTTCACCGGGCAGTACGAAAACATCGACAAGTCAATCGCACACGGCGCTGAAATCGAGCTGCACGGACGGCCTCTGTCCCGGCTGTCCATCGACGCCGGCTACAACTACACCGCTACCCAGATTCTCGAGCAGCCGTTCGCCTTTGACAATCTCCACCAGCCGGGCCAGCCTTTATTGAGGCGTCCGAAACATTCCGGCAGTCTGCTGCTGACTTATCTGGCCAGGCGATGGGGTGCAAATCTGGGCGGAAGTTTCGTCGGCCGCCGGCCCGATTCCGACTTCCTGGGATTCAACATCGATCACGCCGCCGGCTACGCTCGCGTAGACGTGGGCGGATGGTACGCGCTGAACTCCCGCATCACGGCTTACGTAAACGTCGAGAATGCCCTGAACAAGCAATATCAGGAAGTAGTAGGCTACCCGGCCCTGGGAGCCAACTTCCGTGCAGGTGTGAGATTCAGAATCGGAGGAGAGTAGTTGTCGGCGTAGAGCGGGCACTCCTGCCCGCGGATTTTGAAGTTTGTCCGTGTGAAGCGGACCTGTCCTGATTGAAGTCGAAGGAGCCCTCGCCCGCCTAGGTTTTGAGGGCCAGCCCTAGCGATGACGTGAGCTCACCCGCCGAGAAGGCCTGCTCCCCACCGGCGCAGATTCTTCTTGCCCGCGGGAATGCTCATAATTGCCTTCTCCATCGCAGGGAACAGCCAGCGGCAACGGAGCGGAAGATGTCGATCCCTGATACTTGCTCCGCGCCGCCATCAATTTTTCTAGCTCCACGCTGCCCAGAGGCTGCTGCCTTCCAAGCAGATGCGTGACCAATGCAATCTGCGCAAAATGTTCAACTGTCTCCATCTTCATGTAGGCGGAGTGCAGATCAACGCCGTACGCCACCACCCCGTGGTTCGACATAAGGATGGCGTCGTATTGCGGAATCAGCGGCTCGAGCCCATCAGTAAGCTCGGGCGTGCCCGGCGTGCCGTACTTGGCCAGGGGAATTGAGCCCAGTCCAATCACCACCTCACACACCAGAGGCTGGTTCAGAGCCATGCCGGCCGCGGCGAAGCCCGTGGCCGTGGGCGGATGAGCATGCACCACGCCTCGGACGTCAGGCCGCAGTCTGTAGATCAAAAGATGCATGGCGATTTCACTCGAGACGTCCCTGCGCCCCGAGACGCGGCCGCCTTCCAAGTCCACAATGACCAGGTCCGAAGGCTTCATCATGCCTTTGCACATGGATGTAGGAGTGGCAAGAACGTGCCGATCGTCCAGCCGTACCGAGAGATTGCCATCCATCGCCGCCACATAACCGCGCTGGTGCAGCGCCCCGCCAAACAGAACCATTTCGCGGCGATGTTGGCGTTCGCTAGGCATGGTTTTACGAGGGTGGGAACGGCCGCCCCGGCTCGATGCCGCGTATGGTAACCCAGCCCGTGGGCAGTTACAAACCCTTTTACACACAATTACATTTCTGCTTTGCAGGCCCCGGGCCGCTTCCGATGGACCGCGGGAAGAAATCCTATAATCAGCTTCGTGCTGGTCTCCGATTTCAATTATTCACTGCCCCAAGAACTTATCGCCCAGGAGCCGCTCACGGATCGGGCGGCTTCGCGGCTGCTGCACTTGAATCGCAGCGCGCATTTGCATGACCGCCAATTCCGCGATTTCCCCGACTTACTAAGCCCGGATGACCTGGTTGTATTTAACAACACACGGGTCTTTCCGGCCCGGCTTTACGGTCGAAGGAGCGGCGCAAAAGCGCAGCCCGTCAGCGCAGCGAATCCAGGGTCGCGCGATTTTCTGCGCGGCACCATCGAGGTTCTCCTGACCCGTGAACTCTCGCAAGAACCCAATGAATGGGAATGTCTGGTGCGCCCGGGACGAAAAATCGGCGTAGGAGAGCAGCTATTTTTCGGTGAAAAAGACGCACTGCACGCGGAAGTAATCTTCAGGGGCAGCTTCGGAGAACGCCGTATCCGCTTCCTTCCTGTGCCCGATTTCTTTGGTACCCTCGAACGCATCGGCCACATCCCGCTGCCTCCGTACATTGCCCGCGAGGATCAACCGGCGGACCGCGAGCGCTATCAAACCATCTACGCTCGCGCGAAGGGCTCGGCGGCTGCCCCGACCGCAGGTCTGCACTTCACGCCCCAAGTTCTGGCTCGAATCAAAGAACGTGGCATTGAAACCGCGGAAGTCACGCTGCACGTTGGGCTGGGAACATTCCTGCCAGTGCGCCAGGAAAGGGTGGAAGACCACAAGCTGCACCGCGAGTCCTACTCGATTTCAGCGGAAGCCGCCGCAGCCGTCAACCGCGCCCTGGACGCCGGACGGCGCATAGTAGCCATTGGCACAACCACCGCCAGAACGCTCGAGTCTTCCGCCGAGAAATCGGCAATCGGCAGGCCACAGGCGGGAAGCGCCGAAGCTGACATCTTTATTTATCCGGGCTACGAATTCCGCGTAGTAGGCGCGCTGCTGACAAACTTCCACTTGCCGCAATCGACGCTCCTCATGCTGGTGTCCGCCCTCGCCGGCAAAGAGCGCGTGCTGGAAGCCTATCGCCACGCCGTGCGCCAGCGCTATCGGTTCTATTCATACGGCGATTGCATGTTCGTGGAGTAGCCGTCGTCGGCCGAAACGGCGATATACTGACCTTCGCAGGGAGTGAAATATGACCACCAGGGCCTTATCGGAGCCAGTTCCGATCCACGATTTCGTAGCTGAGCTGAAGAAATTCTCCGAGCCAGCCTTCGAGGGCATCGACCAGATCATCCGCTTCCTCGAGAGCACGCCGGTTCTGCCCGACACTCTGGCGCCCTACCTCAGCTGGGACAAGCAGCATTACACCCGCAACCTGATCGACAAAACTCCCCTATACGAACTCGTCGCCATCTGCTGGGAAATCGGCCAGACCAGTTCAGTACACAACCATCGCGAACAGAATTGCTGGATGGCAGTTCCCATGGGACGGCTACGGGTGGAAAACTACCACGTAGTTTCGCAGAATCTGGGCCAAGGCACCTGCCAGCTCGAAACCGCCGGCATGGTGGAAATGAATCCACACCAGCCCTGCGCAGTCGATCCGCTGGAACCCGTCCACCGTGTTGTCAACCCCCGCGAGTTCAACCAGCGGGCGGTAAGCCTGCACGTCTATTCCCGCCCCTTTGACACCTGCGTGGTCTATTCGCAAGAGCAAGGCACCTGCGGGATCATCAAGTTGCACTATCAAACCGAGTACGGAAAGCCCTCAAAGAATTAGCCCCGCTGAGAGCCGGGAACTGATAGACAACTGTCCTGCTAAACTTACCTGTTGCCTGCCAAAAAGAAATTCTCGACGGCCTCCCTGGAGCGCGGGACAACAGAAGGCGCCACCACCGTGCCTCCTCCCATCACCAAGCCCAAGCTCACTGCAGCAGACGGACGCCGCATCTTCCTCATGGACGCCATGTCCTTCATCTTCCGCGCCTATCACGCGATGGCCCGCCAGCGCGGGATGTCCACCAAGACCGGCCTCCCTACAGCCGCAACATATGTCTTCGTCAACATGCTGCGCAAATTGCGCGAAGATTTCTCCCCCGAATACCTGGCCGCCGTTTTCGACGTTGCCGCGCCCACTTTCCGCGATCAGGAAGCAGAAGCAATCACCAAAGTTCGCAAGTTCGACATAAAAACCCAGACTTTCCAGGAAATCGAATACCACGGCTACAAGGCCAACCGCAGCGAGATGCCCGCGGAGTTGGCACAACAACTACCGTACATCCGCCGCGCCCTAGAGGCCTACCGGATTCCCATCCTCGAGCTCGCCGGGTTTGAAGCCGACGACGTCATCGGCACCCTGGCCCGCAAAGCCGCCGTGCAGCAGTACCTGGTGTACGTAGTTTCCAGCGACAAGGACATGCTGCAACTGGTCAACGACCGAGTCCTGGTGCTGAATCCGCCCAAGGACAACCTGATCTGTGACTCGCAAAAAGTCGAAGAGATCCTCGGTGTGCCGCCGGAGCGGGTGGTAGATGTAATGGCCCTGCGTGGCGACACCATCGACAACATCCCGGGCGCTCCGGGCATCGGCGACAAGGGTTCAGTCGAACTCATCAGGCGGTTTGGCACGGTCGAGCAGACGCTTGATCACGCCGCCGAGGTCGAGAAAAAATCCTACCGCGAGTCGCTCGAAAACAACCGGGACATCGTCCTGTTCAGCAAGCGCATGGCCGCAATCGACTGTAATGTACCTGTCGATCTGAATCTGGATGCAATGCGCGCCGGAGCTCCCGACGTCGAAGCCCTGCGTGCACTCTTCACTGAACTGGAATTCACATCCCTGCTGAAAGAGCTGCTTCCGGTGGTGGAAGTCACCCAAGCGCGTTACACCGAAGCGAGGTCGGCTGGCGACGTGGAAACAGTCCTAAACACAGTTTCCGCCAGCGGCGCCCTGGCTGTCGCCATCGAAGCCGAAACCGTGGTCGCGGCAGATGATGAGGAAGATGAATCAGACGAACCGCGCGAAAGCATGCTGCCGCTAACCGCGGCGACCGCTGAAGCGCTGCCCGCCCAGACTGTCGCGATCTCGGCGGCCCCAGGCACGGCAGTGACCGTTTCTTTGCAGGTCGACGATGCTGCCGCGCGACTAAAGTCCGCACTGGAAAATGAAGGTGTCCCCAAGGCCCTGCACGACTACAAGGCCGCCATCCATGCGTTCGCCCGGCAGGGAATCACCCTGCGCGGCGTGCGTCACGACCCCATGCTGTACTCCTACCTGCTCGATCCAACCTATGCTTCGCACCGCCTGGCGGAAGTCGCGCTGCGCCGCTTCAATCTCAAGCTAAGCGGAACGCTGGCGGAATCGGCTGACGTAACTGGAAGATTTGCCGCCACCCTGCGTCACGAGGTCGAACACGCCAAACTCTTGAAGTTGTATGAAGAAATTGATTTGCCCCTAGTACCTGTCCTCGCAGGTATGGAACAGGCCGGAGTCAAGATCGACCGCGAAGTTCTGAAAGAAATGTCGTCACGCCTGGAGCGCGAAGTCGAAACCAAGGCGCGCGAAATCTACCATCTCTCCGGATCCGAATTCAATGTCAATTCCCCCAAACAACTGGGCGACGTGCTATTCAACAGAATGAATTTGCCCAAGCCCGTGAAGTACGGCAAAGGCAAGACCATCTCCACCGCGGTGGAGGTCCTGGAAGGGTTGGCGGAGACCCACGATGTAGCCCGCAAGGTTCTGGAATACCGCCAGCTCTCGAAACTCAAATCAACCTACGTCGATGCTCTGCCCGCGCTGCTGAATTCAGCCACCGGCCGCCTGCACACCACCTTCGGGCAGACCGGGACCGCTACGGGAAGGCTCTCGTCGGCCAATCCCAACCTGCAAAACATTCCCATCCGCACCGAGCTTGGCCGCGAGATTCGCGCTGCATTCACCGTTGAGCCAGGCCACGTACTGCTCGCCGCGGATTATTCCCAGATCGAGCTGCGCCTTCTGGCTCATTTCTGCAAAGATCCCCTGCTGGTCGAAGCCTACCGCCGCGGCGACGACATTCATACCCTCACGGCCTCGCAGGTTTTCGGCGTGCCGCCGCTGATGGTCACCCCCGATCATCGCCGCCAGGCTAAGGTAGTGAACTTCGGAATCGTCTACGGCCTCTCGGCGTTTGGCTTGTCCCAAACTCTGGGCATCGAACCCTCCGAAGCCAAACAGTTCATCAACGCCTATTTCGAGAAGTACAAAGGTGTGCGCGCCTTCATCGACCAAACTCTGGAAGAAGCTCGCCGCGAGCAAAAAGTCAGAACCCTGTTCGGTCGCGTCCGCCCCATCCCCGACATCAACAGCAAAAATGCCAATCTGCGCGGCTTCGCCGAACGAACCGCCGTAAATACGCCCCTGCAAGGCACGGCCGCAGATCTAATCAAGATCGCGATGATCCGCATCGATGCTGCTCTACGCGACCGCGGCTTAAAATCTCGCATGACCCTGCAGGTCCACGATGAACTGGTATTCGAAGTCCCAGAAAAGGAAGTTGAGACCATGCGCGCCCTCGTGCGCGATCAGATGGAACAGGTCCATCCCCTAACCGTACCGCTGCTGGTTGAAGTGGGTGCAGGAAAAAACTGGCGGGACCTGGGGTAAGGGTCGGAGCAGAAATGCTGTAATCAGAAAATTGCCACGTGGGAGACTGCCGCCTCTCGGCTGTCCCCCCGCGTAATTCTTTACGCCCCCAGCGCCTGCTTGATCGCCCCCGCAATCCCCTGCGCCAATAGCTTCATCTTCTCTTCCGACTCCGCTTCAACCATCACCCGCGCCAGCGCTTCAGTCCCCGAGTACCGGACCACCACGCGCCCGTTCCCATCCAGTTCGCGTTCGGCGGCAGCGATTGCGCTTTGAATTTCAGGCACCTTGGCAAACGGCACTTTCTCGCGTACTCGGACGTTCTGTATCGTCTGGGGAAAGACCTTGAGATCACTTACCAGCTCCGCCAGCGGCCTTTCCATCCGCGCCATGGTCTCCATGACCCGCAGCGCAGTAAGCAAGCCATCCCCGGTGGTGGCTTCGCCGTCCCGGAAAATAATGTGGCCAGACTGTTCGCCGCCTAGGACCGACCCACTTTTCTGCATTTCCTCCAGCACGTATTTGTCCCCAACGTTGGCGCGTAACATGCGAATGCCGGAATTGCGTAAGGCGATCTCCAACCCCATATTCGACATGGTGGTTGCCACAACGGTTTCCCCCGGCAGCGTTCCCTGCGACTTCATATACCGCGCCGCCAGAAGAATGACCGCGTCGCCATTGACCACCCCCCCGTTCGCATCGCAGAAAAGCACACGGTCCGCGTCCCCATCAAAAGTTATGCCCAGATCGAATTGCCCCGGCTTACTCGCCACCGCCTTAGCCAAGGTTTCGGGATGCAAAGCGCCACAATTATCGTTAATGTTCTTGCCGTCGGGACCGCAACTAAGAAACGTTGCCTGAATTCGACACAGCCGGAACAATTCCGGCGCCTCGGCCGTCGCCGCGCCATTGGCGCAATCCACCAACACTCGCAACCGCCTCAAATCGGTGCTCACATTCGTAGCCAGCCACTTGATGTAGGCGTGGCGCAGATCTGCCTGCCCGGGAAGACTCGGACTGGACTGAAACGACGAGTCCACATGGGCCTCAGGGTTCTGCAGCAAGGTGAAGATTTCCTGCTCGATGGCAATTTCGTGAGCGTCCGGCAATTTATATCCATCGCCAGAGAAGACCTTGATGCCATTGTCAGTCCAAGGATTATGCGACGCCGAAATGACCACGCCGGCGGCATATTTGCGCGAGCGCGCCAGGTAGGCGACGCCGGGAGTGGTGATTACGCCCGCGCTGTGGACTTCAATTCCGCTGGCAGTTAGTCCATGGCTCACCCGATCTGCGATCCATGAACTCGACATCCGCGTGTCCTGCCCGATCACCGCCCGAGCCGGTGCGTTACTTCGTTTCAGATCGTGGCCCAGCGCGCGCCCGATCATGTAGGTGCTGTCCTGGGTCAGGGGGAATTCGCCGGCGACGCCGCGAATCCCATCGGTGCCGAAGAGTTGTCGCGTCTGGGTTGTCATGCTTGGACTGTCATGCTTGGACTGTCAGGTTGAAGACTGCTCAGCGTCCGCCCGCTCCGGCGCCAGCCTTCTCCATAATAACCGTCACCCGCACCGGATTCGAGTTCATTACCTGCACCAGGGGATCAGAAACATAAGCATGCCGCACAAACGTGGCCCGGTCCATGGTTCCACTCGCGTCCACCGAATCGGTGATCGCCGCCTCAACTGCCTCTACCCGCTTCTGTGGTCCGCTGATCGTAACTGTGGAAGGCTCCGCGATGATGCGCCCGATGGCATAGCCCGGAGCAAAATTGCCCTCCACCCGGGGATGCACCGGAACCTGGCGCGTGAGCCGCGCGTCAAACGTGAGGTGGAACTGGCTGGGAATGATTTGCACGACCTCCAGCTCTCTTGGCTGACGGATCTGGTCGGTCGTAAGATCAAACGTACGCTCTCCGGGCTTCATTCCGCTGAGTTCGATGTCGGCGGAAACATCGGCTGCTTGCAGGCGGCGCACCACGCGCTGCGGACCGCGCACCCGAATCTGGGCCCGCGGAATATTCTCCGAGCTGATTTCCAGGTTCTCCGGAACGTTGTGGAATTCAATCGGCACATCCACCGCCACTTCTGCCACCGGATCGCGCGCCACCGCCAGCCACAGAGCCACCGCCAGCGCCAGCGAGAGCAACTTCAAGCCGAAATTGTGCAGCACGTGCCGCTGGAAAAAGTCTTTCATGATTCGTCTGTCATGATTACGGTTTCACGATTCATCGGTCATGATTAATGGTCATCGTTAACGCTGGTCTCTGGCCGTCTGTCGCGAGTCTGCTGCCCGCGGCAGGGACCCTCGCTGACCGCTGTCATCCGCTCCGCCCAGTTCCTCGCTGTCATTCGTGATCGGCGTGGGCAAGGTGGAAGGCGGCACATAGCGGCGTAGCAATTCCCCCAGTCGTTCGCGCAACTGCTCTACGCTCAAGTCCCGCTCGATCTTCCCCCCAACCGCCAGACTGATGGCTCCGGTTTCCTCGGAGACGATAACCGCGATCGCATCCGTCTCTTCGGTCACGCCGATGCCGGCCCGGTGCCGTGTGCCAAGCTGAGTCGAGAGTACGGGGTTCATCGAAAGCGGCAGAAAACACGCCGCTGCGGCAATGCGATCCTTCTGCACGATCACCGCGCCGTCGTGCAGGGGAGCGCTGGGACGGAAAATAGTAGCCAGCAGATCATAGGAAAGCCGCGCGTCTAGCGGTACGCCGCTTTCGACGTAGGTGCGTAATCCGATCTCCCGTTCGATCACCATGAGCGCGCCCGTCTGGTTCTGGGAAAACAGGTTGGCCGCCAGCACGATATCGTCGTAAACATCGGCTTCCCTAGCCCGTCCCCGGCTGAGCAAGAGTCTGCGGCCCAGCCCCGCCAGTGCCTGCCGGATCTCCGCCGAAAAAACCACAATCAGCGCAAACACCGTGTACGGCAACAGCGCGCTCAGCAGCCAGTTCAGGGTGGCCAGTTCGCCCACACTGGAAAAATATAAGGCCAGAGCCAGCACCGCTACGCCTACTAGCATGTACGCGGCGCGCGTGCCTTTGATAAGCGCCAATAGCTCGTAAATGATGACGGCGACCAGCAAAATGTCGATGACCGCATTCCCCGACATATGCGGCCACAGCGCGGAAAACTGCGTCACCGGCGGCCCCTTTCAAACCCTCAATCCAGACAGCCTCGGAATAAAGCTAATTGTAATGCAGGGTCGTGCTATCTCAACGTCAATGGAATGAAGTCTTTGTAAAGATTTGGCAAGGTCGCGTGGGCGGAACACTCTTGTCCGCCCCATATCTCTATTTCTGTTGGCCCCGCTTGACCGTTGCAGTCAAGCTTCCCTTGGCCAGCCGGGCAGAAATCTCATCCCCCGCCTTCACTCGCGCAGCATCTTTCAACAACGTCCCCGAAGCATCGAAGACCAAAGCATATCCACGATCAAGAATCGCCAGCGGAGAGAGCGCCCCGAGCTGCCCCTTTAGCTGATTGAGCCTTCCACTTCGCTGCACAAGGACAGTTCGGGCAGCCACGACCAGCCTGGCAACACGCGAATCGAGTTCCTTGCCGATCCCCGCCAGCATGCGGCGCACGTCGTAGTGGCGCACTGCGGCGGCGGCCAGTTCCAACCGGCGATGCTGTTTCTCAAGAATCTGCCGCTCGGCCCGATCCATCCGATTCTTCAGGTCATCTAGCTTCTGTTGCCGCCGGTTGATAGCATCGGTCATGCGCCTAAACGTGCCGTGGTGGGCAAGTTCGGAAAGCGCCTGTCGCCCCATCAAAATCCGGTAGCGCATGGCCCGCGCCAGCCGCTGGCGAAGTCCTTCCGCCTGATCTTGCACCTCCTGGCGCGAACGAATCACCAGCTCGGCAGCGGCGGAAGGCGTAGGCGCTCGCATGTCAGCCACAAAATCAATAATGGTGAAGTCAGTTTCATGCCCTACGGCTGAAATCACCGGAATCTGGGAAGCCGCGACCGCGCGGGCCAGCGCCTGGTTGTTGAAGGCAGCCAGATCTTCCGCCGACCCCCCTCCACGAGCCACGATGATGACGTCCACATTTCGCTCCCTGTTGAAATACGCCAGGCCCGCGCTCACTTCCGCGCTGGCCGCCTCTCCTTGCACCTGGGCCGGGAAAATCAAAACATTGGCGCTGTGATGACGCCGCCGCACAATGTTCAGAATGTCGCGCAAAGCCGCAGCCTGAGGCGAAGTCACGATTCCGATCCGCCGCGGCAGGGTCGGAATCGGCTTCTTTCGCGCCGGGTCAAACAGCCCTTCCGCCTCCAGCTTAGCCTTGAGCTGCTCGAATGCAATCAGCAGCGCGCCCGCGCCCTTGGGTTCGAGATACTCAGCCGAAATCTGCAATTCGCCGCGGTCTTCATAGATCGTGACCCGCCCACGCAGCACAACCTGCATGCCATTCTCGGGACGAAATCGCAGCAGCCGCGCCTGCGACCGGAACATGACGGCGCGAATCTGAGAATTCTGGTCCTTGAGCGTGAAATACAAGTGCCCGGAGTCGTGCGCCCGGAAATTTGAAATCTCACCTTCCACCCATGTGTCTCCATACTCACGCTCGATATGCATGCGCACCGCAGCCACCAGATCGCGCACCGACCATATGCGACGATCCAGAGGCTTGAAACTGAATCCGAGTTGGTCGGCAGAAGCCATCGCTGTGGAGTTTACCGCAGGGAGCGTCAGCATTCAGCACTCAGCCCGTCGACGGCAATGGCGTTTTCAGTCGCGAAGCGGCGCAAGAAGGCAGCAGCCAAGGGCGTAAGCCCTGGGTCCAAAGTGCAAAGGGGTTGAGCCCCAGAGGGGCGAAAGAGTTCGCGTCCAGACTCTGCAAAGCCTAAATCCTGATTGCTGGACGCTAACGCCGGAAACGCCCAATCAAATACATCACCACCGAGAGCACCACACTAACCAGAATCGACGTCGCCAGCGGAAAATAAAATGTGCTGTTCTTGCCCCGGTAAACAATATCGCCGGGCAACCGTCCCAGCGGGATGTTGGCCCGGCCGAGAAGAATAAACACCAGCCCGGCAACCATCGCCAGCGCGCCTAGCAAGATCAGCACTCTGCCCAAATCCGCCATGGTCCAATCCAACGTCCTCAGTAGTCTAAATCAGCGCCAGCGCTCGAGAATGCTAGAATCTCGCCCCATGAAGCACCGCCAGCTTTTCTTTCCATTGCTTGTCTCCTCCATCCTGACCGCCGCGCAAGCGATCGCGCCCTCCGCAAGCCAAATCGCAGCAGGCGATATAGGAGCGGTCGAAATCACGAAGGAGCCGCACCATCATCTCGCCCTGCAAAATAATTATGTGTGGGTGTTCAAGCTGGAAGTCGCGCCCCACCAGGCCACGCTGATGCACCATCACCGCCATGACTGCGTCTTCGTAACCCTGGGTCCAGCCGTCTTCGAAAACGATGTCGCCGGAAAGCCTCCCAGCACTCTCAAGTTCCAGGATGGCGAAACCCGTTTTGCTCCCGGAGGGTACGCCCATATCGTCGAGAATCTTTCCAACCAGCCCTTCCGCAACGTCACCGTCGAACTCTTGCAAGACCAGAAGGCGCACCCGTCACCGAACTGGGATGAAGATCGCGGCCTCCGCATCCTGAACGGCGGCACCCAAGATATCCTCTTCGTAAAAGACGGCGTACGCGCCTCGGAGCTTCAACTAAACCCAGGCGGAGTCGTCCCCAAACATCATCACGCCGGTCCCCACCTGGTTGTAGCTGTGACCGATCTAAACTTGCGCAGTGCGGTCGAAGGCAAGGGAGCTTCTATTATTCAACTCAAGGCGGGAGACATCGCTTGGGTAAAAGGCGGCTTCACTCATAGGCTGACCAACCTGGGCAAGCAGAACGCCAGGTTCATCACTTTGGAATTCCAGTGATATCCAATTTCCACGAATAGGCACGAATGCCAGTATCAGCAGAGTCCACGTGCGGACAGCCGCCCTCGGCTGTCCAGGCCAAGCAGGGCTCGGCGGTCTAGCTGGTGCGGGGCGGTGCGCCCGCGCCCGCGAAGCTTGGCCATTCTCGCCGCAAAGCCAAAGCTTGACCACTGACCATTCGCAATGTAGTTGAGCTTGTGCTAAAAAGGGCGGCAGGGTGATCAAGGTGGCTGGAGCCAAATTGAGAGCACGACTGCGTGCTCAACCACCTCGCATACAAACTCCACTTCGAGCCAGAGCAAAATCGCCGTCGTCGAGAGGCCTTTCTCACAGGATCCGCACACCTGACGCTCATCCGACCCAATTTCGTAAACACCCCCTTGCGCTCCGCCGCATTTATCTGGTATAAACAATTCACCGAGAGCAGTGTGTGGCTAGCCGGGCGTATTTTGTGAAACTCTCGTCGCTCGTCCGGCATCTGATATTTAGATACAGGGAAATCCTGCAAATCAATCCCGGCCACGGGGTTTCATTCGGGGACAAGGTTCCTCGAAGGGTTTAAGCGTTGTTCGCAAAAACCTCCAAGTGATCTTTTTTCAAACTGATCGTCTTCCGCCTCGGCTTGTGCCGAAATGGGCACGGGCGCGATGTGGGAGATGCGTTTTGTCGCGTGCTGACAGAGAGCGCCGAAGTAGATTCCTCACGGCTGAAGCCGTTCGGAGTGCCAGGCCGCTGGGTTTGAGTGCGCTCACCGTTGTGGAAAACAGGTGGAAATCCTGTACGCGCAACGGGTTGACAGTCGCCGCGCAAGACGCGTAGTTTGTACAGGTTTCGAGGACAGGCAGAGACGCACTTGTGTGTCTCTGCTCTGGACTGAAAGCGCCCGCTCAGGCGGAAGCGATTCGGTTCTTTGACAACTAGGTTGAACGTGCCAGTCGTGAGAGGAAGGCTCGGGTTGAAATCCGAGCGATCTCACAAGATAGACCACCACTTCTCTTCGAGGACGTGGTGGCAGTCTGCCAACTACCCGTCGGCAGACGACAGGTTTCAAATGAGAGTTTGATCCTGGCTCAGAATCAACGCTGGCGGCGTGCCTAACACATGCAAGTCGAACGAGAAAGTGGAGCAATCCATGAGTAAAGTGGCGACCGGG
>Ga0137361_10000594_pt1 | contig 20732 bp, 15 predicted proteins | sample Mad1_80_16metaG_FD_104923 | JGI IMG/M metagenome (GOLD analysis project Ga0137361, IMG submission 104923) | Vadose zone soil microbial communities from Angelo Coast Range Reserve, California, USA - Mad1_80_16 metaG | ecosystem: Environmental > Terrestrial > Soil > Vadose zone | place: USA... | reverse complement strand
TGAAAGTCGCGGCTATGAGCGGGAGACGCTTTCCAGCACGGCGTCGACGATGCGGTCCTGCGTCGCTTCGTCGAGATAGGGATGCATCGGCAGGCTGAGCACCGTCTGTCCCAAGGCTTCGCTCACCGGCAGGCCGCCTTCGGCTACCGGGAAGCGGCAGTAGGCTTCCTGCCTGTGCACGGGCTTGCGATAGTAGGTGGCGGTCGGGATGCCCTGCGCCCGGAGCGTTCCGGCAAGGCCGTCGCGCCGGCCAGGTGCAACGCGGATCGTGTATTGCGCCCACACCGAGGTCATCCCCTCGCCCAGGCGAGGAACGATGGCGACATCGGCAAGGCCGGCGCAATAGCGCCGCGCAATGCGTTCGCGCGCCGCGATCTCTTCGGGGAAGATTTTCAGTTTCTCGATCAGCACCGCCGCCTGGATCGTGTCCAGCCGCCCGTTCACGCCGACACGCACGCAGTCGTATTTATCCTGGCCTTCGCCATGGACCCTGAGGCTGCGCATGATCCTGGCAAACTCGTCATCGTCAGTGAACACCGCGCCGCCGTCGCCGTAGCAGCCGAGCGGCTTCGCCGGAAAGAAGCTTGTCGCCGTCGCCTCTGAGAGCGTGCCGAGGCGGCAATTGCGATAGCTCGCCCCGAAGGCCTGGGCGGCATCATCGAGCACGAATAGTCCTTGCGCATGCGCTAGCGCTGAAATCAGGGCATGGTCGGCAGGCTGGCCGAACAGATCGACCGGGATCACTACCTTCGGCTCGAGACCGAGCTTGCGCGCCGTCGCAATCGCGCGCTCGACGCTATTGGGATCGATATTGAAGCTCGCCTCCTCCACATCGGAGAAAACCGGTGTCGCTCCGGTGAGGGCCACCGCCTCGGCGGTCGCGCAATAGGTGAAGGATGGACAGATCGCCGCATCGCCCGGTCCGATGCCCTTCGCCATCAGCGCTAGGAGAAGCGCATCGGTGCCGCTCGAGCAGGCGATCACGTGACGGGCGCCGCAAAATTCCGCCAGCTCCGCTTCGAGCGCGCGCACCTCAGGACCCATGATGAACTGGCAATGGCCGAGGACCCGCGCAATCGCGTCATCGATCGCGCGGCCGAGGCGGCGCCGTTGCGCGGCGACGTCGATGAACGGGATCGGCGCGAAATCGACGCAGGCGTGCTCGTTCATCGTGGTCACGGGATCAGTCGGTGCGGCGGAAGGACTGTGTCAGCCGGTCAGCCGCCGCGGCCCCTGACGGCGCGGCGCCGGGCCGGCCGCTGCCTTGTTCTGCAGGCAGCGGATCGCGATTTCAAGGCCAGCGACGCCCTCCTCCCCGGTAACCGCGGGCTTGCTCCCGTTGCGCACTGCGCTGACGAAGGCCTGCAGTTCCGCGCGCAGCGGCTCGGCATGGCCGACCGAGAGGTGTCGCATCGAGTAGCTGCCGTCGGGTTGAAATCCGAAGCATTCGGTGACCTGCCGGGTGAGCAGGTCGCCCATGATGTATTTGTTGCGGGTCGCGACGGTGACGCTGCGTGCCTTGAAGGGCGTGATCCAATTGGTGTTGATGTGCGCGAGCACACCCGAGGCGGTGCGAAATTGCAAGAGCGCGATGTCCTCGCGTTCGGCGATTGCGCTCGAGAGTTGCGGCTGCACCTCGACGATCTCGGAATCGGTGAACCAGCGGATGAGGTCGATGTCGTGCACGGCGAGGTCAATGACCACGCCGACATTCGACATGCGGGGCGGGAACGGGCCGACGCGGGTAATGGCGATCGAGAGGATGTCCTCGTGGCGGATGGCGTCCTTGATCGCCTCGACCGCGGGATTGAAGCGCTCGACATGACCGACCATCAACGACAGGCCGGCGCGGCGGGCGGCCGCGATGATCGCGCGCCCCTCCTCGACCGACGAGGCGATCGGCTTTTCCACAAGAACATGCACGCCGCGGTCGATGCAGGTCAGCGCCAGGTCGCGGTGCAGGTGGGTCGGCGCAGCGATGGTCACGGCGTCGACTCCAGCCGCGAGCAGACCATCCACATCGGTATGTCCTGGGCAGCCCAGCGCGCCGGTGACGAAGTTGCGCTGCTTGCGGTCGGGATCCGCGACGCCAACAAGCCGCACCCCCGGAAGGTCAGCGAAGACGCGCGCATGGTTGCTGCCCATCACGCCGACGCCGACCACCCCGACACGCAGCGGAGCGTCCGCGCCATCTTTCGCGGGTCGCACCATGTCACCCGAGTTCCTGTGATGCCGATAATGGCCCCGGCCAACTCCCTAGCACGCCCCGAGGCGGCTGGCGACCTTCTCCTCGGAGCGCCGAAAACACGCTTTTTTTCAAAGCGTTACACCAAGTCCGGACCGAACCCTTCAAGGCCCTGGTGCGGGCCGAAGGGGAGCCGCAGCGTCCTTGTCTCGCGGCCGTCGCTGGTCCAATCTGCGCCGCCCTGCTGGAAGAATCGATGGCATCGCTCACTGACATCACGAGCCCGTCGCGGGTCGTGCCAGGCTTTTGGCTTGCGGCGGCGATCCTTGCCGTACTCACCGTGGTGCGCCTGATCGGGCTCAAGCTTTCGATTGTCGATCTGTTCTTCGACGAGGCCCAATACTGGGCCTGGTCGCGTGAACTCGCCTTCGGCTACTTCTCGAAGCCCCCGTTGCTCGCCTGGATCATCGCCGCCGCCGAGCGGATTTGCGGCAGCTCCGAAGCCTGCATCCGCGCGCCAGCGCCGATCCTGTATTTCGGCACCAGCCTCCTCGTCTACGCGCTGGCGCGGCAGCTCTATGACGCGCAGGTCGCCTTCTTCGCCGCGCTCTCGACGGCGCTTGCGACCGGGGCCGTGTTTTCCGCCCGCATTATTTCGACCGATGTGCCGTTGTTGTTCTTCTGGGCGCTGGCGCTTTTCGCCTATGTCAAGCTCCTCAGCGGGGCGGGCGCGCGTTGGGCACTCCTGCTCGGCGTGGCTTTGGGTCTCGGGCTCCTGGCGAAATATGCGATGATCTATTTCCTCCTCGGCGTTGCGCTGACAACGTGGCTCGACGAGGACGCCCGGCATTTGCTGCGCAGCCAGGCGCCCTGGCTCGCGCTGGCAATTTCGGTCATCATTATCGCGCCGAACATCCTGTGGAACGTCGAGAGCGGCCTCGCCACCTTCAAGCATACTGCCGACAACATTCAGGGCAGCGGAATGATCTTCGACCCCCTCAAGGGACTCGAATTCATCCTCGCCCAGTTCGCCGTGTTCGGCCCGGTGGTGTTTGCCGTGCTCCTGGTCGCGATCTTTCGGATCGCCTCGCCGGCCATGAGCCGCGCTGACCGTCTCATGGTCGCGTTCGCGATCCCACCGCTCGCGCTTGTCACCGGCTTGGGCTTCGTCACCCGCTCGCTGGCAAACTGGGCGGCGCCCTCATTCATTTCCGCAGTGGTGGTCGTGGTCGCGATCCTGATCCGCAGCGGAGCCTGGAAATGGCTCGCGGTGAGCCTAGGCATCGGCGCCCTCGCCCAGGCGGTCTTTCTAGCCGGCGACGCCATCGCGACCCGGATCACGGTGCCGGGGCTTGCCAACGGCGACATCTATCATCGCACGCTCGGCTGGCGCGCGCTCGGCGAACGCACCGGCGCGCTTGCCCGTCAGGTCGGCGCCCGCACCATCGCCGGCGAGTCCCGCGACGACGAGGCCTCCCTCCTCTATTACTGGCGCGACCAGCCAGAACAGGTGCTCGCCTGGCCGCGCGGGCCGATCCCGGATCACCAGTTCGAGCTGACGCGCGCGCTCACCGAGGCGGCGCCGCAGCCGATCTTGTTCGTCAGCCGCTGCCCGACGACCGCGCGGCTCGCCGCGCAATTCGCAAGCGTCGAGCCGCTCGGCTCCTTCGCGGCGCCGACCGGTCCGACGACGGCGCGCACCTATTTCGCCTTCAAGCTTGACGGACGGCAGGGATCGATCCGCCCGCTCGGCGGCTGCTAGACTACTTTCGGCGATAGACGTCGTCGATCCGAATGATGTCGTCCTCGCCAAGATAGCTTCCGGTCTGCACCTCGATCAGTTCGAGCGCGATCTTGCCCGGATTGGCCAGCCGGTGGACGGTTCCGATCGGGATATAGACCGACTCGTTTTCCTGCACCATCCGCTTGGTCGCCTCGATCGTCACCTCGGCGGCGCCGCGCACGACCACCCAATGCTCGGCGCGGTGGATATGCCGTTGCAGCGAGAGCATGCCGCCCGGCAGCACAACGATGCGCTTGACCTGGAATCGTTCTCCGGCGTCGATCGATTCGTAATAACCCCAGGGACGATGCACGCGGCGGTGCTCGATCGCCTCCTTGTGGCCGGCCTGCTTGAGCGCGGCGACCAGGTTCTTCACGTCCTCCGCGCGCTCGCGCGGCAGCGCGAGCACCGCATCGGGCGTGGTCACCACGATGAGGTCCTTGCAGCCGACGACCGCCGTCAGCCGGCCTTCGGAGAAGACCAGGCAATCCTCGGAATCGAAGGTGAAGGTCGGGCCGATCGCGGCATTGCCCGCCGCGTCGCGGTCCGCCGCCGCGAAGATCGCGTCCCAACTGCCGATGTCGGACCAGCGGAAGCGCCCCTCGACCACCGCGGCGCGGTCGGTCTTCTCCATGACCGCGAAGTCGATCGACTTCTGCGGCGCGCGGGCGAAGGCCTGCGGGTCGAGCCGCACGAAACCGAGGTCGGAGGTCGCCCCCTTCACGGCCGCCTTGACGGCCTCGACGACCCCCGGCTCGAAGCGCGCGAGCTCGTCGATGAGCACGTCGGCACGGAACAGGAAATTCCCGGAATTCCAGAGATAGCCGTCGGCGACATAGCGCTCCGCGGTCTTTGCATCGGGCTTCTCGACGAAGGCCTCGACGGCATGGACGCCGTTCGCGCGCAGCGCCGCGCCGGGCCGGATGTAGCCGTAGCTGGTCCGCGGCGCCGACGGCTTGATTCCGAAGGTGACGATCTTCCCCTCGCGCGCGGCCTCGCTGCCCGCGCGACAGGCGGCGTGGAAGAGGTCGGTCTCGGCGATCAGGTGGTCGGCGGCGAGCGCAAGCACCACCTGCTGGGGATCCCGCTCTTGCGCGATGACGGCGGCGGCGGCGAGGGCAGCCGCGGAATCGCGCCGCATGGGCTCCAACACCACGATCGGATCGAGTCCGAGTTCCTGCGCCTGCCGGCGCGCGAAGAAGCGAAAGTCGTCCGCCGTCATGACGATCGGCGGCTGAAACAGGTCTGCATCGGTCACCCGCCCGAGCGCCTGCTGGAAGGTCGAGCGCAGGCCGACAAGGGGAAGGAATTGCTTCGGCATCGCGTCGCGCGACACCGGCCAGAGACGAGTTCCGGTACCGCCGCTCAGGAGCACGGGGAGAATGGAAGCGACCGCCATGAATGACCTTTGTTGTCGGCCTCCCCATTCAACCGAGGTCAGCGTCCGGATGCACGCGGAAATACTGCACAAAACGGCAGACGCCAGCTTCGCATTTGCGACCTTCTCCGATAGGCGAGATTCTCGTGTCCATGGCTATCATCGTCCTTCCGGCGGCAACAGGTCTGCACGCCGCCTTAACAGGCGGGGAAAGCCAACCAAAAGGCGCCAGATAGCTACTCTGGCATGGCCCACCGACCGGCGAGCAGCGAGGTTGAGAAAACCAATGCCGTGCCTGCTCTTCTGATACAAATGCAGCTTCACCAGTCCCCGCACCTGGCGGGGAAAGCCGACCAGAACGCGCCAGGAAGCTACTCTCGCATGGCTCACCGAGCGGCGAGCACCGAGATTGAGCAAACCAATGCCCCGCCTCCGCACCCGGCGGGGAAAGCCGATCAGAATGTGCCAGATGGTCAGTTTGAAATAGCCCCAGGCCCGGCGGGCGGCGAGCTCCGCGAGGCCGATGCCATGTCGCATGTCCCGATGCCAAAACAGGCTCGCGCGCCCCCACATCCGGCGGGGAAAGCCGACCAGAACGTGCCAGGCGGCGACTTTTGAATGGCCCCAGGCCCGGCGGGCGGCGAGCTCCGCGAGGCCCGTGCCATGTTTGATGTCGCGATGCCAAAACAGGCTCACCCGCCCGGTGAGCCGGCGGGGAATGCCAACGAGCACGGTCCAGGCCACCCATTTGACGTAGCCGATCGCGCGGCGAGCGGCGAGTTCGAGGAGGTTGATGCCGTGTCTGACCTCCCGATGCCAAAACAGGCTCGCTCGCCCGCGCAGCCTGCGGGGAATGCCTACGAGGACGATCCAGGCACCCCATTTGGTGTAGCCGACCGAGCGGCGAAGGAGGAGCCTGGCGAAATTCAAGCCCCGCCGAATGACGCGGTGATAGAACAGGCTGATATGGCCCCGCACCCAATTCTTCGATCGCAGGTAATAGAGCTGCGCAAACCCCGGCGCATGCAGGACATAATCCCGAATGAAGCGCGCGACGGCGAGGCGCGCTTTCGTGAGCGGCTGCAGCTTTTGCCCGATCGCAATCGGCGGCTCCTCATAGATCCATTCACGAATCTTTTCCGCCCAGTCATACCGGAACGCCATGAATCCGAGGAAAGCCCGCACTGGAGGCCGGCGCACGTCCACGCCGCCGCCGCCGAACCACTCGTACTGCAGCGCTCTGCGCACATTCAGCCGGTAGTAGAGGGTCTTCGGGATCGCAAATGAATGGGTCGCGAGCGTGCGGGAGCTCGTGGGATCGACCACCGCGACCGCCCGCGCCACTTTGTTCACATGGACCGCCTCCATGCCGAGGCCATGTTCATGGGCACTGATCGCGGCATGCAATTTCGCGGCGCGGCGCGCGGCCTCTTCCTGGATTTCCGCCGACATCAAGCGGAACCACGCCCGCGTGGCGCCGCGGACCCGTCGTCTGAGCGCCTTTCCGGTCAACCCGAGATAGGCGCCCTCTCCGCCGAACTCGATGTCCTCGATCGGGATCTCCCGGTAACGGGGTTTCGGCAGACGGCGATTGATCAGGTTGAAGTAATAGGCGACGCATTGCTGAAATGTGTCGGGCCCGAGGCAGGGATTCCAATTGCCTCCGGTTTCGATCCATCGCTTGGTGGTCACGGCGGAGGTTTCGGGCGCGAATCCACATTCCCAATGATCGAAATAGTTGCGGGTCTTGTAGACCGACGTGCGCAGCCGATAGAGGTGGTCCGGGTAGAGCCCCACATAGCGCTCGAGGCGCGTATCCCAGCCCCGCCTGCTGAAATACATCTCGTCGTTCAGATTGAGCAGGAAATACGCACCGGGATCGGTGATCGCCAGCATGTCGTTCATGCTCTCCCAGAGCGCGAAGAATCCGCCAACCAGCGGCGTCGAGATGAATTTCAGCTGGAACGGCTGCCGCTCCACTTCCCGCGGCAGAAGCTCATTGAGGGCGACATGGTCGTCGTCGATCTTGACGATGACCTCGATGCGCGAGGGGTCGTCGCAGGAATTGGCGATCCGATCGCAGAAAGTGGTGAAATTGTCGGGACTGTTGGTCTGAATGTGGATGGAGACGAGGAACGGAAACTCGCTCCGCCGCCAGCCGACGTCCTGGCGCGAGCCGGTGTTGGCGCGGGCAAACGCCGCAACCGGATGAGCAGGTCCCAAGCCATCGATCTGCGCATCCCGCAGGTAGGCACCCTCGACGAGCTGGGCATAGCCTCCTCCGGCCGAGGCCAGCGGCGCCAGCAAGCTCCGCGCCCGCGACTTGAGCCCGCAGGCATCGAGCACGAGAGCACGGCGGACGCGCTGTTCTGGCACCAGGACCGTTCCCGGCTCGCTCCGCTCGAGAAAGATTCGATAGCTGCGCGGCAGATGCCGACCTTGTTGCGACGTTGCCTGGTGGTTCGATGCGCGCAGATCGGTCACACGAAATCCCGCACGCGCGGCGCTGCGACCAAGCTCGCGCAGGCGCAGCAGCAATGCCTGCGGCCCCGCATCGGCAGGCACCGGGACATCGATCGCACAGCACGATGCCGGTCCGGCCGTGGCCAAAAGGTGATCGACATCGTCGACGGTCAGGCCCTGCGCCGGGAGGCCGCCGAGGACGAGGCAGTCGGCACCGCCGCCGGGCGCGGACGTGGACACTGCCGACAGGAGGCCCGGAAGCGCAAGCTCAAGCGTGTCGCTGCCGCCGCGACACCCATCCAGATAGGCGGCCACGATCGGGGAGGATGGCAGCAGACCAAGTCGCCTGCAGTCCTCATACAACAACGACGCCATTCCCGCACCCCGACATTACGCGACCCGCCTCGGCGGCACCCCGATCAAAGCGGCGTACGGGCGCGGAATGGCTTCACGGACCACGATTTCACCATGGTCAGGCCGGCCCCCTCACGCAGCGCAACCGCACCGCTGGGCGGATCATAATCGAATTGCGGTCTTTGCACACCCGCCCGACGCGCCCATTCACGCAACTGCAGCGTCAGCGCAATCCGGATCGCCGCACGTTCCGCTGATCGGAATTCCGGCGACCGCCGAAGCCCTTGAAGCGTGGCGGCCGGGCGCGGCTCACCCGCGTCGCCCAACGGTTCCGTTTGCAGATTCATGACCGGGAAGAGCCGCAGCAGGCGATGCTTGTTGGCCCAATCGCTGCAGCCGAAGTAGAACGCGACGAGAGTCTGGAACATGCCGACCGAGACTCCCTCGCGTGACCAGGCGCCGCACGTTTCCAGCCACGCTCGCGACACGGCCGGGAAACCCTCGGGCGCCAACCAGGCGTCCTCCGGCTCGGCATAGTATCGGGTCTTGTGCTCGGACGACTTCAACAAGAACACCGGGCCCTCGATGCCATCGGCGATCCGCAGAAGTTCATGGTCCCATCCCGCCGAGGCCGGCACGCGTTCCGCTCCGTAATAGACGGCAAGGCGCGCTTCCGGTGCGGTCATGGTCAAGAAGGCGGGTGCGCAGGGGTTCGCCAGGTCGCACCCGGTGGGATCCTGAAAGACCTTCACCGAGATCCCCAGATCGATGATCGCCTTGGTCAAATCCGGCAGCGAAGGCGGCACCGTCAAGTGCGGGACGCGCGCAATGATTTCGACCTTGTCGGGCGTCACCAGCGAGTGGGCGACGCGATGAAGCTGCGCCTCGCCATCGGGACGGTGAAGCAGGTCGAAATGGATCGAGAGCCGCCGGTCATCCACCTTGCTGGCCGTTCGGGGCGCGCTCGACGCATCCGCCCTCTCGACGGTCGCTTCGGCGGCGGGCTTTCGCGTGGCGAGCAGCCTAAGCTGGGAGGTCGTCTCGCCCGACATGTACGCTTCGACTTCGTAGGTGCGGTCGATGAGCGCTTCGTCGATCTTGAACTCGTCCCGGGCGGCGAGCTCGTTGTATCGTTGAACGAGATCGATGGCCGCGGCATGGAGGCAATGGGCCTCGAGCACGACCGCCGCCTTCAGGAAATCCAAGCTCCGCATGGCGTCCGGATGCCGAGCGAAGATGAACGCCATTTCCTTCTCGCGCTGAAACTCGAGATAGGCCGCCTGGTGCGAGACGAGCTCGAGGTTCAATCGCGTGCAACATTCCATCATGTGATCGAACGCATCGGCATCGAGCGTGTCCACGGAGCCGCGGACGGCGAGGACCTTCACGCGGTCGTCGACGGTGTCGGGACTCGCAAAAATCGTGCGCAGGCGAGCAAGATCGTCGAACCGGCAGAGGATCGCGTCGGATGACGCCAGGCGCCTGATGCCCTCTGCGTCCAGCGAGTCCAGACTTTCGACGAGGGTCGCCGCCGCGATCTTGGCAAACAGCGCACGCTCGCGCCCCCGCTCCCCGACCACCGCGATCGCGAGCGATTGCGAATGCCTGGCAAGAATCTCCCGGGCTTTCCGGCGCAGATAGCCGCTGTAGATATAGTGCGTCATCTCCCGACCCACCCCGCCAGGACGGTAATCGCGCCGCCCCCGGCACCCATGATGGTCTTAATGACGGCCCCGTCCAACTGCAATTTATATCTCACCGGTCGAGCACGGCGCCGTTCAAGACCGCCACCCGCTCGCGCCAGTAGTTGAGCAGGTCCGTCATCGTCTGCTCGAATGTATAGACCGGCTGCCATCCCGTGTGAGCCTTGAATTTCGCCGTATTGGGCACCTGCAGATCGGCGTCGATGGGACGCAGACGCGCCGGATCGACCTCGACGCGGATTTCATTGCCGCGCGGGGACATGTTGATCAGCGTCTTGAGGATGTCGCCGACCTCGCAGGAATAGCTGCCGCCGATATTGTAATACTCCCCCGGCGTGGGCTTCACGGTGACGAGCAGGTGATAGGCGCGCACCGCGTCCCTGACATCGGCGATGGTCCGCAGCGATTTGAGGTTGCCGACCTTCACGAGCGGAGGAATGGCATTGCGTTCGATCAGCGCAATCTGCTTGGCAAAGGTCGATTCCGCAAAGACATCCCCCCGGCGCGGCCCGGTATGGGTGAACATCCGTGTCGTCATCACGCACATGCCGAAGGCTTCGGCGTAGTAGCGCCCGGCCAAGTCGGTGCCGACCTTGGAAATGGCGTAGGGCGACGCCGGATGGAACGAGCACTCCTCGTCGATCGGCACCTTCTCCTTCGGCACGCGGCCGAACACTTCGGAGGATGCGCAGACATGGATGATCGCGTCCTTGGCATGACGCTTGAGCGCGTCGAGGACGCGCACGGTGCCCTGGATGTTGGTGTCGAGGGTGTCGAGCGGCGAAGAGAAGCTCGTCATCGGGAAGCTTTGCGCGGCGAGATGAAAAACGTAATCGGGCTTCACCTCATCGACCGCATTGTCGATCGACAACGTGTCGCGCAGGTCGCCATACACCATGAAGACGCGGTCGCGCGCGTTGATCTTCGGGACGAGGCTCGCAATGTTGTCGAGCGGACTGCGCCAGCGGCAGAGGCCGAAAATGTCCCAGTCTTCATGCTCGTAGAGGAACTCGGCCAGATGCGAGCCGACCATCCCGGTGATGCCGGTAATGAGAGCGCGTTTCTTGGCCATGCCTCAATGCCACCAATGCACGCGTCCGGATGTGCGCAGGCTCTCAGAACGGGCCACGGAATTTCTTGTAAATGTCGCTCATCGTCTTTTCGTGCGGCAATTCGATGCGATGCTTGGGCCCGATGATGAGCTTGGCGGCCGCGTCGACGACGGTGGAGAGGTTCGGATAGTAGAGGTCTTCGAGCGCCTTCGCCGTCGGACACGGCGCCGGCGCCATGCCGACCGTCCTAACCGGCGCCTTCAGCGCGGCCGGGTTGTTCTCGGCGACGATCCGGCACACCTCGGCGGCGGTTCCGAAGGCTGGCCAGCTGGTGTCGAGCACCAGGAGCCGGCCGGTCTTCGCGACCGAGGACACGATCATGTCGTGGTCGATGTGGGACAGGCAGTGCAGGTCGATGATCTCGCACGAGACGCCGCCATGCTCCTCGAGCCAAGTCGCGGCGCGGCGGGCCTCCAACACCATGATGGAGGTGGCGACGATCGTGAGGTCGCTGCCGCCGCGCACCAGCCGCGAGGAGAGCGGATTTTTCACCGCCGCGACGGACCCGCGGTGCACTTCGAAATCGAGGTTGTAGAGCATGCGGTGCTCGAACGTGATCACCGGCGCGGGGTGCTTCTCGATCAGGTACGGATAGGTATCGAGCACGGTGTCGGATGACGACGGCATGACGATCGTGAGCCCGGGAATATGGGCGAACAGCGATTGCAGGCTTTGCGAGTGCTGCGCCCCCTGCCCCCAGCTTCGCCCGACCACGGTGCGGATCATCAGCGGGATGCTGTAGAGGCCCCCGAACATGTACTTGTACTTGGAGATCAGATTGATGATCTGATTGGCCGAGAGCAGCACGAAGTCGGAACGGATGTGCGAAAGGATCGGATAAACGCCGTTGAGCGCAAGCCCGAGCGCGATCCCGGTCATGCCTTCTTCCATCAGCGGCATGTCCATGACCCGGTCCCCGCCATATTTCTTCGCCAGTCCCGTGGTCGATCCGAAAATGCCTTTGAAGTCGTCGGCCCCCTGCCCGAGGATCAAGACGTTCGGATTGCCGCCGAGAGCACCATCCATCACTTCGAGCAGCGCGTTGCTGTAGGAGACCACCTCGGCGGCGGCGGGCTTGGCTTTGGCCTTGGCGCTGACGTTCATGTCACGATCCGGGTTCGGGGTGGCTGTTCTACACGACGTCGGTCAGGAGTTCTTCCAATCCAGGCGGAGGACTGGCATCGGCCCGCGCCACCGCCTTGGCGATCTCCGCGTCGACTTGCGGCAGCAGCTTCTCGAGCATGGCCTTGTCCTGCACGAGCGGATCGCGCGCCTCCCAATGCTCGTAGCCGTCGCGGCTGCGATAGCCGTAATGGAAGTCGTCGCCGACCCCGACATGCTCCTTGCTGCGGAAGGTGGCGACTTCGAGGAATTGCGGCTTGCCGCTCTGGCGGATCGCCCTGCAGGTCTCGACGCAGACGGCGTGAATCTTCATGAAGTCCCAGCCCTCGTCGAGGTGCTGGTAGGGGAAGCCGTAGAGCCTGGCCATCCCCTCGACCGAGAAGCTGTGACGGTCGCGCAGGTGCGAGTGGACGGCGAGCCCGTTGTTCTCGCACAGGAACAAGACCGGCACGCCTTTGAGCGCCGCGAAGTTGAAGCTCTCGTGCGAGACGCCCTCTTCGAGCGCGCCGTCCCCGAAGACGCAGGCGACGATCTGGCCGGATTTGCGATGCTTGGCGGCGAAGGCGGAGCCGACGGCGTGCGGCAACTGGGTCGCCACCACCGCGGACGCGCCCATCAGACCCTTTTCGGGGAAGGTCAGGTGCATCGAGCCGGCCTTGCCCTTGGAGATGCCGCCCTTGCGGCCCATCAATTCAGCCAGCATCTGGGTCAGGTCGCCGCCGCAGGCGATATAGAGCGCGTGGCTGCGATAGGAGCCGAAGATCATGTCCTTCGGCTGCAACGCCGTGCACAGCCCCGCCGAAACGGCTTCCTGCCCGATCGAGAGATGGACCGGGCTCTGGATCTTGTCGGTCGGATAAATTTCAATGATCTTTTCTTCCACCCGCCGGATCAGCAAAGACAAGCGAAAGAGTTTCTCGTACAAATTCGCATCCAGCATAGGGTTTGCCCTATTTCTCGACAGCTAAGGATGATGTTTGCTTGTTGGACGACAAGTTCCCGACAAGTTCCACTGGTCGGGAATTTGGCTTGCCCCGGCGGGCTTCTTTAACACGACGCGCTTTGCTCCTGTCAATAGCTGGCCTACGCGGGCCCGAAGCCCGAATTGACCGGCCGCGCCAGCGCCCCTCTCGGATCGCGGACGGCGCGCAGGAGCCGGCGCGCCGCCAGACGGACGAAGGCCCCGGCGAGACGCGGGAACGACGGCCGGGCGGCCTTCGCCGGGACTTGCGCAGAGGGGGGGACGCGCGCGTAGGTGCGCAACAGCCATCGTTTGGCAAATTCCTCGTCGCGCCAGCGCTGCAACTGTCGCCGCTTTGCCGGCGGAAGTCCGGGCTCGAGCAGCAGCCGGTCGGCAAACGCCAGGTGTTCGTTCAAATAGGCCAGCAGCACCGTTGCATTCCATGAGGTCGTGCGCGAGCCGGCGTGGACACGCATCCGGTAGACTTCGTGCGACAACCGCACGTGCCGTGTACCCGCAAGCCAAGCGCGCAACAGAAGCTCACGGTCGTGAGCATAGGGATAGCGGCCGTCGAAACCATCCATGCGCTGCAGAAGCCGGCGCCGGAACAGCAACGAGGGAGCGCAGAGATCGCCGAGAACGCGCTCCAATGTCAGCTCTCGGGCCGGGACGATGCGGATCGGCCGTTCGCGCGAACCATCGGCGGCGAAGAACGTCAACCCCCCCGAGGCCAGATCGGCTTCTTCGTGGCGAAGCGCCTCGAGGGTTTGCGCGACCGACCCTGGCGGCAGCCGGTCATCCGACATGACGAACTGGATCCAGCGTCCCTGCGCGGCGCGCCATCCCTTGTTGGCCGCGTCCCACCCGCCCCGATCGGGCTCGGCGATCAGGCGGTCGATGCGCGAGGCGAACGCGGGCGCGATGCCGAGCTCCTCGCCGGGCGAATGGCCGGCGACCACGATGAGCTCGGTCTCGTCCGTTTGCTGCGAGACGACGGTGGAGATGGCGTCGTTGAGAAACTCCGCCGGCTTGATGAAATAGAACACGATCGAGAGCAGCGGCTCTCGCGGCGTTCGACGACCGGCAGCGCCGCCTGTTTCGGCCATCTCGCTATCGATCGGTTGCATTCAGCCAGAGTGCGGCCATGCAGACATGGCCCATCGACAGGAATTCCATGTTCTCCACGGCGCTGCGCACCTCCTCGCGGGTGAGGAAGACGAACTCATGCGGCTCGAGGTCCTCGGCGGTCGGCGTCCCCACGAGCTTGACGTCGCGCGCCTTGAAGAAATGCAGATGGCCGCAGCCCTGATTGGAATGCACGGTGTAGTGGCCGAGCGCAGTCCAGGCGCCGCCGCCATAGCCGGTCTCCTCCAACAGTTCGCGGCGCGCGGCATCGAGCGGCTCCTCGCCTTCCTCGACCCCGCCGCCGGGGAAACCGATGCCATGGCGTCGCGGGCCGTGCTTGTACATCCGGATCAGCACCATCAGCCCATCGCTGCGGGTCGCCGCGATGACCGCCGCCTGGCCCATGTGGATCTGATAATATTCCGGAATGACCCGCCCGTCCTGCGTGCGCACGGTCTCCTGCGTGAGGCGAAAACGCTCGGTCTGAAGCAGCATCTCCTCGGCAAGCGTTTCCCAGGGCTTGGTGACATAGGCAGTGCGGTCGCCGGTCATGCCGGCCTCCAGGCGACATAGGAATAGGCTTCGTGAAACTGGTTTCCGAGCCTGACCCGCCGTTCGCCAAGGATCTCGATCGCCCCGGAAGCCGCTAACGTTCTCAGCTTCGGACGCAGGCCTTGCAGGTAACCGCGCGCGAGATGGTAACGGCGCGCAATGTCGTCGAACGGATCGGCGGCGTCGTAGAAGTCGAGGATCGGCTCGATATGCAGGCAGCGCCGCGGCCTCTTGGCGATGAGAAAATCCACGACGCCCGACGCCTTGGCGCCAAGCTGCTCCAGCGCGTGGACGGTCAAGACATCGGTGCCGGAGGAAATCGGCAGGTCTTCGCGTCCGCTCTGATCGAGCATGTTGTAGAGCACCGGGACGAAGGCGCGGCCCTTGGCCTCCCCGAGCGCCGCGAGAATATCGAGAGTAGCGCGCGTCCAGTCGCTCCCGGCAAGCGATGCGTTCGGAAACAGGTCGGCGGCAAGAAGCAGGTTGATTCCGGTGCCGCAGCCGAGCTCGACGAGGCTTTTGCTGTCGGGCAAGAAATGCAGCATCAGCTGCCGGCGAACCGCGATGCCGGCGTAATACTCGAAGTAGTCGGTCTGCGGAACCACGTACTCGCCGAGGAAGCGGAACGGCACGCCGGGGTGGAAATATTGCGGCTTGAGCGTCTCGATGCCGACCGCGCGGGCGGAACGCACCTTGTCCGCGACCTCGCGCCAGCCCTGCTCCCAAACTCGCTGGTCGTCCTCCTCGCCGATCACGCGAAAACGGCGCTCGGCGATGATGCCCTCGATCTCCGCAAACAGCCCCTGCTCGCGCGCCTTGTCCACGGGCGCATAGTGCAGGTCCGGCAGGTCGTCGAAGATCGCCGCGCGGTGCGAAAGATCGACCTCGAGACCGGTCAATGCTTCGAGCGTCGCGGGCGTCAACGTCGGCAACGCCACCCCCCTGTGGGCAATTCGAATTGGCAATGGGCGCCCTCGATCAGGCGCGGATGAGCTCGAACTCTTCGCGCTTGGCGGTGCGGCCGGCGCGGAACGGCTCCTTTTCGCGGATATAGGTGTTGAGCAGGGCGTAACGGTTCTCCTTCGAACGGTTCTGATGCGACCCATGGACCACATAGCCATGGATATAAAGCACCGCGCCGCGCTGCATGTAGAGATCGGTGCTCTTGTAATGCTCGGGCAGCACGGTCTCTTCGTAGACCGTTTGCCGCTTGTCCTTGCCCTCGGCATTGACCGTGCGTACCGGCAGCTTGCCTTCCTTGTGGGAGCCGACGAAGGCGTAGACACAGCCGTTCTCCGGCGTGATGTCGACCAGCGGCACCCAGGCGGAGGCAAAAGCATCGTCCGGCGCCTCGACGAAATAGTTGTCCTGGTGAAAGCCCAATCCGGCGCGTTGCGGCGGGGTGAAGAAGAACTGGCTCTGGAGGCCGTTCGCCTTGCCGTGGATCAACCGGTCCATGGTCTGGAGCACTTCGGGCTTGCTCATCGCCTGCAGGAAGATCCTGTTCATCTTGTGGACCTGCATGGTCGGCACGAAAGACCCGTCCTTGGCGGTCGGAAGCTCCTCGGCCGCCGCGATCAGGCGCGCGCATTCCGCGGCCGAAAATACCTCCGGCTCGACGAAGTAGCCCTGATCCATGTAGAGTTCGTAAGCCTGTTTCGGGTTGTCCCGGAAGGTCGCCGTGGCCATGTGAGGCTCCTGTCCCTTGATCCCGCTCGCAGCCGCCGGATCAATTACCCGCCTGCCAACAAAGTGCAAGCCTTCTTCCCGTCGCCGAGATCACCGGGCCCATTAGAGCCCATTTCCGGAGAAAAAGTGGCCGCCAGCGGCGATTCTTCGCGATCGGCCGCGGCCCGAGGGAAACCTGCGCCATGACACGCCAAGTCGTCCTGCTGGCGGGCGGCCGCGGCACGCGGCTCGGGGAGCACTCGAAGACGATCCCGAAACCGCTCATTGCGGTCGCGCAAAAACCGTTCATCCAATATCTCGTCGAGGAATACCGCCGTTTTGGGTTCAAGCATTTCCTGGTCCTGGCCGGCCATCTCGGCGACCAGTTCCAGTCTTTTTTCGCACCCCAGTCCGCCACCGACATCGCGGTCAAGGTCCTTGTGGAACCAAAGCCGATGGGGACCGGGGGAGCGCTGCGTTTCGCGCAAGCGCAGCTTGAAGATACCTTTCTGCTTGCGAATGCCGACAGCCTGTTCGCGATCAACTATCTCGACCTCGTCCGCCCGCCGAGCGAGCCGAACTGGCTCGGCAAGATCGCGCTGCGCTGGATCGACGAGGCGGACCGTTACGGGGCGGTCGTGACCAGCGGCGAACGGGTCACCGGATTCCGCGAACGCGGAGACGGGGGTCGCGGACTGATCAATGGCGGCATCTACCTGCTGCGGCGCGAGATCATCGACCAGATCGGCGATGGCGAGGTATCGCTCGAGCGCGACGTCTTTCCCCCGCTCGCCGAGCGCGGCCGCCTTTATGGCCAGGTGCTGGCGGGCCCGTTCATCGACATCGGCGTGCCCGACTCGCTTGCCGCCGCCGAAAGGATGGTGCCGGAGATCGTCACGCGCCCGGCGGCCTTTCTCGACCGCGATGGAGTCCTCAACGTCGACAAGAATTACGTCTGCCGTCCGGAAGACTTCGAATGGATTGCGGGCGCCAAGCAGGCCATCAAGCGTCTCAACGATATCGGCTATCTGGTGATCGTCGTGACCAACCAGGCGGGCGTGGCGCGGGGCTATTACAGGGAGGACGACGTGCGCGCACTGCATGGCGCGATCGCCGAGCAACTTCGGCACGAAGGCGCGCATGTCGACGCCTTCTACTATTGTCCGCATCACGCCGACGGCATCGTCGAACCCTATGCGCGCGAGTGCGACAGCCGCAAGCCCAAGCCGGGAATGATCCTGCGCGCGATGCGGGAGTGGCCGGTGCGCCGGGCCGGCAGCTTCCTCATCGGCGACAAGCAGTCGGATATCGAGGCCGGCCGGCGCGCCGGCATCCCGGCGCATCTGTTCCGAGGGGGAAACCTGCAAGAGTTCCTGGAGCGCCTGCTCCAGGAGTTGCGTCCGCATTGACCTGCGAGTGTGGATGATTTGCAGGAACGGAAAAGTTGCCCGTGACAGTCGTCTCGATGCAAGTGTAATGTCGTGACGCCTGGAAGGGTGAGTTGGGGCGATTGCATCCGTAACAGGCAAGCGAACAAAGGTCAGGTCACCGGCGCCGCGGGCCGCTTCCGCCCGACGACGCCGACACGACGCGTGCGGTCAGCGCGCAAGATGACTTGAAGGTGATGCAGAGTGCCGGGCTTTCCTCTTCCGCCACGCCCCCAGGCGCAGACGGTGCCGTTCCAGCGCGACTGGACGCTCGATCTCGGCGCGACAGCAGCGCCGGCATGGACGCTCGCCCATATCCAGTCAGAAGAAAATCAGAAGGCGATCGCCAACAACGCGCTGGCGGCCTATGCCGGAGGCCGCGGGACGGATGGCGAGGCCGGAATCCTCGATCGAATCTTTCAAGTGATCGGCGAGACCAATCGCTGGTGCTGCGAATTCGGCGCCAGCGACGGGGTCGAGGAATGCAACACCTATGATTTCGTCCGCGAACGCGGCTGGAGCGCCGTCTACATCGAGCCCGACGAGCACAAATTCGCACGCCTGGAAGAGGCCTATCGCGAGCGGCCGGGCGTCCACACCTTCAAGCGCTTGGTGCGGTTCGATCCGCCGGACACGATCGACGCGATCCTGGCCGAGACACCGTGCCCCAAGGCGCTCGACCTGATGGTGATCGATATCGACGGCTGCGACTACCACATCTGGCAGTCGATCCGCGACTATCGCGGGCGCGTGGTGATGATCGAGTTCAATTCGACCATCCCTCCGCAAGTCAGCTACGTGCAGCCGCGCGACATGGCAGTGCACCATGGCTCCTCCCTGCGCGCGCTCTGCGAGCTTGCCGCGCAACAGGGCTACGAGCTGGTCGCGCTGACGGCGTGGAACGCCATCTTCGTGCAGCGGGAGCTGTTCGCTCGCTTCGGCATCGCCAATAATCATCCGACGGCGATCCACCGCCCGACCAACATGATGCACCTGTTTCAGCTCTACGACGGCACGCTCGTTCTCGGCACCTGGGCGCGGCTGCACTGGATCAACGGGCGGCTCGCGCTCGAGGACATCCAGGTTCTTCCGAAGCACTTGCGGCGCTTCTCCCGCAGGCTCGCCGGCGCGCAATCGATCCTGCGCCCCGACGGCGGGGTGGCCGCGCGTTCCCCGGACCGGCGTGAGGTCAGGCTCGCGGCCGGCAACCGCTTCGGCGCCTCGGCGCGCGACGTGACCTCGCAGTTCGGGGAGGACGGCATCATCGAAGCGCTGCTGGCCCCGCTGCAATGCGGGAACCGAACATTTCTCGATCTCGCCTGCTTCGGCGCGAAGGCGGGCAGCCGCGTGTGGCAACTGGCGACCACCCATGGCTGGACGGGCCATGTCGTGCGGGTCCCCTCGCCCGCCGGGGCCTGGGAATGTCGCGACGAATTTCCCGCCGGGGGCGTGAGCTATATCGATCTTGCCTCGATCGTCTTCGAAGGCAGGCTTGAATTCCTGCGCTTGATCCGCCGCGCGATGAAAGGCGACATCGATTTTTTGTCCATCGGGGTCGACGGAGCGGATTATCAGACCTGGCAATCGCTGCAGGAGTTCAGGCCCGTTCTGGTTGCGGTCGGGTTCAATCCGACCATTCCCAACGACATCTACTTCGTGCAAGCGCCACGGCTCGACGTCAATCACGGATGCTCGCTCTACGCCTTGGTGGAGCTTGCGCGCGAACTCGGCTATCAGCTTGCCGCGTGCTCGGCCGCCACCGCTTTTTTCGTGCGCAGGGATTATTTCCATCGGCTGGGTTTGCGAAACAACGACATCGAATCCATGCACGTTCCGATGTCGATGCATCTCTTTCAGCTGTTCGACGGCACGCTGCGATTGGCGGGCCTGCGACGGCTGTTGTGGCACGGGCTCGAATTGGCCGAGGACGAGATTCAGATCCTCCCGCGCGCGCTGCGCCGCTGGCCTACCTCGGTGCCGCCGGGCCCGCATGCGGATCTTTATGTCGACGTGAATTGATACCCACCCACGTGGTCTTGAGAAGATTCTGATAGGCGGGATCGTTGAAGTCCGCCGGCGGGGGGGGAACAGGGCCATGCACCGCAAAAATGTCGGGATGCAGATTGAGGGCCTTGAAAATCCATTCGGTCGCAGTACGCCCATGCGAACACACGAAGGACAGGGGGGCGATCACGCTCGCTCTTGTGCTTCCCGCCAGACATGCGGGCGCCGGTTCGGCCGGTCGCGGCTCGACTTGGCCGATTCTCACAGCCGTGTCCAACTCGGCCAGTTTCGCATTGATGCGGCCGCTCTCGAGGCGCAGGTCCTCGATCTCTACGGGAGGATCCGCCTGATGCAATCCGAATTGGACCAGATTCTCCAGGCGCTGAAAATGCTTGTCGAACTCGAGCAATCGATCGTTCACGCGCGACGATTCGTATGATCCGGTCGTGAAGGCCTGGTCCATGCGCTGAAAATGCTTGTCGAACTCGGTCAGCCTGGCGTTCACGCGGCCGGCTTCCTTGTGCAGCTCCTCGATCGCCGCGGCAGGCTCCGACCGATGCAGTTCGGTTTGAAGCAACTTGTCCAGACGCTCAAAGTGCCGGTCGAATTCGGTCAACCTCGCATTGAGCCGGCCAGCCTCCGCGCGCAGCTCCTCGATCGCCGCCGCAGGGTCCGATCGCTGCAGCTGCGACCGAAGCGCATCGTCCACACGCTCGAATTGACCGTCGAACTCGGAGAGCCTCGCATTGACGCGGCTGGCCTCCGCCCGCAGCTGCTCGATGGCATGGCCCGATCCGTCCAGAGCCGATCGCAGAAGATCGTCCGCACGCTGGAATTGACCGTCGAACTCGGAGAGCCTCGCATTAACGCGGCCAACATCCTCGCGCAATTGCAT
>Ga0137361_10000593_pt1 | contig 20737 bp, 13 predicted proteins | sample Mad1_80_16metaG_FD_104923 | JGI IMG/M metagenome (GOLD analysis project Ga0137361, IMG submission 104923) | Vadose zone soil microbial communities from Angelo Coast Range Reserve, California, USA - Mad1_80_16 metaG | ecosystem: Environmental > Terrestrial > Soil > Vadose zone | place: USA... | reverse complement strand
TTGATGACAAAATCCTGATACATTCACCTCCTTCCCCTTTCCAGCATAGCAAGCGAGGGGCATGAATGCAATGAGGAAGTAGGTTGTTTCACAGATAGACCGCTTGGTTCTCGCCACGAGAGTTGACGTTGCTGTGTTATACTGTGATTGCACTCCATCATGAATTGATCTTCTTGCTTCATCCTGATAAGAATCGAGGTGTCCTATGTCGCTAGAAGGACAACAGATAGATCGATACCGCATCCTGCGCCTGCTGGGGAGCGGCGGTATGGGTGACGTCTACCTGGCCGAAGACCCACGCATCGAGCAGCAGGTGGCCATCAAAGTGATCCGTGCCGAAGCCAGTTCCTCTCTCGACACACAGGCCAGTCAGGAGGCGGCTCGCCTTTTCCAACGCGAGGCGAAGGCAATTGTCAAGCTGGATCATCCCAATATCTTGCCCCTGTATGACTATGGCGAGGAACAACTAGGCAACCAGACCATCATCTACCTGGTCATGCCCTATCGAGCAGAAGGCTCGCTCGTCGATTGGCTCAAGCAGCGCGGGCAACCCGGACCGCTCGCACTCCAGGAGGTTGCCCATATCGTGGAACAGGCCGCCAGCGCCTTGCAGCATGCTCATGACCGCCAGATCATTCACCAGGATGTCAAACCTTCCAACTTTCTGTTGCGCCACCGACCTGAGAAGCCGACGCGCCCAGACCTGCTGCTAGCCGACTTCGGCATCGCCCGCCTCGCGACAGCCACCGCCAGTGCCAGCCAATCGATTCGCGGTACTCCCACTTACATGGCACCCGAACAATGGGAGGGCCATCCTGTGCCTGCCACCGACCAGTATGCTTTGGCTATCATGGCCTATGATCTGCTCACGGGACGTCCCCCGTTTCAGGGCGCACCAGGGCCTCTGATGTTTCAACACCTTACTGCGCAACCGCCACCTCCCAGCAGCGTGAACCCACGCCTGTCCAGTGACCTGGATGCCATCCTCTTGCATGCCCTGGCCAAACGCCCCGATCAGCGCTTTGCTTCCATGACCGCCTTCGCCAACGCCTTTCAGCAAGCGACACAAGCCCTGCCAGCCGCCGATGCTCCTCCGTCCAGGGCAGCAACCCCCATGTCAGCACCTGCTTACTCCGGCGATATTCGTGCAGTGCTCGCCATTAGCACTACCGAGGCCCAAATGGGCACGATGCGCATACTGACGTTGCCGGGAGGCCGACAGGTAAGAATAACCGTGCCTGCGGGTGTGCAAGATGGGCAGGTTGTGCGCTTGGATGGACAGGGCGAAACATCCCCCAGAGGTGGCCCAGATGGAGCGTTGATTCTGAGCATCTTGGTCAAGACTGCGGAAGAACCTTCTCTCTTGTCCACAGCGAGCGCAGCAGGAGCAGAACATACAGTTCTGACAGCCAACCCAACGATCCCTGCTGCTCGGCCGGAGATGACCACGCCACCGAGTTCTTTGGTAAGATCATCGCAAGCGGCCACTTCTGCAAGCCAAACATCATACCCCCACACGGAGCAGGCACTTCCCTCAACGTCTTCGGTTGAATGGCCTGCCAATCGATCGTCACAGTCGTCTGATTCGATCACGATCCAGCCCCAACGAGGCCTCTCGCGGCGTGCTGTTGTGTTGGGCTTGGCAGGGCTGGCCCTTGTGGGTGTGGCAGGTGGCGGGATCGCTCTCCTTTCGCATACGCAAGGACCACAGGTCTCTTCCCCTCTTTCCACACCACCTCCTACGGCATATCCCACATCGGGTCCTACAATCACGTCCATACTACACGGTGCGGTTGCAACCCCTCCCAGCAAGGTAAATCTCACCAGTGAGGGGACGAGCGACTGGATCCATTGGGGCCTGTACACAGGCAGTACTGTTGACCGGAAGAATGAGGTACCTCTGCAAATCAGCACCTTCAGGACCATAGGCAATGCAACAGCTAGAGCGTATAGCGGTAACTACGTTGCCTATTCTTGGTCTGACGGCACGCCAGATCGTACCATTGCTAACACAACGACGGCTGTGTATGTCTCTGGTGTCAACAATGGTTTTAGTTTCTCTGTGCCTGCGAGTACAACCACACAAACGTTGAGGGTCTATGTTGATGTGTATCTCTCACAAGGGAAATTCACCGCCTCTTTAACTGATAGCAGTGGCTTGGTTTATACCGACGAATCGCTCAATAATACAGGAGGCGTCACGCAAGCTGTCTATACACTTACCTATAGGAGTTCATCTAATGGGCAGCAACTCACTATTACATTTGTCGCAGTGAATGCTTACAATAGCGTTGCTAATGTGGCCTTGGAAGCCGCAACGCTCCAGTGACGGTGCTTCTTCTCTTGAACGAGAAGGGCTAGGGCGATGGCCAGCCGTGCAGGTGTGGGATGCGACCAGTGGAGGCCACGCCTCTACCTATGAACGTATCTCAAATAGTATATAATGAGGCAAAACTGAAGCATCGAAAAAGATGTGACAGACTTCTTCCAGGTTCTTTCCTGCTCAGAACCAGATGGAGTCGGTTGAGGAGAGGCGAAATTGACAGGTCCAACATTCTGTCGCATCCCAGCCCAAATACACTATCCCGTTCGAGGTCGTACATTCGGGTATCACCGCAGGCACGGACGCATCCCACGATCGCGAGGTCGTTGCCGAATACCTCCGGGTGGGAGTCACATGGTGGGTGGAAAAGATCCTGCCCCAACGCTGGGGCAGCTGGACCGACTGGCCCCTCGAGGCGACGCGCACGCGGATTCGGCAGGCGCCGCCGAGAAAGCAGGCGACTCTTGCCCTACCGTACTTTCTTGGTGCGAACCAGGCGACTCTGCAAGAGTACGACGATAAGCAGGAAGGCCCCGCGAATGACCGATTGCCAGGACACACCCAGGCTAATGAAGCCAAATCCATTCTCAAAGTTTAAGATGTTGAAGACCAGACCCAGCAACAATGCCCCTGCCAGCGATCCCCAAACCGAGCCCATGCCACCAGTCAGTAGCGTGCCGCCAACAACGACCGCGGCAATGGCCGTCAATTCCCAGCCGACTCCCTCGTTTGGTGAACCAGTGAAGGTCTGTCCTGCCAACAATACGCCAGCCAGGCCTGCCAATACACCACTAATCGCATACACCCCCAGCTTGATGCGCTCTACGGGTAGACCCATCAGCCGGGCCGCTTCCTCGTCGCCGCCAACCGCCAGTACGTGGCGACCAAAACGAGTAAAGTTGAGCACAAACGAACCAATAGCATATACCAGGATCAGGAAGACTGGAAGAGGGATACCGTACAGAATGCCCTGACTAAGTGCGGCCCAATCGGGTGTCGCATTCACGCTGACCGTCGCATCCTTCGCAAGCACGAGAGCCATGCCGCGAGCTGCCAGCAGCATGGCAAGTGTCGCAAGGAACGGCGGTATTCTGAGCCAGGCAATAATCCAACCGTTAAAGAGTCCCACAATGAGACCTGCCAGGGCAGCAGCGCCAATCGCCGCTAACAGGCCATATGGACTCGCTAGAGCCGCCACGACGCTGCACAAGGCCGCTAGCGAACCAACCGAAAGGTCGATGCCGCCGGTCAAGATCACAAACGTCATGCCCAATGCGATCAGGCCAAACGTTGTGTTATATGAGATCACGGTAAGAAAGTTATAGGTCGAAAAGAAGTTATCGTAGCGCAACGCGCCAAACAGGACCAGTACGATGAGCGCGATCAAGGCACCCTGGCGCTGCAAGATGCTCTTGCTCCGAGTCCATCCACTTGCCAGCCTGCTACTACGACTCGCTTTCATTGTAGAAATATCTGCCATAATTACTCCAAAGGGAAGGACAATGGTAACAATATGATTTCTTTGAGACAAAGGATCGCGGGAAAGCTGATGCCCGGGACCCGCACTCCCCAGCTACCCTTTGCGCTGCCGCTGAAGATAGACAGCCAGCAGAATAATGGCGGCTTTAATCATCTGTGCTACTCCGAATGAAACATTCTGTGATATAAGCGTTGCGCCAATGAGATAAATGATTAATGCGCCGATGAGTGTTCCGGTAACATTTGCCTGTCCGCCTGTGAGCGGAGTACCGCCAACGGCCACAGCGGCGATGGCGTCCAATTCCCCGTTCAGTCCAACCCGGGTGGCATCTGATGACGAATTGATGGAGATGATAACAAACCCCGCCAGAGCCGCTAGCATGGCGCTGATAGTGTACACAGCGAGTTTCACACGATTAACGGGAATACCAGCCAGGCGTGCCGCAGCCTCATTGCCCCCTGTAGCCAGAACATAGCGACCAAAGGTGGTGATACGCACGATTACCGCGAAAACGGCCACGATGATGAGCATCAAGATCACCTGGAAAGGGATCCCCAGCACCGCACCCTGGCCAATAAATTGAAAGCTGGGATTATGGAAGTCCTGGAGTTTGTCATTGGACAGGACCAACGCTAGACCCCGACCGGCAATAAATAAGACCAGCGTAGCGATAATTGGCTGAATACGAAATCTCGTGATCAGGAATCCATTGAATAGGCCTAGGAGGCTCGTCGCTAGAAGTGGGATAATCAGGGCCAATGTGTTTCCAAGCAACGGATTGTTCGATAGGAGCGGACTCAGGAAGATGATCGGGGCCAGTGCACCGGCAAACGCCATTAATGAACCAACGGAAAGGTCAATGCCGCCAGTGGCGATGACCAGCGTCATACCTGTCGCGATAATCGCAATCGGCGCTACCTCTTGCAGGTCGTTGTAAAGCGACTGCACCTGGAGGAAGTGTGGCCTGAACAGTATATCATACAGAATGATCAGCAGCAATGCCGCCAGCCCACTATAGCTCTGACCAACATTACGCAAACGTTCCGGTAGAACGAAACGGCGCGCAACAGGAGCCGTGGCCGGATCAAGCTTCGCCATGCTGCACTTCCTCCTCCTTTTTTGCTGTCTCCAGGTGATCGTTGCCATTCCCATGCGCCATCGCTGCCATCACAGCATTCAAGCTGATTTCTTCGCGCTCTAGCGAAGCCACTGTTCGCCCATCACGCAGTACCACCACGCGGTCACTGCCCTCGAGCAGTTCTTCCAGTTCGGATGAGATCATCAGGACTCCCAGCCCCCTCTCCGCTAATTCTTCAATCAATGCCTGTATCTCGGCTTTGGCACCAACATCAATACCGCGTGTCGGCTCATCCAGAATCAATAACCTCGGATTGAGACAGAGCCAGCGCGCCAGCAGTACCTTCTGTTGATTGCCGCCGGAGAGTTCGCGTATCTTTTGTTCTGGCCCCGCCGTTTTGATGTCAAGCCGTCTGATGAATTGATCAACGATCTCCTGCTGCTTCTCACGGGAGACAATGCCATTGCGTGCAAGCGTAGGTAAGGCGGCAAGCGTAAGATTCTCGCGCACAGAGAGATAGGGGATAATGCCATCCATTTTGCGATCTTCCGGACAGAAGCCGATGCCTGCATGAATCGCATCAGCAGGCGAGTGAAAGTGCGCCCGTTTTCCTTCGACGCGTACCTCGCCATCCTCCACAGGATCAGCGCCGAAAACTGCACGAGCGACCTCACTCCTACCTGAGCCAAGCAGACCAGCAAGTCCGACAATTTCGCCCGCGTGTACATCGACGCTCGCCCCTTGCAATACACGCCCTCGACGTAGCTCACGGGCCTCCAGCAGCACGTTCTGTTCAACGTGGTGCTGCCCAACTGTAAAGCTTGTCTGGCCATGCTGGCGTACTTCACTCAGTTCCTTACCCAGCATCTTAGCGACCAGTTCTACTTTCGGCAGACCCTTCATCTCGCATACGTCTACTGTCCGCCCATCGCGCATAATCGTCACGCGATCACAAATCGCATAGAGTTCGTCAAGGCGGTGACCGACGAAAATCACAGAGACGCCATCAGCCTTCAATTGACGAATGATAGTGAAGAGCGTCTCAACTTCTCGCTCATTGAGCGAAGAGGTAGGCTCATCCATGACAACCAGCTTGCTCTCAAACGAAATAGCACGAGCAATGGCAACCATCTGCTGGATAGCGATATTGTAGTTCATCAATGGCTGCGTAACGTCAATGGAAACGGATAAGCGCTCAAGCAATGTAGCAGTTTCCGTGCGCATCTTGCGCCAGTCGATGAAGCCCCAACGTCGCGGTTCTCTGGCCATGAAGACGTTCTCCGCAACAGAGCGGAATGGGACGAGGTTGATTTCCTGATAGATGGTACTAATCCCATTATTCTGTGCCTGCTGTGGAGATTGGAAATCAACAGTACGGCCATCGAAAAGAATGGTACCACTATCACGACGATAGGCACCGGTGAGGATTTTGATAAGCGTCGATTTACCTGCACCGTTTTGACCCACGAGTGCATGCACCTCGCCGGGGTTGACACTTAAATGAGCATACACCAGAGCGATAACGCCAGGAAAGGCTTTGGAGATGTGCTCCATGCGAAGCAATGGGCTAGTCTGGGTCATCCGGTACTCCCTCTATTGCTAGAAAGGACTCATGTAAATTAAGCAGGCAGGTTTTTATGACTGTTCGGATGATGTGTCGCTAAGCCAGATACTGGCCATAATCTTATCTAACCATATCTCTTTAGGCAAGTCAAATAGCACAAGCTTACCCTACCTACCCATGGGTAGGATCAATCGAGCCCCTACATTTGGATATGCGATCAGCGTGGCTGAGCTATATGCAGTTCAGCCACGCTGGATTTACAAAGCGAACATCAGAACGAATTAGCGAGATTCTGCGCCGCGTTGACCTTAGTAAATTGCAAGTCCTGTACGACGATCCAGTCGGGAAGCTTTTGACCACTTGCATACTCATCAATCGTCTGGAAGGAGATGGGACCAAAGAACGGGCTGGACTGCACGGAAGTGCCCTCTTCCCCATTGATAATCGCGTTGAGAGCATCCCTCTCGCCGTCAATCGAGACGACGAGTACATCTTTACCTGGATGTCTGCCTGCTGCCTTGAGGGCAGCTATCGCGCCAATCGCCATCTCATCGTTGTGAGCATAGACAGCGGTCACGTCAGGATGAGCCTGCAAGAGGGTCGCCATCACTTTGCGGCCGGTGTCGCGGTTGAAGTCGCCGTCCTGTGAAGCAAGGAGGACCATGCCAGGGGCAGTCTTGATCTCGTCGTCAAAGCCTTTCTTCCGATTGATAGCAGGAGAGGCACCGGTAGTCCCCTCTAGCTCGATGATCTTGGCTTGACCATGGGTAGCCTGGATTAGCCAGTCAGCTACGCGCTTCCCCTGCTGAATGAAGTCGGAGCCAATGAAGGTCACATAGTCCCTGTTGGGCTGGGCGAGCGTGTGATCTACATCGCGGTCGATCAGGATAACGGGAATACAAGCAGCTTTGGCCTGGAGCACTGCTGGTACAAGAGCTTTCTCGGTGGTAGGAGCGACCAGAATAACATCAACCTTCTGAGCGATCATTGACTGGACGTCAGATACCTGCTTATCGCCCGAGTTCGCGGCATCAGCATAAACAAGCGTATCACCATGCTTTTGCGCTTCTGCCTTGACGCTGGCAGTCTCAGCCAGGCGCCAGGGATTATTACTGGCATTCTGAGAAAAACCGACTCTGTAGTGGTCTTTCTTCGCCAGTTTGGGGGGCGAGCCACAACCACCAGCGGTAGTTCCGACAGTGGCACCGCCTCCACCACAAGCGGCAAGCATGAAACAGACGAGTATGCCGATCAACATTGAAATACTAGGGCGCAGAGACTTGTTGCGCTTCATAGCAAAATCCCTTTCCTTAGAGATGTGATGAACACAAAACAGTTCGCCTTTGACGAAACGGCACTACGATGCATCTGTAGATGAGTACATCTGTCCTTGGTCGATAGGGATACAGCTGATTGTGTATGGTTGAACGAGCATCCTCCTCCTTTCCGCTAGCTAAATGGGTGTCTTACGCCATGATACGATGTCCGCGAGAATTTCCTCTCGGTTTGTTACAGCAGCGAACCATGATGGAAATAATGCATATATCTATGAAACGAGTAGAGGACGGGTATAGTTCGCCTTATACCGAACTAAATCAACAAATATGTTCAATTCGGCTTGATCCTGAGGCCGTGCGAGCTAAGCTTTAGATAACTGCCTTTCATTTCGCATTTTGCCCAATTGAATGTCTATAGTATAACCCAAGAACAAGATATTTGTCAAGTATTTAGATATTAATATCTTCCTTTTCAAGAAAATGGATTTTTAGCCCGTGGGGGCAAAAGTCGCGTCCCGTGAGCACGAGTTCAGACTGGTCATCACGCTCAGTTGAACGTGAGTATTGCCCTGACGGTTTTAGCCAGTCGACGGAACGAGCCGGTACATTTAATTTCGTTTCTATCTAACAGAATAGGAGGTACGTGCCCCTATGCCCACATCCATCCATTCAGGCACAGAGAGTAACTCTTCAGGTCTCTTCTCTTTAAGACTCCTCACTGCACGTGCGGCGAGGAGACCTGAATAGTTACCACAGAGAGGAGATACGATTCATCATTGACATTCTAAGTTGTTATACTTTATACTTTCTTGTATCCATTAGTCTGAGTATGAAGTAAAGTCGAGAATGCTTAGCTACTCACAGCGCCATCCAGTAGCGAATTTAAGTTGAGCAAGCGATTAGTGAAACTATGACGGGTAAAGTGTTATTTTTAGACCTTACAACCAATAGCGAGACGGCGCTCGTACTGCTGAAGGCTCTCAGTTCAGAAACGCGTCTCGCAATATTGTCATACCTGGGGAACCGCACAGTCAACGTGAATGAGATTGCCGTTGCCCTCCAGATTGCGGCGTCATCGGCGACAACGCATATACAAATCCTCGAAAAAGCGGATCTAATACGCACCGAAGTGATACCGGCCACCCATGGATTGCAGAAACTCTGTGCGCGAACCTACGATGTTGTGCATATCCGCCTTGAGCGCAACGACGCAAATTCGCTTAATTCCTTCACTATTACGATGCCCATTGGACAATATTATGACTTCGATGTTCGTCCAACCTGCGGCTTAGCCAATGAAACCAGCCTCATTGGCTTGCTCGACACACCTGCAAGCTTCTATGAAACAGCACATGTAACCGCGCAGCTGCTCTGGTTTGGTTCTGGTTATGTAGCGTATCGCTTCCCCAACCATCTGCCAGCAGGGGCCAGCGCCGTGCGGCTCGATCTCAGTGCTGAAATCTGCTCGGAAGCTCCATTACATCATTTGAACTGGCCCTCTGATATCACCGTATGGATAAATGGCGTGGAGATTGGCTGCTGGACGAGCCCAGCAGACTTTGGTGGCGAGCGTGGCCTGCTGACACCTGATTGGTGGGAGACCAAAGATAGCCAGTACGGTCAGCTCAAGATATGGTCAGTAACACACGATGGCAGCTATATTGACGGCAGAAATATCAGCTCTGTTCAAATACAGGATTTACGACTCGCAGAGAAACCATTCATTGAGGTTCGTCTGGGTGTCAAACCCGATGCCTTGAACGTAGGTGGCCTCAATATCTTTGGCGAAAAATTTGGAAACTACCCGCAGCCTCTCGTGCTCAAGGTCAATTTTGAGCACGAGAGGCGGTGAGGGGAAAGCAGACTCAGGCAAGAACATCAAAAACACTACCCTTAGATGTCCAAATTCGCATTCTTCGCGTGACTCTCAATAAACCGCCTTCTCGGAGCCACCTCATCGCCCATCAGCATCGTAAAAATCTTATCAGCCTCCACCGCCTCCTCAATATTCACCTTTAAGATTGTACGTTTAGCAGGGTCCATCGTCGTCTCCCACAACGTATCGGGATTCATCTCACCCAAACCCTTGTAGCGACCAACCTCCGGCTCCTTACCATTGTGCGCAGCCTTGTACTCCGCAACCAGCATGTCGCGCTCTTCCTCAGTATAAACATAGCGCGTCTGCTTACCCATCTTAATGTGGAAAAGCGGAGGCTGAGCAATATAAAGATGTCCATCCGTAATCAACGGCTCCATGTAGCGGAAGAAAAACGTCAGCAAGAGCGTACGAATGTGCGCCCCGTCAACATCGGCATCGCTCATAATCACAATCCGCCCATAGCGCAGCTTCGCCTTGTTGAAATGCTCGCCAATGCCCACACCGATGGCCGTGATGATATTCTTGACTTCCGCGTTTTCCAGCATCTTGTCCAGGCGGGCACGCTCAACATTCAGAATCTTCCCACGCAGCGGGAGAATAGCCTGGAAGTGACGATCACGGCCCTGCTTCGCACTTCCGCCGGCGGAGTCGCCCTCCACCAGGTAAAGCTCACAGCGATCAGCATGCTTCTCCGAACAATCGGCCAGCTTACCGGGGAGCGTCGTATCCAGCGCATTCTTGCGCTGGATCAGATCACGGGCAGCACGCGCCGCCTCACGCGCACGAGCGGATAACAGGCACTTCTCAATGATCGCCTTGGCCTCGCTGGGCGTCTCCTCCAGGTACTTGGTTAGCATATCCGCCGTCACGATCTCCACAATCGGACGGACCTCGGCGTTGTTGAGTTTGGCCTTCGTCTGCGCCTCAAACTGCGGATTGGGCAGTTTCACGCTGACAATCGCCGTCAAACCCTGGCGCACATCATCACCCGACAGATTGCTGTCCTTCTCCTTGAGCAGGTTCATCTTGCGGGCATAGTCGTTGAGCGAACGGGTGAGCGCACTGCGGAAGCCGGTGATGTGCATGCCACCATCGGCGGTGTTAATGCCGTTGGCGAAAGAGAACTCCGTGCTGGTCCAGCTATCGTTGTATTGCACCGCCAGCTCAACCTTCACGTTGTCGATCACGCGTGTCGTACTCACCGGACGCGCCTGGATACGCCCGCGGTTCTTGTTCAAGTAGCGGACGAACGAGAGGAGTCCACCCTCAAAGTAAAAGGTTGCCTCGCGATCAGTACGTTCGTCACGCAGCGAAATCGTCAAGCCACGATTCAGATAGGCCATCTCGCGGAAACGCTGCGCCAGGATGTCGAAGCTGTAATCGCGTGTCTCCATGACGGAGAGATCGGGCAAAAAAGACGTAATCGTGCCTGTGCCTTCAGCGGGTCCCAGGTCGAGCAGCCCTGTGACGGCAACACCGCGTTCATAGCGCTGACGCCACAGGCGACCATCGCGTTTCACATCCACCTGGCACCACTCCGAAAGAGCGTTGACGACTGAGACGCCCACGCCGTGCAAGCCACTACTGATCTGATAGCCGCCACCGCCGAACTTACCACCGGCGTGGAGAATGGTCATCACAACTTCGAGCGTGGAAAGGCCTGGACGCTGACGGTGTTCCTCGACAGGGATGCCGCGACCGTTGTCTTCGATGATGACTGACCCGTCCGCGTGAATGGTCACCGTGATCGTGTCCGCAAATCCCGCCATGACTTCGTCGATGCTGTTGTCAACGACTTCATAGATGAGATGATGCAGACCGCGCTGGTCGGTTGCGCCAATATACATGCCGGGGCGCACACGGACGGCCTCTAGACCTTCGAGAATCTGAATGTCTTGCTCACTATAACTACCGTTGCCGTTGGAGGATGCCTTCCCATTCCCGCTCACGTAACCGTTCTTGTTTTCGGTGTTGCTGAGTAAAGCATCGTGTTCATCCATAATTGATTCTCTCGTTTTTGCCATATATATCCTTATTATCCATGGTCGGCTGTTGAAGCTGGATCGTCCTGAGACTGCCGTCTGTAGAATGCCGATTTATCGAGCACGTCACGTCACGTGCAAGAGCCAGGCATACGAATACCCCGGTTGGGGCTCCGCAAGGGTTGCCCGGTCATCTCTGCGAGGATGGACCTTCTGAATACTATTCTGGTAGAGCCAAGAAAAAGCGGTAATTCAGTCCCTTGCCAGCTTTGGGACGAGGCCTGGGCACTACATCTCGCACACTACTATTATACCACGATTCGGCGGCTGGACAAAGCTCAATAGCGATTGCCAGCCATGGGCACACCGGGTCCTGGTACGGCAGGCATACTCGGCATGGGTATAGGTGCGAGGTTGGTTGCACAGTAGGGGCAGAATACCCAGCGCAACTCTAGTAGGCGTTCGCACTTGGGACACGGTCGCTTCAGCTTTTGACCGCAGGACGGACACACCTGGAAGTCCGATTCGACACGCGCATGACAGTTGTTACAGGTCTGGCGCTCGGTCATCTCAGCGAGGAGAGATTCCTCCTCCAATTGACGCTCATAAATCTCGGCAAGTGTCTGGCGGGGACGCAGAATCATATATATGAAGAGGCCACCGATGAAAAACACCGTGACTAACAAGGTCGCGAGAATCTGGTAAAGGAAATCTTGTGTGCGCGAGCGGATGTCGCGGAATGTCCAGATGATGAGACTCAGCCAGAAGATGACGGTGAATGCGACTACAAAGCCAATTATCAGCCCCAACGCTTTGCTGAGGGTGTCGAGTAACGAGCCTGACCCCGATGCTGTTGGGCCAAGCAAGATCGCGATATGTGCTAACACAGGACCACTGCCCCTTTCAGAATATAGCTCCGTATATTATTACAACGTACAAGATAGGCAAAAAGACAATAAGTATAGGACTATTGAAACAAGATGGTGACGATTTCCCCGGCGCGTAATCCCACATGGATATGCTCTCCCTGGGGGGGTCCTGTAGATTGCTCGCCACTCCACAAGAGCTGTTCTTGTGGCTCCTCTTGCAAGTTTGTCACGAATGCCTTGCTGGCAACTACCACCGGTCGCAGACTGGCTTCGACGGCACGGCTCAGCGGGTTGTAGATGCGCACAATGAGACCTTCACCTGAGTTGCTGCGTTTGATAGCGCTCACGACGAGTTCGCGTGGCTCAACCTCTAGCAACGCTGCCTGTGCGGGCAGTTGCCCTGCATGTTGCTCTGTCACTACGGCTCGTATCGGCGTGTTGAAGGCATGTGCTTCACGCAATACGAGCGCCTCTTCTGCCTCCCAGTCACCGCTGTGCGGGACTAATGCGTAGTCAAACTCGTGATGTCCCAGGCATTGCGCCTCGGGGGTATGTTCCATGGGGCCCGCGTGACCACGCCGGGTAGACAGGTCGTCACGCGAAAGCCACTCGACACAGCGCAGAAGCGTCAGCGCGACACTGATGCCAGGACCACCTTGCAGCACTTCGTACTCCGGTAGACCACGATTGAGTATGCCCAACCCGTGCACACCATTGCTGACATCAACGAAGCGTTTCTGTGGAAATGTGTTGACAGGCGCTTCTGCCCATTCAGCAACGTCCGCAGGATGAGGTGCAGCGAGCGGTCGCGAGCGAACCTCGAAGGTTCCCTCGGCGGCAGCATTCTCTATACTATATGGTAACGGAAAAATCGCTCGTAGTCTATGGTCTTTCACCATATTTTCCACACTGGTATGAATATCTATGCGCCGCAGACCGGGGACCAGCGATACTTCACTGGTAATCATGCAGACACTTGTGCGCGAGCTGCGTTCGTTGCGGCCGGGCGAGCAGGAAGTGGGCAGCACCCACCGTCCCCGGATACGCAATGTCGCCTGGACAGGCCCGGCGTTGACCAGTTCGATCTTCGGCGGCTCCATCGGCGTAGTGATGAGCGAGTCCTGCGCAGGTGGGCAGTAGGTGTACAAATCACCCACATCACCGCCATCCACAAAGCGATTGAGGCCGGTAAAGACCACGCCGGTCTGTTTATCGCTCACCGTGAGCGTTCCATCTTTTGCATTCGCTTCGACGCGGTAAAACGCATTTTCAATGAAAGGGTGAGGTGATGTTTCGCTTGCCTGTTCACCTACTACGGCATTAGCGGGGAGTGCCTGTTTCTCGCCCTTGAGACCGTGTGGGTAGAGCCAGAAGGTTTTGAGTCCGTACGCGGGCACGTCAGTAGCGACGAAATCAACCGTCTGGCGCACCGCATCTACCAGGGACACCTCCAGTGTCTGAATATCCTCGCGGGCCAGCAGCGCCAGAATCTGTTGTTCGGCAGCATGCAGTTCCGGCTCGTTGATGCTCACGCGTCCACGCGGGGCGATCATGATTTCGATATGCTCTACGCCTGGCGTGGCTTCACCGCTCTCCCCAATGCGTACGTGGGTAATCACGCGTGGGTCATCGGGTTGGCCCAACATCGTCATGATCAGGCCCTGAGCCATCTGAACGAGTTGGCCAGGTGCATTGATGCCTGCTAGCGCTATCGTGGTAGCTAAGGTCTCGCGTGCCACGGGCAAGTTGCCGATTTCCTGCTTCCAACGCTTCGTCTCCTGAGCTTGCATCTGCTTGCCATGCTCATTGACGATTACGGCAGGGCGTAGCGAACCAAGAATCTGGACTACCGCTTGTGCTACTGCTGTACGCGGGCCAGGCGCGGGATTGAAGACCACAATGGGAATGGGTTCGTGGCTTGGTTGTGTGACAGGGAAAGGTGCTCGCGTATCTGTGGCAAATACGAGATGTTGTATGGCCTGTGCAACCACGCCATCACCGATCTGCTGGCTCTGGGCAAAGCGTACGCTATTCTCGCGATGGACCTGGTCAATACTACAGCCACAAATGCTATCGTGTGGGTGGTTCTGCAAGAGGTACTTCCATGCCAGCCTCACCAGGCCTTGTGGGTAGGGAGCTCCTAGCTTCCAGGCCCACGCCGTCAATGGTTCTACCCAACGCTCTAGCAAGTGCTCCAGCGCTGTATTTTGCTGCTTTATCCACATGCGCGTGGAGAGGACCGCTGGTAGCAAGTGGGCATACTGGCTGCTGCGCATCTCGCCGTCGAGTGTTTGGAGCGCTGTTCCATGTGTATGCTCGAGATGCTGGCGAATGACCTCGACATATTGCGGCAGTGTCCCGATCTGGATGTGAATGCAGTCGTAGCGAGGCTCGTCCCCATTTTGCCCACGATGGTGCGTAAGAATCCTCTCATGTTCAGGGTTAATAGCAGCCAGCACACCATTGGCAGATGCGATTACCTCGGGGAGGCCATCCTGTGGCTCCAGGTGGTCGGAGCCGTTCATGAACAGCAGGGTATTGGTCGTCACCTTCGGTAGAAGGTTGGCGCTCAGTACCTCAACACGGGTGGCAAACTCCTCCGGCGTTAACGGCATAACGGCGGCATTGGAATATCCTCGGGGGTCGGCAAGGTACACAACCAACACGCGTGTACCGTCCGGCGCGGCCCAGTAAAACTCACTTTTCTGGGCATCGGCACCGACGCCGCGCCAGAAGACGGCATTATCAATGCCAAACCCACGCAAAATCTGCGGCAACTGGCGATGTGGCCAAAGCAGTCCGGGACGTAGGCAACACGGAAGGGGTCGCCAAAATTTTCTGCCCGGTGGAGACCGATCTGCAAGTTACGTATCAGCGACTCGCCGCTCACGAGAAACTCGTCGGGTTGCAGGTACCACGGACCGACCTGGATGCGGCCAGCGCGTGTATGGCGTCTGAGGTGTTCCTCCTGCTCCGGGCGAACCTCCAGGTAGTCGTCCAGGACGATCGTCTGACCGTCGAGCATGAAGTAGCTGAAGTTGGGGTCACGATCTAAGATATCGAGCAACTTGTCAATGGTGCGTACCAGGCGCATACGAAACTGTTGGAAGGTCTGGTACCATTCACGGTCCCAGTGTGTGTGTGGCACAATAATGATGTTGAGTTGCTCGGACATGACTCTCCTCTGTAGATAATGGGACATCCAGGTATATTATCCGACCGTACACTTTATGAGGTACAATGGTACAGTAATGTATGGTTTCGCTCATTATAACCGATACAGTGTGCTGCGGCAACCAGCATAAGGAGAATGGGTGTATGAAAGACTCTGCTGGGAAATTGGTTTCCCAAGCTCAAATGGGAATGACATTCACGCTCGAAGCGAGCATGGATTTGGAATTTCCCAGCAGAGTCATGAAATACTTGTTGGCAAGGGAGCGGCGAACGAGCGTAGGGACCTGTTTCGATGCGCATGTCAGGCAAGGGGTATCATGAAGGGTTGGGGTGTCAAGCGGGTCCCTACGCTCGTTGGCATGGATGACCATCATCATGACGCCATTATTGTGGCCACATCATAGCTCTGCTGAGTTTACTGAAGCAGCTTGCTGAGAGCGGCGAGCCGACGTGGAAGGAAGACGATGTGACGTGAACAAGGAGGTGATCATGTGGGTCATCCATACATATGTTCGCCGCTCCCTTGCCAACAACGAGTTCATACACCCGAGGAGAATCTGGTGGTGAGTGCGGGCTGTGCCGCCGCAGGCGGCGAGCAGTCTTGAATAGCTACAACGTGAGGCTTACTCTGCATGACTAATAGACTAGCCAGATATGCCTATTTTATGGTATGCTACGCAGGAACATGCTCGTAATGATGCATACTATGTCATAGTGTTCCAAATTGTCGCGCTGATATGGTATAATTGCGATGAGGTAGTTGAACTTCTGTCTTAAGAAGGAGATTTTGCATGGCTGGTGGTAGCTATAGTCGGATGCCTATGCCAAAGGAGCCGACGCAAGCACCGATTCCCCCACGTGCTACACGCCAACTGCAGGTGGTGCGAGATGACACAGGGCCAGATGAGGATGAGAAAGCCACGCGCTGGTTGCCGGAGGTGCACAGAGAAAAAGAAACGCGCTTTTTACCCGAAGTGCATACCGGTATTCCTGTCTATGAGATCAAAGAACACCCGCTGAGACGCCATCGCTCATGGCTGCAACTGTTGATTATTTGCATGGCAATAGTCGTGGTGGGTGCATTGGTGCTCATTAGCGCTAGTATTTTCCAGAGGCCAGGCCAACCGCAACTCATTCCCTTCCCGGAGGGGCAAGTCTACCACATTCAGGTTGGGGGCTCCGTCGACAATGTCGACACCTGGACGAATAGCAATGGGCCACTACCACCCAGGGTACCGATACATATTGGCCCATATTCGGTGCTTAGTAAGCCAACGATTACTGTAGCTTTTATCAACCAGGTTCTCGCCAGCTATCACTCGCCTGCGGCAGGCAAGGGGCAGGCCTTATATGACGATGGCGTCAAGTATGGTATTGATCCTGCCTTTGCCCTGGCTTTCTTCTTGCACGAGAGTTCAATGGGCACGACAGGTGTGGCCCGGACGACCTTATCGCTGGGCAATCTGCGTTGCATTCCTAATCGTCCTTGTGCTCCCACAGGTGTTAATGGGAACTTTGCCCAGATGAACAGTTGGGAAGATGGCTTCGAGCAATGGTACAAGCTGATCCGCAACCTGTACGTGGCGAAATGGGGCCTGGTGACCGTTGATCAGATCATTCCGGTGTATGCCCCATCTAGCGACCACAATGACGTGAATGGTTACGTAGCAGCCTTGAAGCGCTCTATTGATGTCTGGCATGCGGGCATCATCAAGCCGTAATCAGTCCATGCTCCAGAGCTTTGCTCAAGGCTTCGGTGCGACCGGAAACGTTGAGCTTCTGGTAGATATTCGCTAAATGAAAGGTGATGGTCCGCTCGCTCACATGGAGACGGGCGGCCATTTCTTTATTGCGCAGTCCCCGTGCCAGCAGGCGCAACACTTCCTGCTCCCGCGCCGTCAACGTTTCATAGGGATAGTTGCCGCGTGCCTGGCGGCCAATGCGTGTGAGTAAATGGCGGGCGAGTTGTGGCTGGACCAGCACTTCACCGCGCGCTACGGTGCGTACGGCCTGGGCGAGTTCATCAGGGGCGATGTCTTTGAGCACGTAGCCTCCTGCACCTGCACGCAATGCCTCATAGAGGTATTCTTCGCGGTCCAGGGCCGAAAGCAACAGCACGTGTGTGTTGAGATTGAGCTGTTTGATCTGGCGTAGCGCCTCCAGGCTCTGTCCATTGGGGAGTTGCATGTCCATGAGGACCACCTGCGGCCCTAGCTCCATGGTTTCACTCACGGCCTGTACGCCGTCTGCTGCCTCGCCCACGACCTGCAAGTCGGGATAGCTCTCCAGGAGACGCCGCAGACCCGCCCGTGTCACGGCCTGGGCTTCTACGACGAGCACACGCACACGGTCTTGCTCGTCCCTGGCACCTTCCCCACCCCTGGCACCCGCAAGGGGTGCCACTACATCATTTGCATTCACCCCGCCTCCGGCTCGGTTGGTGGTTTCCGAGTGGTGGTTATAGGGGATGCGAACTCGTATGTGTGATAACTGCTCTTCCTCGGTCGGTGCGCTTATCTCCAGGGAGCCGCCGAGGTGTTCTGTACGTTGCCGTAAGTCGCTCAAGATGGCGTCTATTGTCAACGGGGAGGAAGATGTGAAAGGGGGGACAGTAGCATCCTCTCCAGGGGGCGCTGCGACTCCGTCGTACTCAATGCTCATCTGCACGTCTTTGTGCCCGTAGGTGAAGGTTAGTCGCAGCTTGCGTGTGCCTGTGTGCTGCTGTACCTGGTAAAGCGCTTCCTGCGCGATACGGTAGAGCAAGCCTTCGGTATAGCTGGGCAAGGTGCGTTCTTCGCCGGAAAAGGTGATGCGACTGGAGAACCCGGCGGACTCTGCCGTCTCCTCGATAGCACGTGATAATGCCTCGGGGAGGGTGACGCCGATCAGCTCTGCTAGTGGCTCTGCTTCGTCAAGAGAGCGGATGTCGTGCAGGACTTCGCGTGTCATCTGCTCTAAGGTGGCGAGGCCGTCGCGCAAGGCAGGCAGGAGCGTGCCCGTAGGGGGCAACGAATCCTCCTGCCGGGCTTCTGGTAGGCTAACGGGTGCCGCGCTCTCAGCGCGCAGCAGGGCCTGTAGCGCATTGATCTGTACCATCATCGCACTGAGCGTCTGTGCGAGATGAGCATGATCGGTATGTAGTAGTGGTGGTGCATCGCTGATTTGCATAGGATTGTCCGTTCACTTGATCTTCAATAGATGTAATCCCGCACCTGGCACCCGCAAGGGCCCCACCGCTCCACCCTACCACCCCGTGCCACTACATTTCGGGTGACCGCCCCGCCACCAGGCGACGGCGGGGTGGGCGTCAGCGTGGGGCCGTGCGACATGTAGTGGCACGGGGCTGGGTTGGGGGTGGATGGGCCCTTGTGGGTGCCAGGCCTCGCGGTGCGCCGCTCCACCCCCGCCCCTACTCAATGGCCAGTTTTCCATCGCGGGCATCGACTTCCACGTTGTCACCGTCTCTTATCGTCCCATCCAGTATAGCACGTGCAAGGCGGTTCTCCACTTCTTTTTGTATGACGCGCTTGAGTGGGCGTGCGCCGAACTGAGGATCGTAGCCCAGGTTGGCCAGCAGCTCTTTGGCCGCGTCGGTCAGGTGGAGCGCGATATGCCGCTCATCCAGGCGTGGACGCAGCTGGTTGACCTGAATCTCTACGATATCGCGCATCTGGCTGCGACCGAGTTGATGGAAGATGATGATCTCATCAATGCGGTTGATGAACTCTGGGCGGAAACCCTCTTCACGGAGGCGTTGACGTACCTGGCGCTGTATCTCGTCTTCATCCATGCCGTCAAATTCATGCAGCCAACGGCCACCGACGTTACTGGTCATGATAACCACAGTATTCTTGAAATCGACTGTGCGACCCTGCCCGTCGGTCAGGCGACCGTCGTCGAGGAGTTGCAGCAACACATTGAAGACATCGGGTGCGGCTTTTTCGATCTCGTCGAAGAGCACAACACTGTAGGGTCGCCGCCGTACGGCCTCGGTCAGCTGACCGCCTTCTTCGTAGCCGACGTAGCCGGGAGGGGCACCGATCAGGCGCGAGACGCTGTGCTTCTCCATATATTCTGACATGTCGATACGTACGACGGCGCGCTCATCGTCAAACAAAAATGCTGCCAAGGCTCGTGCCAGTTCTGTCTTGCCGACGCCGGTTGGTCCCAGGAAGAGGAAGCTTGCCAATGGTCGGTTGGGGTCTTGCAGGCCGGCGCGAGAACGACGTATGGCGTCGGAAACCACCTGCAAAGCGACCTCTTGTCCGACAACCCGCTCACGCAAACGATCCTCCATCAGTAGCAGCTTCTGTATTTCGGCCTCCATCAACTTCGATACCGGGATATGCGTCCACTTCGAGACGATCTCGGCGATGTCCTCGGCATCCACTTCTTCTTTGAGCATACGTGCTCCCTGGAGGTTGCTGAGTTTTGCCTCCAGCGCCTGAATCCGTTGCTCCAGGTCCTTGATGGTGCCGTAGCGCAGGCGGGCCATAGCTTCGTAGTTATATTCGCGTTCGGCTTTCTCAAGGTCGACCTGCGCCTGCTCTAGCTCTTGCTTGAGGCGGCGCATCTCCTCGACTGGCTCGCGCTCGCTTTCTAGCGATAACTTCAGCGCGTGGAGTTGCTCTTGCAAGTTGGCAATCTCTTGTTCAACCCTGGCGCGTCGTTCGCGGCTGGCAGGGTCGGTTTCCTTTTTCAGGGCTTCGTGCTCGACCTGCAACTGGCGGATGCGCCGGTCGAGCGCGTCGATTTCGCTAGGAGTGCTGTCCAGTTCCACACGTCGGCGGCTGGCGGCCTCGTCGACCAGGTCGATGGCCTTATCGGGCAGGAACCGGTCGGTGATGTAGCGGTTGGACAAGACGGCGGCAGCGACGAGGGCGCTATCCTGAATGCGTACGCCATGATGCACCTCGTAGCGCTGCTTCAACCCACGCAGGATGCTAATGGTGTCCTCGACCGAAGGCTGATCGATCATGATCGGCTGGAAGCGGCGCTCCAGGGCAGCATCTTTCTCAATGTGCTTGCGGTACTCGTCCAGCGTGGTAGCACCGACGCAGTGCAGTTCGCCGCGTGCCAGCATGGGCTTGAGCATGTTGGAGGCATCCATA
>Ga0137361_10000578_pt1 | contig 20919 bp, 18 predicted proteins | sample Mad1_80_16metaG_FD_104923 | JGI IMG/M metagenome (GOLD analysis project Ga0137361, IMG submission 104923) | Vadose zone soil microbial communities from Angelo Coast Range Reserve, California, USA - Mad1_80_16 metaG | ecosystem: Environmental > Terrestrial > Soil > Vadose zone | place: USA... | reverse complement strand
GGGTTGGTGTGGTCAGGGATCGCGGCGGCCGTCATCGCGACGGTCGGGGCGGTCCTGATTAGCCGATTCCTGGCGCGCCCGTTCGCGGATCTTGCTCGGGCGATTCAGCACCTCGCGAATGGACGATTCCAGGACGCACAGATTCCCGACGACCGCGATTCGAAGATCCGAGAAGTGGGAGAGCTCCTCGGCGGATTCCGGACGATGGCGGAGCGGCTGCGGCTCCAGCACGAAGACTTGGAAGCGCAGGTGTCGGAACGGACCCGGGCGCTCGAGCAGCAGACCCAGGACGCGCAGGCGACCGCGGGCATGCTCCGGGCCCAGGAGGCGATCCAGCGCGGATACGGCGAGCTCGCGGCGCTCCTGAACTCGCTGGACAGGAGCTTCGTGCTCGGCGAAGGGACCCGGAAGATCGCGGCGACGCTCGAGGCCCCACTGGTTGCCGTCTACCTCACCGGGGACGGGCCCACGGGGCTCCGGCTGAAGACTTATGCGGCCGTCGACTCCGGCATGTTCGAGACGAGCCTGCTGTCCCCCGCGGGGCTGCCGCACGAGGTGGCGCGGCGCGGGGAGCCCGTCGTCCTGTCGCCCGCCCCCGGCGCGGGCACCCTCGCGCTCCGCACCGGGGTAGGGGTCCTGGAGGCGGCGAGCGTCGTGGGCCTGCCTCTCCACTACCAGGACCGGTTCGTGGGCGTCCTAGTCGTGGCGACGCTGCACGCCCTGTCGGAGCATGCGCGCCACTTCCTCAACGACGCCGCGCGGCAGCTCTCAGTCGCACTCAATAACGCCGCCCTCTTCGAGTCCGTCCGGTATCAGTCCCAGCAACTGGAGACTCTCAACGCCGAGCTCAAGCTGGCCAGCGAGGTGAAGTCCGACTTCCTCGCTTCCATGTCCCACGAGCTGCGGACGCCGCTCAATTCCATCATCGGGTTCACGGAGCTCATGCTCACGAGCACGCGCGACACCTTGAGCGACCGTCAGCGGTCGGCCCTCGACCGCGTCCGGGAGAGTGGGCGACACCTTCTCAGTCTGATCAACGAAGTTCTCGACCTGTCGAAGATCGAGGCCGGGCGTATGGACGTGCGCCCCGAGTCGTTCACTGTTCCGCCCCTCGTCCAGGAATGCCTCGGCGCGATCGAGCCCCAGGCCCAGGCCAAGGGGCTGACCGTCCGTGCTACCGGCCTCGAGGGGGCGCCGGAGATCGTGCAGGACCGTGGCAAGGTCAAGCAGATCCTGATCAATCTCCTCTCCAACGCCGTCAAGTTCACCGATCGGGGCTCGGTCGAACTGAGGGTCGAGCGGCCCGACGACGCGTTCGTCTCGATCGCCGTAGCGGATTCCGGAATCGGGGTCAGCCTCGACGATCAGGCCGTCATCTTCGGGGCGTTCCGACAAGTTGAGTCCGCGACGACCCACGCCCGAGGCGGCACCGGGCTTGGACTGGCGATCAGTCGTCGGTTGGCGGAGCTCATGGGCGGCACGCTGACCGTGGAGAGCACGCCGGGACGAGGGAGCACCTTCACCCTGTCCCTCCCCACCCGACATCGGCCCCAGGCCGCGGCCGAGACGATCGAAGAACCGAAGGGCCAAGCGGGCGCGCCGGTCGTGCTCGTGATCGACGACGATCGGGACGTCGCGACGATCGTCCGGCAGGCGGTGGTGGACGAGCCTCTCACGGTCGAGTGGGCGGCCAACGCCGGTGACGGCCTCGCCAGGCTTCGAGCCCGCCGGCCGGTGGTCATCCTGCTCGACGTGATGCTCCAAGGCCACGATGACGGCTGGGACATACTCGGCACCCTGAAGACGGACCCTGCCACGCGAGACATCCCGGTCGTGGTGCACTCGGTCATCGACAACCCGCAACGCGCACGCCGGCTGGGAGCCGACGAGGTTCTCCCAAAGCCCGCGCCGCCGGCGCGCATTCGGGCGCTGCTTCGACGATACGTCGACGGGAGTCCTCGCGAGGATGGCCGTGAGTCCATCTGACTGGCCGACGCAGCGATCGCACCCGGCTCCCGGTCCGCGCGAGACGACGATCCTCGTGGTCGATGACAAAGAGGAGAACCGGGCCCTCATCCAAGCGATGTTCGATGGCCCGGAGTATCGGGTGCTCGAGGCGGCGGACGGGACGACCGGTCTCGCGCTGGCGCAGAGGGAGCGACTGGACTGTGTCCTCCTCGATCTCAACATGCCCGGCCTGACCGGCTTCGAGGTGCTGGAGCGCCTGGAAGCCGATCCCCGCACGCGGGAGGTACCCGTGATCATCCTGACGGCCAGCGACGAGCGCCTGGAGACGATGGAGCGGGCGCTGCGCGGCGGAGCCGTCGATTACCTCACCAAGCCTATCTCCCCCATGCGGGTTGCCATTCGCGTGCGCGGGGCGATCGAACGGCGCCGGCTCCTCCAGGAGGTGCAGGATCTGCGCGCCTCCTTCACGTCGATGCTGGTGCACGACCTCCGGTCGCCCCTGACCGTGATCACCGCCTACCTCGACATGCTCCTCCAGCCGGTGGTGGGGTCGCTCACCGAGGCCCAGCAGCGCTACCTCGGGAAGATGGGCCAGGCGGTGACCCGGATGCTTCGGCTCATCGGCGAGATCCTGGATCTCTCGAAGATCGAGGCCGGCAAATTCTCGGTGAGCCCCGAACCGATGGACCTCGCTGCAACAGTGGCCGAGGCGGCCGAGCGATTCAAGCCGGGGGCGGTCCACAACCGCGTCACCCTCGAGGTGCGGCGCCCGGGCACCCCCGTGCGGGTGTCGGCAGACCCGAGCCGCCTCGATCAGGTCCTGATGAATCTGCTCTCCAACGCGCTCAAGTTCACCCCGGAGGGGGGCGCGATCCGCGTTGAGGTGGCCGAGATCGGCGATGAGGTCGAGGTCGCGGTCCACGACTCTGGCCCGGGAATCCCGCCCGACGAACAGGCCCTCCTCTTCGAGAGGTTCAGCCAGACCAGCTCGGGGAAATCCGTCCAGGGAGGGAGCGGGCTCGGCCTGGTCATTTGCCGGCACTTGGTCGAGGCCCACGGCGGCCGGATCTGGGTCGAGAGCGAGCCCGGCCGTGGGACGTGCTTCACGTTTCGGCTGCCGCGGAACAGACCACGTCAAACCGCTTCGGGGACGGATAGATCAATGGTCAACCCCAGAATTTCAGCGTCCCGCTAGACTCCAGCGGATACGAGGGGCGAGCCGAGCGCCGCGGTCAGAGCTGATGAGAGCCCGCGGTGCAGCGGGCGGCGCATCCGCTTCCACGACCTCCGGCACACGTTCGCGTCACGACTACTTCAGAACGGCGAATCGCCCGCGTACGTGAAGGAGCAGATGGGGCATCACTCGATCAAGGTCACCGTCGACATCTATGGCCATCTGGTGCCGGGATCGAACCGGGAGGCGGTCGATCGGCTCGACGTAACTGGCCGCAACCCAGACGCAACCGGGAGAACCGCTGCCGAGGTGGGTGTTGCGGAAGTCTCTGGAAAATTGGTGGAGCTGAGGGGATTCGAACCCCTGACCCCAAGACTGCCAGCCTTGTGCTCTCCCAACTGAGCTACAGCCCCACGCGACCGTCAACGTTACAGGGCGGCGCAGAATGTTGTCAAGGAAGGGAGTGGTAGGAAGGGAGTGGTAGGGGAGAGGGGACTCGAACCCCTACGCCCTTGCGGGCACCGCATTTTGAGTGCGGCGAGTAAACCAATTCCTCCACTCCCCCATCACACAAGAGGATACTCCGATCCTCGGGCGAAAAGGAACCACCCGGCCGTGGCCCGTCTGCGAACGAGGCAGAAACATTCGGCGCGCGATCGGCTCTCGCGTCGCGTCACGGGGGAGCCAGACAGCTCGCCGGCCGGGCTTCGGGCTCGATGACGGCCACAAGCTTGTGCGAGCTGGGAGTTGTCGCCTGAATTCGCGCTGGGGACGGCCGGTTCGGGTGATGAAACGCACGGCAAGATGCGGGCACGGATGCTCGACGATGAACGCTCCGCGGCGGCCGCCTTGATACGGCCGAGAAGCCGGGCGTCCGAAAGGACGTTCGGCGGAGTCGGTCCACCGTCTGCCTCAGCAGCGTAGCGTTCTCCTCTACGACGTGGACGGCCAGTTGCTGACGCGCCGCGAAGGCTTCGGCGTTCGGATCCGATTCGGTCCTGGGGACGCGGCCAGAAGCGGACCCGCCCTTGGGGAATCCATCTCGCGGCGCTTGGCGCGCGCGCCGCCGTCAGCGTCCGAGGGACCGCGGCGTCCATGGCCGTAGTAGACTACCTCCGACCATGGGTGAGCGAACGTTCGCGGAGGACGTCAAGCAGCTCGGCTACGGCGCGGGCCAGGTCCTGCAGGGCGAGGGGATCCTCGCGATAACCAAGGCGGTCCTCCAGTCCGGGGTGTCCTACGTCGGCGGGTATCCCGGCGCGCCCGTCTCCCACCTCCTCGATGTCATGGCTGATGCGAACGAGCCGCTGCTCCGGCCGATGGGGATCTACTTCGAGGCCTCCGGCAGTGAGGCGTCGGCGGCTGCGCTCCTGGGCGCGTCGCTCAACTATCCGATGCGCGGGGTCGTGACGTGGAAGTCGGTCGTCGGCACCAACGTCGCCTCTGACGCGCTCTCCCACGTCGCCTCGGCCGGCGTCGTCGGCGGCGCTCTGATCGTCATCGGCGAGGACTACGGCGAGGGAGCGAGCATCCTCCAAGAGCGCACCCACTCGGCGGCGCTCAAGTCGAGCCTGCCGCTGCTCGACCCTCGCAACAGCCTGCCCGCGTTCGCGCGCTTCGTGGAGGAGAGCTTCAGCCTCTCGGAGGCGTGCAACCAGCCGGTGCTCTTCAGCATCCGAATCCGCGCCGCCCACATGCGGGGCACGATGGTCTGTAAGGACAACGTCCCGCCGAAGATCGGCATGCGATCCCCCCTCGACCACCCAGTCTTCACGCTCGAAAAGATCAACCTCCCGCCCTTCACCTACGCCATGGAGGCGCAGAAGGTCGAGCACCGGCTGCCGGCGGCCCAGCGGTACATCCGCGAGCATCGGCTCAACGAGCACCATCGGGGCACGGAGCCGTCGATCGGGATCGTCATGCAGGGAGGGCTCTACGACACGACCGTCCGGGCGCTCGGCCTCCTGGGCGCGGCCGACCCCTACGGCGCGTCCCCGGTGCCGCTGCTCGTCCTCAACGCGATCCACCCGCTCGTGCCCGAGGAGCTGCTGGAATTCCTGGCGGGCAAGCGGCGGGTCCTCGTGGTCGAGGAGGGCATGCCGAACTACATTGAGCAACAGCTCAAGGCGCTCGCGCAGGACGAGCGGCTGGCCGTGGAGATCCACGGCAAAGACCTGTTTGGTCGGTACGGCGAGTACGTGCCGCGCCTCGTGCTGAGCGGGCTGACCCGGTTCCTGACCATGGAGCCCCTCTCGGCGGTCGCCGCCACGGAGGTGGAGCGGCGGTTCGAGGCGCTCGGCGCCCACCGCGCCCAGATCGGGACGGTGCTCCCGGCGCCGATCGCCAAGCGGCCGCCGACGTTCTGCACGGGATGCCCGGAGCGCCCCGTGTTCAGCGCGATGAAAATCCTCCGCGACCGGGAGCCTGGAGTCGGCGACACGCACGTGTCCGCGGACATCGGCTGCCACTCGTTTGGCACCCAGGCGCCCTTCAACGTCGGCAACACGATCCTCGGCTACGGCATGGGTCTCGCGTCCTCGAACGCGGTGGCGCCGCTCTTCAGCAAGCGGGTTGTCTCGGTGATGGGCGACGGCGGCTTTTGGCATAACGGCCTCGCCAACGGCGTGGCCAACGCGGTGTTCAACCGGCAGGACTCGGTGCTCGTGATCCTCGAGAACTTCTACACGTCGGCCACGGGCCAACAGCACAACCCCTCGACCGGCAGAAACGCGCGCAACGAGCCAACCGCGATGACGATTCCGCGGGCGCTGCGGGGCCTTGGTGTCCGGTGGATCAGGACCGTGAATGCCTACCGGATCGCGGAGGTGATGGGCACCTTGCGCGAAGCCCTCACGACCCGCGAGAGCGGCCTCAAGGTCGTCATCGCGCGTGGCGAGTGCCAGCTCGAGCGCCAGCGGCGGGAGAAGCCGCTGGCACGAAAGCAGTCGGCGGCCGGGCAGCGGGTCGCCCAGCCGAGGTTCGGCGTGGATCCCGACGTCTGTACCGGGGACCACTCGTGCATGCGGCTGAACGGCTGCCCCTCGCTCACACTTCGTGACAATCCCGACCCGCTCCGCGACGACCCAATCGCCCACGTCGATGCCTCGTGCGTGGGTTGCGGCGTCTGCGGCGAGGTCGCGCACGCCGCAGTGCTCTGCCCGTCCTTCTACGAGGTGACGTCAGTCACGAACCCCGGGCGCTGGGAGCGCTTCCTCGGTCGCGCCCGGCGGCGTGTCATCGGCGCACTGGCTGGCGGCTGAACGGTGGCCGACGACCGCATCGTCAGCGTGCTGATCGCCGCCGTCGGCGGGCAAGGCGGCGGGGTGCTCTCCGAGTGGATCGTCGACGCCGCGATGCTCGGGGGCTACCCCGCGCAGAGCACATCCATCCCCGGGGTGGCCCAGCGGACGGGCTCGACCTCGTACGTCGTCGAGATCTTCTCGAGGCCGCGCGCGGAATCGGACGGCCGGGAGCCCGTCTTCTGCCTGTTCCCCGTGCCCGGCGCCCTCGACGTCCTCCTGGCCCCGGAGCTCCTCGAGGTGGGCCGGGCGATCGAGGCCGGGTTCGCATCGCCGTCGCGCACGACGATCATCGCCAGCACGCACCGGCTCTACTCGATCCACGAAAAAATGCCGCCGGGCGAGGCGATCTACCCGAGCGAGCGGATCCTCGCGGCGGCGCGGGCCTTCTCCCGGCGTTTCGTCGGGTTCGACGCGCTCGCGGTCGCGCGCGAGCACGGGACCGAAGTCAACGCCGTCCTCCTCGGCGCGCTGGCGGCGGCCGACGTGCTGCCGATCAGCGCCGGGGCGTTTCGCAAGGCCATCGAGCGGAAGGGCGTGCAGGTCGCGTCCAACCTCAAGGGCTTCGAGGTCGGCGGGGATGTCGTGCGGACGGGGGTGGCGTCGCCCAGGGTCGCGCCGATCGCCACCGCGCCCCCGGCGCGCCTCGAGTTCGCCGAGGAGTGCGCGGGCTTTCCCGAGCCGCTGAGACCGATCGTCGGCGTGGCGCTCGGGCGGCTCGTGGATTACCAGGATCGCGCCTACGCCCGGCGCTTCCTCGAGCGGCTCCAGCCGATCGTCGCCCTCGACCGCGACCCCTACACGCTCTCCACGATCGCGGCCAGGCAGCTCGCCGTGTGGATGACGTACGAGGACGCCATCCGCGTGGCCGACCTCAAGACGCGCGCGGCGCGCTTCCGGCGGATCGAAGCCGAGCAGCCGGCGGCCGGCCCGCTCGTCGTCACCGACTACCTGAAGCCCGATCTCGACGAGCTCTACGGCATCCTGCCCTATCGGCTGGTGCGGCGGTTCGCGGCGTGGGCAGAGCGCCGGTGGCCGCGCGGGCGGCCGACGCTCGGCCAGCGCGTCAGGACGACGACCGTAAGCGGCTTTCTGCGGCTGTGGCTCCTAGCCCGGCTCCGGCCCCTCCGGCCGGTCTCCTACCGCGCCCATCACGAGCACGCTCTGATGGTCCGGTGGCTCGACGCCGTCGCGCGATGCGCGCGGGCCGATTACGGCCTTGCCTGCGAAGTTGCGCGCGCCGCCCAGCTCGTCAAGGGTTACGGCGACGTACGCCGGCGCTTGGTGGGCGCTTTCGTAGAGCTTCTCGACTCTGTGCTGACGGTGGCGGCGCACGACCCGGGCGCAGCGCGGGCCCTGGCGATCGAGAGCCGGACGTTAATCGCCCAGGGACCCGAGGGGGAAGCGGCCGCCCGGGAGGTAGCCTCCCGCGCGCGGGGCGCGGCTCAGGGCGCGGAGGTCCTCCCGGCCGAGGACCGGTTGGAGAGCGCCTGAACGACCGCGCTGATCCGCTGGAACTCGGCCCGCGTGAGGTTCACGAAGTTGAACGCCTGCCCGTCGGGATCGAGCCGCGCCAGCACCGACCGCACTGTGAGGGACGGCGGGCCGTCGGGGGGAGTGAAGCGGAGTCTAACCGTCGCCCCCGCCGCGAGCGAGGCATCAGAGCGCACCCGCACGCCGAACGGGCTCAGATCCACCGACGTCCCGAGCCACTCGGCGCCCGTGTATCCCGTTAGGCGCACGGCGAAGACCGAGGAAACGCGCGCGGAGCGGCGCCGATCGAGGCTCCCCACCCGCGTGGCGAGCTGCGCGTTCAACACGTGGAGCTCGAGGAATCCGAGCGTCTCGCCGAGCTGCGTCGCCGAGATCGGCTTCGCGATGAAGTCGAGGGCGCCGAGCCGCAGGCAATCGCGCGCCGCGCCGTCGGTGGCCCTGCCCGAGACGACAATGACCGGGATCGCCCGCGCGCGGACCGGCGGCAGCTGCAGGACCTCGAGCCCGGTGAGGCCGGGCAGGCTAAGGTCCAGGACGATGGCGTCGGGCCGGTCGGTCGCGAGTGCCCGCAGGGCCTCCTCCGCGCTCGACACAACCACGGGATCGTGACCGAGGTCGACCAACTGGTCCCGGAAGACCGCGGCGACACGACGGCCGTCCGTAGCGACGAGCACGCGCAACTTCGTGGACCCTAGCACAACCGATCCGCCGCCGACAGGCGGTTCGTGCCCTTGGCGCCCGTCACGTCTTCCGGTCCGCGCGTCGCGCACCGGTGAAGAACCCCCGCCAGAAGCTCTCCGGGGCGCGGGCGCGCGGCCCCTGGCCGTGGAGCGCGACCGTCTGGAAGCGGTGGGCCGCCCGATAGCCGAAGCTGTAGAAGGCGAGGACCCTGTCGGGCAGGAACTCCCCGTTGAAGATGATGTCCAGGACGAGGTGCATCAGGCCGCCGACCGCGTATCCGCCGAGCAGGCTCGAATGCAGCGACCACGCCAGCGCGATCAGCAGCGCGAACAGCTCGTAGGAGTGCAGCGCCAGGACGAGGTAGCGCGGCCGCCCCTCGAGGTAGTAGCGGAGGAACGTCGACGGCCGGAGATCGGTCTGGCGGTTCACGAGGACGTAATCGACGGCGTGATCCACGTCAATCAGAAAGCCGCCGGCCACGATCCCGATCGCCAGCGGGAGCGAGGGATGGATCCAGGTGGCGGCGGCGCCGGCAACAACAGTCGTGATGGCGTGTCCCCCGGGACTCATCGGCGATATCCCTATGGTGACGCATGAGGGCCGCGTCGCGGCCTGTTTTCGATCGCGGGCGCCGTGCCGTCGTGTCAAACCCGCGTGGTATACTCCGAAGTCGAATGGAGGCCGTGGACGGGTGTCCGGTTACGTGGGCATCGCCATCTTCGCGGGTCTGATTCTGGCGTTCGGCGTGGTGTCCCTGGCGGTCTCCGCGCTGCTCCGTCCGTTCCGGCCGGATCCCGTGAAACTCGCCAATTACGAGTGTGGGACCGAGCCGATCGGCGAGGCCTGGGTCCAGTTCCCCGTCGGGTTCTACGTGGTCGCGCTGATCTTCATCGTATTCGACGTGCTCGCGGTCTTCGTGATTCCGTGGACGCTGGTGCTTCGCAGTGTCGGGCCAGCCGCGTTCTGGGCGATGGCGCTGTTCATCGGCATCCTCGGGCTTGGCTGGGCGTACGCCTACCGGGAGGGCATCCTCGAGTGGAAGTGAAGACCCCGGTCCCGCAGGTGCCGCCCCCCGTGTGGAGGCAGTTTAAGGACCTCCAAGAGTGGGAGCAGTATCACCAGGAGCGTCCGGAGGGCGACAAGCACTCCACCGCGCTGACCGAGATCGCCGAGACCGTCCACCAATTTCCCGGCGGCTGGATCGTGACAGCCTCCGTCGACAAGGTGCTGAACTGGGCGCGGAAGTCCTCGATCTGGCCGGTGACCTTCGGCCTCGCCTGCTGTGCGATCGAGATGATGGCGACCTTCGCGTCGCGCTTCGACGTCGAGCGCTTCGGGATGGTGCCCTGGGCGTCGCCGCGCCACGCCGACCTCATGATCGTGTCGGGCACGGTGACGATCAAGATGGCGCCGATGCTCAGGCGCATCTACGCTCAGATGGCGGACCCGAAGTGGGTTGTCTCGATGGGCTCGTGCGCGAACTCGGGGGGACCGTTCCGCCACGGGTACCACGTCGTCAAGGGCGTGGACCGCGTCGTGCCGGTGGACGTCTACGTGCCCGGTTGTCCTCCCACACCGGACGCGCTCATGTACGGCCTCCTCCTGCTCCAGGAACAGGTCGCCGAATTCCATCAGACCGGCTCGCGGCCGCGCCCCACCCCGCCCGGTGACTGACGGTCCCGTGGGGGCGGCCGACCCGCGTGCCCTCGTTCGAGACCGGTTCGGCCTGGACGCGGGCGGCGCGCCGCCACGCCTCCGCGTAGAAGTCCCGCTCGACCGCTGGGTCGAGTTCGCCCGGTTCGCGAAGCACGATCTCGGATGCCACTACTTTAGCTTTCTCACCGCGGTGGACTGGAAGGAGCAGGGGCTCGAGGTCCTCTACCGGATCGAGAACCTCGACGACCACCTGGACGTCACGGTCCGGACAAAGCTCGGTCCCGACGCCGTTCACTGTCCGTCGCTGACCGACGTCTACCGGGGAGCGGACTGGATGGAGCGCGAGTGTTACGACATGTTCGGCATCACGTTCGATGGCCATCCGGATCTCCGCCGGATCCTGCTCGCCCAGGACTGGGACGGCCACCCGCTGCGGAAGGCCTACGCGGTCGACACCCCCCACGCACCCTACCGATAGGAGAACGCGATGATCTACGAGCTCAGGACGTACACGCTGAGTCCCGGCACCCAGCCCGAGTATCTGCGGCTCAACCGTGACGTAGGACGGAAGATCCGCGGCGACAAGTACGGCAAGCTCGAAGGGGCTTGGACCACCGAGTTCGGCACGCTCAACCAATACGTGCACCTCTGGAGCTACCCTGACCTCAACGAGCGCGAACGCCTGCGCCAGGCCCTCGCGAAGGACGCGGCGTGGACGAAGGAGTACGTCCCCCAGATCCGTCCCCTGATCCTGACCCAGGAGAACAAGATCCTCGCCTCGGTCGAGGGCGTGCCGCTCACGCGGCCCCTTGGGGGCGGCAAGCACGTGTATGAGCTCCGCAGCTATCGGCTCTCACCCGGCAAGGTGCCGGAGTGGGTCGGGCTCTTCAAGACCGGTCTGCCCGCCCGCGAGAAGTACTCGAAGATCGTCGGGCTCTGGACGACGGAAGCTGGCCCGCTCAACCAGGTCGTCCACCTCTGGGCCTACAACGACCTGAACCATCGCGCCGAGGTCCGCAGCAAGACGACCCAGGACCAGGAGTGGCAGGCGTTTCTCAAGAAGGGCCATCCGCTGGTCGTCCACATGGAGTCCGTCGCGCTGAACCCCACCGAGGTCTCGCCGCTCGACTGATCGACGATGCCCGACCTGGAAGCGCGCAAGGTCATTGAGCTGGGCTACGCCGGCAACGAGCGCCTCGTGATGAACATGGGCCCGCAGCACCCGTCCGCCCACGGCGTCTTCCGCGCGATCCTGACCCTCGAGGGCGAGACCGTCGTCGGCGTCGACGCGGTGATCGGCTATCTGCACCGCTGCCACGAGAAGCTCGGCGAGACTCTGACCTACGTCCAGTACCCGTCGATCGCGTCCAAGACCGACTACGTCGCGGCGATGACCTCCGAGCTGGCGTACGTGCTGGCGGCCGAGAAGATCGGCCAGATCGAGGTGCCGAAGCGCGCCCAGTACCTGCGAGTCATCGCGGCCGAGCTCCAGCGGATTGCGTCTCACTGTCTCTGGCTCGGCACGTGGTGCATGGACATGGGGGGCGCGCTCGGCGGTGGCGCCACGCTCTTTCTGTACTGCTTCCGCGAACGCGAGACGCTGCTCGACCTGTTCGAGGCGCTCACGGGCGCGCGCCTGCTCTACGGCTTCCACCAGGTCGGTGGCACCCGCTATGATCTGCCCGCCGGGTGGGCCGAGCGCTGCCGGTCGACCGTCGACCTCATCGAGAAGCGGATCGACGAGTATGAGGCGATGCTCGAGGGCAACGCCTTCTTCCTCGCGCGGACGCGCGAGGTCGGCGTCATCTCGCGCGAGCTGGCGCAGGAGGTCGGGGTCTCGGGACCGCTCATCCGCGGGTCTGGCATTGCCTATGACATCCGACGCGTGGAACCGTACTCGTCGTACGAGGCGTTCGACTTCAAGGTGCCCGTCGAGACCGGGGGCGACTGCTGGGCCCGGTACCGCGTGCGGATGGTCGAGTTCCGGGAGTCGATCGGGATCGTGCGCCAAGCGCTCGAGGGCCTGCCTCCGGGGCCGATCTCCTCGAGGCCCGGGGTGAAGTCGGTTGGCCAGGTGCGGATCGGGAAGGGCGAGACCTACGCACGGGTCGAAGGCCCGCGGGGCGAGGTCGGCTGTTACCTCGTCGCCGACGGCAGCGCCAAGCCCTATCGGATGAAGTGGCGGGGCGCTTCGTTCTCGAACCTCGCGGTGCTCCCGCACATCGTGCCCGGCCACAAGGTGGCTGATGTCGTGGCCATCATGGGGTCCGTCGACCCGGTCTTCGGCGAGGTCGACCGCTGAGGATGGCGCCGGCGGTCCGCGACCTGATCGCCGCCTTTGTCCTCCTGAACGGGGTGATCGGGGTCGTGACCTACGTGACCCTGCTCGAGCGGAAATTCACCGCCCGCATGCAGTCGCGGATCGGACCGTACCGGGTCGGCCCCCACGGGCTCCTGCAGCCGATCGCGGACGCGCTCAAGCTCATGATGAAGGAGGACGTGGTGCCGGCGATGTCCGACCGGTGGGTCTACAACCTCGCTCCGCTCGCGTTTCTCCTCCCCTGCGTGCTCGTCTTCGGGACGATCCCATTTGCGCCCGGGCTCGGGCTGGCCGACCTGAACATCGGCCTCCTCTTCTTTCTCGCCGTCTCCGCGCTTGAGATCGTCGGCCTGTTCATGGGCGGCTGGGGCTCGAACAACAAATACGCGCTGCTGTCCGCGATGCGCGCGGTGAACCAGATCATCTCGTACGACCTCCCGTTCATCTTTGCGGCATTGATTCCGGTCGTGCTGAGCGGGACGCTCCGGCTGGGCGGCATCGTGGAGGCGCAGCAGGGGGGGTGGTACGTGGCCTACCCTGTGATCGGGCAGCTCGGGTTCCTGGCGTATCTGGTGGCGATGCTCGCGGCCGAGAACCGCGTGCCGTTCGACATCCTCGAGGCGGAGTCCGAGCTCGTCGCCGGCTTTCGCGTCGAGTACAGCGGCATGAAGTTCGCGCTGATCCAGCTTGCCGAGTACGCGCACGTGATCGCCACCTCCTACCTCGGCGCGCTCCTGTTCCTCGGGGGCTGGCTCGGTCCGGGCCCGGGCTGGCTCGGGGCGGTCTGGTTCACGCTGAAGGCGCTGGCGGTGTTCCTGCTGGTGACGTGGGTGCGCTGGAGCTTCGTTCGGATCCGGGTCGATCAGATCCTGGCCATCTCCTGGAAGCTCCTCCTGCCCGTGACGCTCATGCTCCTGCTCGCCGCGGCGTTCGTCGTCGCCTACCAGGGAGGGGGCGGTGCCGCGTAACCGCGCGTCGTTCTGGAGCGAGCTGGCCCAGCTCACCACCGCCGTCGGGAAGACGATGGGCGTGACGCTGCGGAACTTCCTGCGCCGACCGGTCACCATCCACTACCCGGACGTGAAGCGCGCGTACCCCGAGCGGTTTCGCGGCGTCCTCGCCCTCACCTACGATCGGGAAACGGGGGAGGAGAACTGCATCGGCTGCCGGCTCTGCGAGTACATCTGCCCGCCGCAGGTCATCGCGGTCGAGATGCTGAAGGCCGAGAAGCGGAACTACGCGAAGACCTTCACGCTCGAGCTCTACGCCTGCGAGTACTGCGAGCTCTGCGTCCAGGTCTGCCCGACGGACGCGATCATCATGCTGCGCACCGTCGACCTCGCGACGGCCGACCGCCGCGAGCTGCTGCTCGACAAGGATCGTCTCCACGAGCTCGGGCTCGCCGACGAGCCGTCGTGGGCGACGGGCACCAGGCTCCGGGACATGCAGGCGCCACCCAGGGCAGTCAAGGCGTGACGCTCGAGGCGGCGGGGTTCTGGGGCCTGGCGGCGGTCCTGCTGGCCTCCAGTCTCGCCGTCGTCCTCACGCGAAACCTCTTCCACTCGGTCCTCTACCTCGCGGTCGCCCTCGTCGCGACCGGCGGCGTGTTCCTACTGCTCGACGCCGCGTTCCTGTTCGGCGTCCAGCTCCTGCTCTACGCGGGCGGCGTGGTGACCATCGTGGTCTTCGCGATCATGCTGACGGAGCGGCTCGTGGGCGAACGGATCCGCCAGATGAGTCGCTCGCTCGTCCCCGGCGCCCTCGTGGCCGTCGCCGTCCTCGGCGGGGTCTGCGTGTTCCTGCGGCGGGCGTCCCTCCCCGTGAAACGCCCGCCGCTCGGCGGGGCGCTGACGGCGGCCCTCGGCGAGGCGCTGGTCACCCGCTACGTCGTCGCGTTCGAGCTGCTGGCGGTCCTGCTCGTGGTCGCCCTTCTCGGTGCCCTCTACTTCGCCCGGACGGACGACTGATGGGTCTCCGGGCGTACGTGCTGCTGGCGGCGGCGGTCTTCGCGATCGGACTGTTCGGCGTCACGACCCGCCGCAACGCCGTCGGCATCCTGCTGGGCATCGAGCTGATGCTGAACGCGGTCAACATCAACTTCGTCGCCTTCGCGCGCTACAACGCGAGCGTGGCCGGGATCGTCTTTGCGCTCTTCACGATCGCGATCACGGTGGCGGAGATCGCGGTCGGGCTCGCGATCGTCATCGCGATCTTCCGCGTCCGCAGGACCGTCGACGCGGATCACCTCGACCTCCTCAAGGGATGACGTCACTGGCCCTGGCGGTCCTCGGCCTTCCCTTCCTCGCGTTCCTCCTGCTGGCTCTCGCGCCGCCGCTTCGCCGGCACGGCCGCGGTGCGGCGCTCGTCAGCATCGCCGCGATCGGAGGATCGCTGGCGGCCGCGCTCTGGCTCTGGCTCGTCCCCCCCGAGGCGACGGTCGTCCGCCGCTGGGAGTGGATCCCCGCCGAGGACGGCCCGCTCGTCAGCGTCGGGCTCTACATCGATCCGGTCGGTCTGGCCATGCTCGTGCTGGTCACGCTGGTCGCGTTCCTGGTCCAGGTCTACTCGTGGGCGTACCTGGAGGGGGAGACGCCGCCGTCGCTCGGCCGCTACTACACCTACCAGTCGCTCTTCGCGTTCTCCATGCTCGGCCTCGTGCTGGCGCCGAACTTCGTCCAGATGCTGATCTTCTGGGAGCTGGTGGGGCTCTGCTCGTATCTGCTCATCGGCTTCTGGTACGATCGCCCGGCCGCGGCGCGGGCGGCCGTCAAGGCGTTCTGGACGACCAGGCTCGGGGACGTGGGGTTCGTGACTGGCATCGTCTTGCTCTGGCGCGCCACCGGCACCTTCGACTTCACGGCGCTCTTCGGCGCGGCGGCGGCGCACCGGCTGCCGGCGGGGCTCTCCCTCACGATGTTCCTGATCTACTTGGGCGCGGTCGGCAAATCCGCCCAGTTCCCCCTGCACATCTGGCTGCCGGACGCGATGGAAGGTCCCACACCCGTCTCCGCCCTCATCCACGCGGCGACCATGGTGGCGGCGGGGGTGTTCATGGTGACCCGCGCCTTCCCCCTGTTTGCGGCCACGCCGCCGGTGCTCGGGCTGATCGCCTGGGTGGGTGCGTTCACCGCGCTCCTCGCGGCGACGATGGCGTGCGTGGAGACCGACATCAAGCGGGTGCTCGCGTACTCGACCGTCTCGCAGCTCGGCTACATGATGGCGGCCGCCGGCGCCGCGGCGCCGCACGCGGCGTTCTTTCACCTGGTCACGCACGGCCTGTTTAAGGCGCTCCTCTTCCTGGCCGCGGGCGCGGTCATCCACGCCGTCGGCACCAACGACATCCGTGAGATGGGGCGCCTGTTCTACGCCCTGCCGCAGACGGGGACCGTGTTCCTGGTGGGCACGCTGGCGCTCTCGGGGATCTGGCCCTTGTCGGGCTTCTTCTCGAAGGAGGCGGTGCTGGTGGCCGTCTGGAACGCCCGCCTCGGCGTGCCCTTCGCGATGCTCGCGCTGACGGTCTTGCTCACCGCGGCCTACATGTTTCGGGTCGTCTTCCTCGCGTTCTTCGGCGACCGGGAGCCCGGGGGGCATCCGCATGACCCGCCCGCGGTCATGGCGGTCCCCCTCTGGATCCTCGCGATCCTCACGGTGGCGATCGGCGTCCGCGGGGCGCTCACGGGCGAGGGGGGGGACTCGGCGCCCCGCTGGCTGACGGCACTGTCGCTGGCCCTGGCCGCTGCCGGCATCGGCGTCGCGCTCGTCACGTACGAGCTCAGGCTCGTGAGCCCCGCCGCGCTCGCGCGGGCGCTCGGCCCCCTCGACTCCATGGCGCGCCGGCGCTACGGCCTCGATGTCGTGGCCGCCGCGGTCTATCGCGGTCTCGTGCTCGGGCTCTCCCGGCTGATCGGCTGGGTCGACCGCTACCTCGTCGACGGCGTCGTGAACGTGCTGAGCGCGTGGACGCTCCGGGCCGGCGACTGGCTGCGGCGGATTCAGACCGGGCGGGCGCAGGACTACGTGTACGGCGTCGCCGTCGGCTTCCTCCTGCTCCTGATCGCGAGCCAGATCTGGCGATGACCTCCGTGCCGGTGCTCTCGATCGTCACGTGGGCGCCCTTCGTCGGCGCCCTCCTCATCATGTTCACGGCCCGGCGGCGTCCGCTCGCCGTACGGCTGATCGCGGCCACCGCGACCGGGATCTCGGCCGCACTCTCGGTGTACGTCTTTCTCGCCTTCGACCCCGAGGCCGGCTTCCAGTTCTACGAGAAGCTCCCCCTCGTGCCGTCGCTCGGCGTCTCGTACGAGCTCGGCGTCGACGGCCTGAACGTGCTCCTCGTGCTCCTCACGTCGATCATCATCGTCGCGGGCGTCTTCGCGTCCTGGACGGTCACCGTGCGGAGCCAGGAGTTCTATGCCCTCCTGCTGGCCCTCGTGACCGGGGTGTACGGCGTGTTCGTGTCGCTCGACCTGCTCGTCTTCTTCCTCTTTTACGAGCTGGCCGTGCTGCCCATGTACCTCCTGATCGGCATCTGGGGGTCATCGGGCGACGTCCGCCCCCGCGGCCTCTTCGCCTGGGCCTTCCGCGCCACCGGCGTCGGCACGAAGGAATACGCCGCGATGAAGCTGACGCTCTATTTGCTCTTCGGATCGGCGTTCATCCTGGTGGGGATCTTCGCGCTCTACGTGAGCGCGGGGAACGCCTCCTTCTCGTTCCTCGACGCCGAGATGACGGCGTTCGACCCCGCCCTCCAGCGCTGGGTGTTCCTCGCCTTCTACGTGGGTTTCGGCATCCTGGCGGGGATCTGGCCGCTCCACACCTGGTCGCCCGACGGCCACGCCTCGGCGCCCACCGCGGTCTCGATGCTGCACGCCGGGGTCCTGATGAAGCTCGGCGCGTACGGCATCGTGCGACTCGGCATCGAGTTGCTCCCCCGCGGCGCCAGCAGGTGGGCGTCCCTGGTCGGGACGATTGCCTGCCTCAACATTGTCTACGGGGCCCTGGCGGCGATGGCGCAGCGGGACCTGAAGTACGTCATCGCGTACTCGTCGGTCTCTCACATGGGGATCGTGATGCTGGGGGCGGCCACGCTGACCGAGGCGGGGCTCGGCGGCGCGGTCTTCCAGATGTTCGCCCACGGGATCATGACCGGGCTCTTCTTCGCGCTGGTCGGGCTCGTGTACGAGAAGGCGCACTCGCGAGAGATCGCCCGGATGGGCGGGTTCGGCCGGGCGATGCCCGGCATCGCCACCGCCTTCACGCTCGCGGGCCTCTCCTCGCTCGGTCTGCCCGCGACCGCGGGGTTCGTCGCCGAGTTCATGACCTTCCTCGGCGCCTGGCGATCGGCGCACCCGTGGTGGCTCTTCCCGGCGGTGGCCGGCACCTTCCTGACGGCGGTGTACATCCTGCGCGTCGCCAAGCAGATCTTCTGGGCGGCCGCGGCGCCCGACTTCCCGCCGCTCGCGGATGCGCGGGGCCCGGAGTGGGTCGCGCTCGCGCTCCTCTCGTTTGTCCTGGTCTTCTTCGGGATGCTCCCGGCGCTCGCGCTCGCCCCCATCGAGAGCGGCTTGGCTCCCGTCCTCTTGCGACTCCTCCCCTGATGCGCGGCTCAGCCGAGCGCCGGCGATGCGACCTGAGGGACCAATGACGCCATTCGCCCTCGAGATCGGCGTCGCCCTGCTGATGCTGATCGTGCTCGGCGCGGGCCTCATCGGCGGGGACGGCGGGAGGCGGCGCACGGGCGCGATCACCGCGCTCGGCCTCGTCGTACTCGTGGGCGCCGCGTTCACCCTCCGCCCCTGGGGCTCGGCCGGCGGCGGGGCGTTTGTGTCCGATCGGCTCGCGCGCTTCGCCAAGCGGCTCTTCCTCGGGAGCACGCTCATCGGGGTCCTGGCGTCGCTGTCGCTGCCGGGAGAGGTCTTCCGGCGCCGCGCGACCGAGTACCATCTGCTGCTGCTGTCGTCGCTGCTCGGCATGATGGTGCTGGCCTCGGCCCGCGACCTCATCCTCCTGTTCGTCGCCTTCGAGCTGATGTCGATCCCGCTCTACGCGCTCGCGGGCTTCCGCAAGCGCGAGCCCGAGGCGGTGGAGGCCGCGCTGAAGTTCTTCCTCGTCGGCACCGTGTCGTCGGCCGTCATGGCCTACGGGCTGTCGTTCGTGTACGGGACCGCGGCCACCACGGCGTTGCCAGGCGTCGCCCGGGCCCTCGAGGGCCGGCCGCCGCTGCTCGTGTTCGGCCTCCTGGCGGTGCTCGCGGGCTTCGGCTTCAAGATCGCCGCCTTCCCCTTCCATATGTGGGTCCCCGATACCTACGAGGCGGCGAGCACGCCGTTCGTCGCCTGGCTCAGCGTGGCCCCGAAGGCGGCGGGCTTCGTCGCCCTCTTCCGCGTCTTCTTGGAGGGCGTCGGCGACCAGGTGACCCTCTGGATGCCGATCCTCGCCGCCCTGGCGGCGGTGACGATCGTCGGCGGCAACCTGATGGCGCTCCCGCAGCAGAACGTGAAGCGGCTGCTCGCGTACTCGGGCATCGCCCACATCGGCTATATGCTGGTCGGCCTCGCCGCCGTCTCGGCGTCGGGCACCGCGATGGTGCTCTTCTATCTCGTCGCGTACGTGTTCGCCAACATGGGGGCCTTCCTGGTCGTCGAGGTGGTCGCGCGCTCGGAAGGCACGGAGCACCTGAACGGGTTCCGGGGGCTCGCCCAGCGCTCGCCGTTGCTCGCGGTCGCCATGCTGCTCTTCCTGCTCTCGCTCGGGGGGATCCCGTTCGTCGCGGGCTTCTGGGCGAAGCTCTATGTCCTCTGGGCCGCCGCCGAGGCGGGCCTCTACTGGCTCGTGCTCCTCGGCGCCATCCTGACCGTCGTCGCCCTCTTCTACTACCTCGTGATCGCCCGCCGCATGTACATCGACCCGCCGACCCGCCCGGAGCCGATCCCGCTCGCGCCCACGATGGCGCTCTGCGTCATCGTGTGCGTCCTCGGCGTCGTCGCGCTCGGTCTGGCGCCGTCGCCGCTGGTTCTGGCGGCGCTACGGGCGGCCTCTCGGCTCTTCTAGGGGCCCCAGATCCGGGCGGAGAGGGCTGTTTCGCCTCGGATTTGACAGGCTGAGTTCTCCTGGTATGATCCCTGTACCGACTGGTTGGTACATGGCACTGACTACCGAGCTCAAGCCGGCCAAGGAAGGCCGGGGCACTCGGGCGGCGATCATCGCCGCCGCCGCCAGGATCATGCACGTGAAGGGCTACACGGCGACGTCGCTGGACGACGTCCTGCGGGAAAGCGCCGTCGGAAAAGGCAACTTTTACTACTACTTCAAGAGCAAGGAAGACCTCGGCTACGAGATCCTCGACCGCGCGATCCGGTCCTTTCTGGAGCGCACGCTCGACCCGTGCTTCGCTGATCCCGACGCCAACCGCCTCGGGCAGGTCCGGTGCTTCCTCGACCGGCTCCTCGAGGCGGAGCGGGAGCGCAACTGCGTCGGCGGCTGCATGATCGGGAACCTGGCGTCGGAGCTCTCGGATGTCCACGAGGGCTTCCGGGCGAAGCTCTCCGGGCTGTTCACGCTCTGGGGGGAGCGACTGACCCAGGCGCTCCAGCAGGGGCAGGCGCGGGGGGAGGTATCGCGCGGCTGCGATCCGGTGGCCGCGGGGCGCTTCCTCGTGGCCTCCCTGGAGGGTGCCATGCTGATGACGAAAGTGAGGAAGGACATCTCGGTGATGGAACAGTGCGTGGACGAGATGAACCACTACCTGTCGCTGTACGGTGAGAGCCGGTGATGGCCGCGCGAGTCGATCCGGACGCGGCGCTAGTCCAGGCGCTCCGGCAGGGGGAGCCCGCCGCCGCGGAGCAGCTCGTCAACACGTACGGAGATCGCGTGTATCGGCTGGCGATTCGGATCACGGGCCTCAACGAGGACGCCGAGGAGGTCGCGCAGGACGCGCTCTGGACCGCCGCCCGGAAGATCGACATGTTCAAGGGCGACGCGGCGTTCGGGAGCTGGCTCTACCGGATCACCGCGAACGCCGCGTACCAGAAGCTGCGCGCTCGCAAGGGCCGGCAGCACGAGCTCCCGTGGGAGCAGCTCCTTCCCGCGCTCGACGAGGAGGGACGGCACTTCGAGCCGATGGACGACTGGTCGCCGCGGGTGGACGAGCACGCGCTGCAGGGGGAGCTCCGGGAGGTGCTCACGACGGCGATCGAGGGCCTGCCGCCCGACTACCGGACGGCCTTCGTCATGCACGACATGGAGGGGCTGTCGAACCCGGAGATCGCGGAGACGCTCGGGATCAGCCTGCCCGCCGTCAAGTCGCGCGTGCACCGGTCCCGCCTCTT
>Ga0137361_10000574_pt1 | contig 21030 bp, 17 predicted proteins | sample Mad1_80_16metaG_FD_104923 | JGI IMG/M metagenome (GOLD analysis project Ga0137361, IMG submission 104923) | Vadose zone soil microbial communities from Angelo Coast Range Reserve, California, USA - Mad1_80_16 metaG | ecosystem: Environmental > Terrestrial > Soil > Vadose zone | place: USA... | reverse complement strand
TTCCTTATGCCTTCGTATGGCACGATCCCGGAATTACCCCATGTTGCAAAAGTATTTTGCCCGTCTGAGTGCGTAAGATTGATTCAAGATCAGGCGTCAATGCGCAACGTTGATTCAAGAATCAATTCGCTCCGATTCGATTGTTGCGTATTTTTATTGTACAGCTTCTCCGCGGTGACTTTTGCAACAAAATCTGCCAATAGCCGACATTCGCACTGCAGCAGATTTCTTATTCGATCACCCCATCGGCGATGGCGAGCACGCCTAGCGGGATGGCGAGGCCCAGCGCCCTGGCAGATTAGTCCCGCTCTGGTTGATCGGATCACGCCGCCGGAGCAGACTACATGCGGCCAACCACACGAGGTGCGCAAACTCGTGCTGGCCGGTTTGGGAGGGGCAGCTTGAGCGGAGAACGGGTCGAGCGCCGCCTCGCGGCCATTCTCGCGGGGGATGTCGCGGGTTATTCGCGGCTGATGGGCTTGGATGAAGAGGGCACGCTGGCCGCGCTCAAGGGCCACAGACGCGCAGTCGTCGATCCTAAGATCGCGGAACACCGCGGGCGCATCGTTAAGACGACGGGCGACGGCATCCTTGTTGAGTTTGCCAGCGTCGTCGATGCGGTACGCTGTGCTGTCGATATCCAACGGCAAATCGCCGAGCGCAACGCCCAGGCCCCCCCAGAACGGCGTATCGAGTTTCGCATTGGGCTCAACGTCGGCGACATCATCATCGACGACAAAGACATTTTTGGCGACGGCGTTAATATCGCGGCGCGTCTGCAAGCTTTAGCGGAGCCAGGGGGAATCTGCGTCAGCCGCATCGTGCGCGACGAGGTGCGCGATAAGCTCGATTTTTCGTTCGAGGACATGGGCGAACAGCAGGTCAAGAACATCGCCCGGCCAGTGCCTACCCATAGCCGGTGTCCTTCAAGCCACGATGAAATCCGCGCAGGCGGTCCGCGTTCGATTCAATAAATGTGGGATTGAGGAACCCGATCACCGGCATCACCTGTTGCTTCTGCGCGCGCGCGGCGAGCGGCCACACCGCTGCGGCGCCGAGCAGTGCGATGAACTGACGGCGCCTCATTCAATCACCTCGTCGGCGAGCGCGAGTAGCTTTTCCGGCACGGTGAGGCCGAGCATCCTGGCGGTTTCGGCGTTGATGACCAGCTCGAACTGGGACGCCTGCACGACCGGCATGTCCGCAGGCTTGGCACCCTTGAGGATGCGGTCGCTATAGACGCCCATCTGACGATAGGCATCGGTAATGCTCGCTCCGTAGCTCATCAGACCGCCAGCTTCAGTAATTTGACGGTTACCAGATGTCATTGGAATTGCGTGGCGCGTCGCCAGAGTCGCAAGTTGCACCCGCCGACTGCTGAAAAAGGGATCGAGGTTGACGAAGAGGGCCGCTCGCGCACAAACGTTGCGAAGGCCGCATTGATCTCCGGGCTGGTGCTGGCGCTGAGGACCTGGATTTGCAATCCCATAGCGCGAGCTGCCGGTTCCAGGTCCGATCGAACTGACCTTCGGCGCAGCGATATACGATCGTCACATTCTCGCCCTCGACATAGCCGGTGTCTTTGAGGCCCTGGTGGAATGCGCGCAGACGGTCCGCGCCCGCGTCAGCAGTTGCGGGGTCGAGGAACCCGATCACCGGCATCGCCGGCTGCTGCGCGCGCGCCGCAAGCGGCCATGCCGCCGCGCCGCCGAGCAGCGATATGAAATCGCGGCGTTTCACTGCCCAGTGCCTCCCGTGCTTTCGACCGAAAGGATAGCACACCTCAGCTGCGGCAGGAGACTGCTGCACTGCGGGATTTCAATCCCGCCGATGTCGGCTCGGGTCATTCACGTCGCATCGCGTCCTCAGGACGCTCGCGGCATGTCCGCTATGCCCAATAGCGTCCAAACTTTTGGCACGCAGCAAAACGACGCGACGTGCCACGAGCCGACATATGCAGTGCAGCAAACAACGTGCTCGCCGCAACGGTTATTCGATCACCTCGTCGGCGCGGGCGAGCATTGCCCGGATGCGGACCTTTCGCCGTCCTGGCACGCGGACATAGAGATGGATGTTGCCGTAGCGGTCACGATCTTCAACGAGATGCTTGAACCGGATTTGCATGGTCGGCCGATTTCTACGCTGCGATCTCATCCCACGGGTTCACCGGGCCGAACTTGAAGCCGCCGTTACGGCTCGGGGCGTGCAAGTGACGGACTGGAAAAAGCTCTTTGACGAGTTAAGCGCAACATATGATCAGAACAATGAGCAATGGACGAAGATCGTCGCCGAAAAGAACGCCGTGATCGAGCGTCTGGTTACACGGTTAGATGAACTGCAACAGTCAGCCGCGGGCGTGGCACCTGCGGTTCCTCAGCCGACGCCCGAGAAATCAATAGGGACACGCGAGCGCGCGAGCCTATTGAAGCTCGTAATTGGTATGGCGGTCGGCGGCTACGGTTACGATCCAAGCGAGTCCCGGAGTCCACAGCCTTCCGCCATCGCTAGCGATCTTGCCAACTGTGGCGTCTCGCTCGATGTCGATACGATTCGCAAGTGGCTTAAAGAGGCCGTCGAACTCTTGCCGCCGGGAGAAAAGAGATAGGGATTGTCGTTATGCTGAGACGCGCGAGGCTGCGATAGCGGCATTCGCACTTCGCGGACGGCACCTCGTCTTGCATGTGATAATTTTACAACGACGGCCCAGAATCCGACTTGCCAACGCAAACGATGTGCGCGCGATCTTGAAGGCCCAGCGAGAAGAGTCTACGGAAATATTGGATCGCTGATAGCGGGGCCGTGCAATGAGGTGGGGGACTCTCGGCAGCATTGGGTTGATCGCGTTCGCGGCTTGCACCGGCCCGGTCGCCGCGCAGCAACCCCAACCGCGTCAGAGGTCGCCGCAATCGACTTCTCGCGTTAAGCGCAGTGGTTATCCTCTTCCTTGCTGGCTCCGCCATCGGCGGAGTTATTACCGCCCGGACGTATTTCACCAAATCGGAGAACTTGCGCGAGGCGGCGGCTGACAAAGCATGTGATTTGGCCGTCAAGGCGGAGGTGTGGTCCAACGAGTTCGGCATGTCGATCGATCGCTTGATCGAGCTTCTCAAGGACTCGGAACACCAAATGGAAACGACGGGCCAGCAAGGCGGCGACTCGCCCAAGCTGCGCTATTGCAAGGCGAAGACGCTGATCCACTTCGCGGACGGCTACCGCACCTTGGGCGACGCCGAGCAGTCGCTCAGCCGCGCCAAGGAAGCGAGCGCACTCTTGGAGCGTCTCGTCGAGAGCCGGCCATCGGAGCTGGCTTGGAAGCATGATCTCCTGAAGGCTTACCGTAAAGTCGGTGACGGTCTCGATGAGCAGGGTTCCGTGACGGACGCGCTCAATTGGTACCGCAGGAGCCTGGACATCGGGCTCGCCTTGACGGCCGCCGCTGCAGCCGACGCGAAGACCGCCACATGGCGGCACGATCTGTCAATTACTTACAACAAGATCGGCGATGTGCTGAGCAAGCTCGGGCTTTCGACCGACGCACTGAGCAATTATAGAGAGAGCCTCGATATCAGAAAACGCCTCGCCAAGGCCGATGCGAAAAACCCACTGTGGCAGCGCGATCTGGCGTCGGCCTATGACCGGATCGGGGATTTTTTCAGATCTCAGGGAAATCTCACCGACGCGCTGAGTAATTACCGCGAGTCGCTCAAGATTGTCGAACGGCTAGCGACGGACCAAATGCGAAGTTCCGACTCGCAGCGTAATCTGGCGCTGGTTCACGACAAGGTCGGCGATGTCGAACGCGCTCGGGGAAATCTGCCTGCCGCACGCGATAGCTACGACCGCAGTTTCGGCATCAGACTAAAGCTGACCGCAAAAGATGAAATGAACTCCCGCTGGCAAGGAGATCTCGGTTATTCGTACGGGAACGTCGGAGATGTGCTCGCCAATCTCCACGAATTCGAGGAGGCGGAAAAGAGCTACCGCCGCGCGGATGCGATCATAGCGGATCGCGCAAAGTCGGATCCGAAAAATACCTTCTGGCAGCACGGCCGCGCGTTGGTAAACGACAAAATCGGTAACGTATTGCTTGGCAGACTCGGCGGCTACAGCCTGGCCTCGAGGGAAATCAGCCGCATCGACGAAGCGACCAAAAGAAATCTCATCGACGATGCTCTTAAAAGCTACGGTGTGAGTCTTAAGATCAAGTCACAGCTGGTCGAAAGTGAGCCCAAGAATCTTTCTTGGCAGTATGACCTCGGCGCCACCCATGCTCAGATGGGAGAGGTCCTATCGGTTCAAGGCGATTTCGCCCGCGCGGTGGACGAGTACAAAGCCGCCCAAGAAATCTTCCACATGTTGGTGAACGCCGATCCAAAAAATGCGTTTTGGCGTATCGACCTGTCGCTGACTTATGAGCGAATTGGCGACATTCTCTTCCACCAAGACAAGCCGGCAGAAGCGCTCGCAAATTACCGCGACTTCCTGGAAATCGCGGAGAGACTGACTGACACCGACGTGTGGTGGCAAGTAGAGGTAGTACGGCTCCATTGGCGCTTAGCGACCAACGGCGATGCTTCCGCCCAGAGATGGGCTACTATCGTGACGAGCTTGCAAATGCTGAAGGCGACTGACCGGCTGCCTGCGGAACATTCTGGCTTGCTATCGGAGGCCGAGGCGGAACTGGCTAAATTACAAGCGAACTAAAAAACGTCGCGCAATTGACCGTGGAGGTTGCCGCCCACTCGCATCGGGTGCGCTCCGAGGGCGCGAACCATCAGCGGAGGAAGATACCCGGAGAGTTGTCGGTTGATCCGTTAGCTCACGAGCAGCTCGTGCGGGTAACTGCACGGGTTGGAGCCTCGTGACAAAGTTCGCCTTGGGCGGCTGAGCGATCCCTCGGGCCGTAACGCGAGTGAAGCCTGGGCAGGCCTCATCGACACACGCACCTCGTCTAACCAAATCGCCTTCGCCGCTTTTGATCTTTTTATCCAGAACCAATCCGCCCCTCTTTCACCTTATCGGTATCTTCTTGTGCGGAGACCCACTCGGCGTGCTCCTGCGACACCACTGATTCGATCCTTTCGGCCAGCAAAGCATGCGGGTCTCGCGCTGCGGCGTAAGGACCAGCCTTCCCCAGATACAGATATTTCTCGTGCTTCAACGTCTCACAAGTCCTGCGATAAGAAATCCAGTTAGCGTGGTACTGATTGAGGTACTGGGCACCCTCGGTAATCGCGATCAGCATGCCCAAAGCCCCCGTCACCCACGCCGGGACCGTCGACAACGCCGCCAAAAAAGGAATTAAAGCCGCAGCTACGATCACGACAATTTTCAACAATTTAAAGAGTCGTTGATTCTGTGCGCAGCATTTGTCGTACCATTGGATTTGGTCGTCTAATCGTTGCATCGTCGGGTCGTTGGACATCCCGTGCTCTCCAGCTGCCCCGATACCCGGGTGGGCCTCAAATATTGATGCAAGTTGAGCTTGGAAACCTCGCTTAATAGAACGAGCGCAAACACTCCTAACACAACGAAAACCAGGCGGGTCGTCAGTTGTTGCAGCGGACTCAATAAGATTATCGCCATCCAACAAATCTGAAACAATACCACCCAAGCAAAACAGGAAGCGCCGCACCTCGCGCCCAACCACGATCTCGGCGAAGCACTCGTTGCGGGCCCCAGAGATATTCGCTCGTTGCCGGGCGGCCGTTGTGCGCTGGAGCGCTTGCGCTTTCAGGGGAATGGCGTCGCACGCGCGGCCGAAACAATGGACTGGATCCAGAGCAAGCTGATAACATTCCCTCCCTGTGAACTCCGCCATGCCGGACACACGGGTGCGCAAAGTCACGATTTTCGTGTCCTCGCCGAAGGATGTGGCGCCCGAGCGCGGCCGCGTGCAGGCGGTTACCGCCAAGCTTAACCGCGAGTATGAAGGCCTTGTTCGGTTCGAGACGGTTCTCTGGGAGGAGCATTTCTATACAGCTGATAAGAGTTTCCAGCCCCAAATTCCGGAAGCGGTCGCCAGCGACATTGTGATGTCGATCTTCTGGACGCGCGTCGGCACTGAGCTTCCCGCCGACTTCCCACGCATGCCTAACGGGAAGCCCTATCCGTCAGGAACCGCCTACGAGCTGCTCACAGCCCTCGATGCCTCGAAGGCTAAGGGCGTGCCGGATGTCTACGTATTCCGCAAGACTGCCGATGCGATCTTGCCGATGGCGGATAGCGAGCGTCGCCGGCAAGCGCACACCCAGCTCGAGGCGCTCGAGGCATTCTGGAGCGAGTGGTTCAAGTCGGAGAAGGGTGAGTTCAAGGCCGCGTTTCAGAATTTTCCCAGCACGGATGCATTCGAGCAGCAGACCGAGCTGCTGCTGCGGCAGTGGCTTGAGTCGCGTGGTTTGCTCGGCCCGCGGATCGCCTGGCCGAAGGAAAAGGGTTCGCCGTTTCCCGGATTGGCGCCGTTCGAGGCTGAGCATGCGGCAGTATTCTTCGGCCGCGCCCGGGTGATCGACGAGGCCCGGCGGCGCCTTGCGGCGGCAGCGGAGCGCGGCACCGCGTTTCTGCTGATTGTGGGAGCGAGCGGGTCAGGCAAGTCCTCGCTAGCCCGCGCCGGCCTGATCCCGCGGCTGACGACGCCCGGGGTGGTGGCGTCGGTCGATTTGTGGCGGGTGGCGCGAATGAAGCCCGGCGAGGGCCAGGCCGGTCCGCTGACGGCGTTGGCGACAGCTCTGTTGGCGCCGGACGCATTACCCGAACTGGCGCACGGCGATTATCCAACTGCAGCCAGCCTCGCCGACAACCTTCGGCGCGGCGGCACCGCTTCGGTGCAGCCGATCAGCAGTGCGCTCGCGCGCGTGGCCGAAGCCGCCCAGCGAGAGCGTCATGCGGATCAGCCACCGAAGCCCGCGCTTGTGCTGCTGGTCGATCAGTTCGAGGAGCTGTTCGCCCAGAGAGTGAGTGATGCCGAGCGCGCCGCCTTTGCCGAGAGTCTTCAGCAGCTCATCACGACTAGGCAGGTGTGGCTGACGGCAACATTGCGCGCCGACTTCTACGAGCTGCTGCTGAAGCAGCCGGTTTTAAAAGCCCTAAAGGAGACTGGCGCCAGCCTCGATCTCGGCCCGCCCGGACCAGCCGAACTCGCCGAGATTGTGCGCGCGCCAGCCGCGGCGGCCGGGCTGGTGTTCGGGACGGATACCGAGAAGGGCGAGCTTGGCGATCGGCTGCTCGCCGATGCCAAGAGCGCCGACAGCCTGCCGCTACTGCAGTTCACGCTGCGGCAGCTCTACGAGCGGCGAGAGGAGAGCGCCGGTGAGGTTAAGCTGACCCACGCGGCTTATGACCAGCTCGGCGGACTTGCGGGTGCGATCGCGGCAGAAGCAGAGCGCGCGGTATCGAGCCTGCCACCGCAAGCGGTCGCCACATTGCCGCGGTTGATGCGGCGGCTGGCCGAGCCGGCACGCGACGGCAAGGCGTTGACGCTGCGGGAAGTCTTGCACGCCGACGTGGCGCGCGATGTATCCGAGTCCACGCTGTTCGATGCGCTGCTGATGGCGCGCATCCTGATCGCCCGCACCGATGCGGACGGACGACCGACGGTGCGGCTGGCGCACGATGCCGTCTTGGCGAGTTGGCCGAGGGCTAGCGCGGCCGCGCAAGCGAGCCGCGATTTCTACCGGGTACGCACTGAAGTGGAGGATGCGCTGCGGCGCTGGCGGGAGCATGGCCGTCCGAAAGACCGGTTGATCCAGCCAGGCGTCCCACTCGCCGAAGCCGAGAAGCTCGTCAGGGATTTCGGCGCGGAACTGCCGGTCGAGCTCACCTCTTTCGTGATGGCGTCCCGCAATCGGGCGCGGGTGCGACAGCGGCTGGTGGCAGCAGCCGCCATATTCGTCTTCATCTTAACGGCCGCCGCCGCCCTAACTGGGTGGTGGGCTGTTGGTCAGCGCGATCGGGCGCAGGAAGCGCTGACGACGATAACTCAAACCGGGAATATGCTCGTGTACGATTTGGGAACGGAGTTTTCTGTGCGCGGCCTGCCGAGTGATCTGTTGGGGCGGATGCTCGACCGCGTGATTCAAGGTTATGATCAGGCGATCCGGCTCGATCCGAAAAACCCGATTGGCTACGTCAGCCGCGGCATTGCCTTTAACAGTAAGGGTGAGATCGACCGCGCTTTCGCCGAGTTCAACGAGGCGATCCGGCTCGACCCGAAGAATGCAGTTGGCTACGTCAGCCGGGGCGCTGCCTACAACAGCAAGGGCGACCGCGACCGCGCCATCCAGGACTACGACAAGGCGATCGAGCTCGATCCGAAGAATATCTTCGCCTACGTCGCCCGCGGCGACGTCCACAAGAGCAAGAAAGAGTACGCCCGTGCAATCCGGGATTACGACCAGGCGATCCAGCTCGAGCCGCCCACCCCGATAGCTGTCAACACCTATGTCAACCGCGGCTCCGCCTATGCTTCGGTGCGCGACCACGAGCGCGCCATCAAGGATTATGACCGGGCGATCGAGCTCGATCCAAAAAATGCCTCCGCCTATAGGAGCCGCGCCGACGCCTACAACAGCGAGGACGATCGCGACCGCGCCATCCGGGACTACGACCGGGCGATCGAGCTCGATCCGAAAGATGCCTACACCTACGCTCTTCGCGGCGTCGTTTACATGAACACCGGGGACCGCGATCTTGCCATCCAGGACTTCGACGCGGCGATCCAGCGCGATGCAAAAAACGCTCACGCGTACTCCGCTCGCGGTCTCGCTTACGCGACGGAGGGCGACTACGACCGCGCCATGCAGGACCTCGACCAAGGGGTCCAGCTCGACCCAACCAATGCCATGCCCTATCAGAACCGCGCCTTTGCCTACCAAAGGAAGGGTGATCACGACCAAGCCATCCAGGACTACGACAAGGCGATCCAGCTCGACCCTAACAACGTCCTCTCTTATCTCAACCGGGGCGACGTTTACGCCAGCAAAGGTGATCACGACCGCGCCATCCAGGACTACGACCAGGCGATCGAGCTCGATCCTAAAAGCGCCGTCGCTTACCTCAACCGCGGCGATGCGTACGAGAGCAAGGGCGACTACGGGCGCGCGATCCAGGATTACGACCAGGCGATCCAGCTTAATCCGATGAATGCCGACACTCACAACGGACGCGGCCGCGCTTACTTCTACCAAGGCAACTTCAAGGCGGCGGCGGCAGCCTTTTCCCGCGCGAACGAGCTTGCGGACAACGGCTACTCTATAATTTGGCGCTATCTCGCGCGCGAACGCGGGGGCGATAATGGTGCCGCGGAGCTTGAAGCGAACGCGGCGCGACTGAAACGCGAGGAGTGGCCCTATCCGCTAATCGAGCTTTACCTCGCAGCGCGCTCACCCGCGGAGGTCCTGTCGCTCGCAGGCAAACCCGAGGAGCGCTGCGAGGCGCAGTTCTACATTGGTGAATGGCATTTGCTGCGCGGCAACCGCGCTGCAGCTGCAACTCATCTCCAAGCTGCGGCCGATGTCTGCCCGAAGGACTTTCTCGAATACAAGGCCGCCTTGGCCGAGTTGAGGCGGCTAAACCTCTAGAGCAGGTTACCAATTGAGCGGGTTCGTCAGGGGACCCTGCTCATCGAGGCCGTCGCCGACTTTGCTCCAAGGCGCCCTCGTCCACTTGAGCACTTGCGTCACAGATAGCTGAAGGAAAGCGGCCCAGCTCCGGTACACGCATCCGCCTTCGCGATGCGTGGAAATCTCTCGCTACAGAGGCGGCGCTTTAGGTTGCGATTGATTGCAACCGTCCAGGTTATGTCGTACGCGACGATGTTGCCATCCGCCGTGGTGACGGAAACATGCGTCCCATCTCGAGTGAAGAACGCTCTCGTGCATCCGCCCCTGGCGCCAATTTCAGAATGGCCGTTCCCGTCTCGACGTGCCAGACAACGTACGCCCCCGGTGACGGCCGCCTTGCGGAGATGAGTTGTCGCGTGAAGTCATAGGACTACTCGTAGGGCTAGATGCTATGGGGCGCGCGGCGAGGCAATGGCACCATCGTCGCTGCAACCAAACGATGGAGCGCCTCATGCGACAGCGGAACGATTTGAGCAGATCCCTCGTCGCCCTCGAACAGGACGCGACATTGATCGCCGCTGCGCGGAGTGCCACGCTCCCGACGGCAAGCGGAATCTCACCGTGATTTCCGTCGCGGAGGTCGGCACCGATATCAACCGGTCGCACATGTGGACCGAGCTCGCCCGGGACACCTACAACAATTTCCGCGAAGGCCGCGATTGGGGCTTTAAATCGTTCCGCAAAATCTCAGGCTACGTCGCGGAGCCGCTTGCCGGGCTGTGGCTCAACGGGCCGTATCTCCACAACGGCTCGGTTCCGACCTTGCGCGACCTTCTCGAGCCGCCGGATCAGAGGCCGGCCACGTTCGTTCGCGGCCTCGATCTTATCGATGCACGTAATGGCGGCTTCGTCGCGCCCCCTTGCGATCCGCGCGAGCAGCCGCCGGAAGGCTTCTGCTTCGACACGCGCCTGGTCGGCAATGGCAATGAAGGCCACGTCTACGGCACGGCGCTGCCGGCGTCCGACAAAAGCGATCTCTTAGCTTATCTGCTCACTCTCTGATCGAGGGAGAATGTCGTGACCGATGCCTTGACGATCGGCTGGACGCGGGCGCAGGCGGCAACCGCGCGCACTGCCTACCGACGACTGCTGGCCTTCAATTTGATCGTGCAGACGACGGTTGGCCCCATCGCGCTCTTCGCGCCGGTTTGGCTGGCGCGGCAAGCCGATCTGCCCAGCCCGCTAGCCTCGGGGTGGGTGCAACTATGGGGGGTGATGCTGCTGATCACGGCGAGCCTCTATCTGCCGGGCTGCATTGAACCGGTACACGTGCGTTGGCCGAACGTCATCGGCATCATCGCGCGCTTCGTCCTGGCCCGCGCTACGCCACCTGACTCCGCCGGCCACGCTGGCGCAACCGCCAACCTTAAACTAACGTTCCATGTGGACCACTCAGCGGGGGGCTGATCACCTGATTCGGCTGTTTTTCAAAATGAGCTTTGACCGAAACACGCGAAATAGCTGGATTTTGATTCCACCTTTCCCGGGAGGTATCGCACTTTCATTGCCGAAAACAGACCACTGCCGGATCGATAACGCATCGGGCTCGCCGAGCAGGGCACTCCAAGCGGCTCAGCACAAATACCCGATGCGATCGATGTCACGGTTGTATGTTGGCGATAGCCTTCTTGATCTCGTCGAGGATGATACCTTCATTCAACTGCTTGTCTTCCAGCGCCCGGTGATGAATGGCGAAGCACTTGAGTCGGCGGTCGAACACCGGCGATCCCGAGTTGCCTGCTTCGGTCGGACTGCGGTAGTGAACGAATTGGCGCGCGTATCCGGCAACGCTGTTGTCGTAGAGTGAAACTGCGAGTTCACGCCCACCAGGATGTCCGATCACGTATACGCGCTGTTCCGTCGCCGGGGCGCCGACTTGCGGCAAAGTCGAGCAAAGCTCAAGGTTGCTTGAGCCGGGCGGTGAATCGATCCGCAGGATGGAAGTATCCATCTCGTACCGAGGGGAGCTATAAACGAGACTTCCGAGCCTCACCCGCGGGCGTCCGGGAAGCCGGGTAAATTCGACTTCCGCGTCCGAAGGATGCAACGCGGGTTGGTCCGCCGGATTTAAGCTGATGACATGGGCGTTGGTGAGGAACAACAACCCGTCCCCCCACCTTGCGGCGAAAATCTTTCCAGACACCACAAAGCCCGATCCCGCCGGAGCCCCGTAGGCGGCATCGTTGACACGGGCGATCGCGTTGCAACAGCTGTACATCGTATCGATCCATTGCAGGGGCACGACCCCTTCGGCCCCGTAAACCGCCTCGAACCCCCCCTTGTCTGGACCTTTGGCAAGGTTCACTGGTTGCACCGAGCCGCCCTCGTTTTGCAGCACGGCGTACTCCAGCACTGGCAAAAGCTTGTTTCCGATGTCCGTGCCTTCCAAACGCCAGACCTCCTTCAATTGCCGCAGAGTACTCGACAGCTCAAACGCGTCCGCGTCCGGATGTCGAACATATTTTTGTGCCAAGCTTAGAATGGCTTCCTCGTCTTTCAGCGCGATCGCCGCTTCCATACCGGTGGAATAGTCCCAGACGCCTGTCGCGCCCTGCTGCTCAATCTCATCGAGGATTTGCTTCGCGATCTTCGCAGCATCGAGCGCACTGCCTGTAGCTATGCCATCTTCTTTGGCCCGCGACAGCAGCGCAACGAGGTTGATGCCGTGCCAGCGGTATTCGCCCTTGCGTTGCTCCCAATCGGGAGTGTACGCGGCAACCGCAGATTTCAGGCACTCGGCGTCGCCCTCGTCAACGAAGAGCTGCTTGTAAGCGCGGCCCGTGAGGCCCCGCACCTCCGGCCCCTCGACTTCGTCCTGCGCGTATTTTTGCGAAATCGTGTTCAACGTGGCCAACGCCTGCGAAACCCGGCCCTGATCGAGCAGCGACTGACTCCATTGCCGCCGGATGACGGGGGCATCCTTTCCGGCCATGCTGAAAAGGCTGGCCGTATGCTCCAGGTCTGCGAATCGTCGCTTACGCCGGATCAGACCGAGCGCTTTTTTGATTTGGGGAAGATCAAAGGCGGAAGGGTCGATCTTATCGGTAAGCGATCGAACGTCCTTAAAGCGATACTCTTTCAAAGCCTGTCTGAGTTCGGTGAGATATTGATTGGGATCCATTGTTCCTCGTCGCCTGTATCTCCCCACGAGCCGGGTTGTGCAGTCCTTCGTGCGAATTACGTCCACCCGGTGCGGCAGCCAATGTTACCGATCAACAGACCTCACAATCGAATGCTGTTGCCGAAATTCTCACAGCGCGATCGGGCGGCCGATTGCGACGCTGATCTGAAGCGGAACTGTCAAGGTGATGCTGCCGCTCTGGTTCGCCCGGGGCTCCTTCGTCGAAGGCACTGGCGCCTGAATGTTCGCCGGCGACGGCGATGGCGGCTTCGATGAATCTTCGGCCCCCTCGGTAGAAAGCCAGGCCGGCTCCCAATCGTTCGTCGGAGTAAGCACGCCGTCGAAGTTCAGTCGCGGCGCGACTCGGCTGTCACGCGCCAGCTCGTACATAGGCACGGCGTAATTCGCCTTGAGATACTCGCCAGCAAAGTGGAGCGCGACGACTTCTCCGGTATCGACATCGATGACCGCGGAGCCGGAATTTCCTCCGAGCGTGGAAGCGTCGTGGGTTACGGCGTTTACGGTATTTTCAAAGCTTTGGACCGCGGCGCGGGCTCGGAGAACGCCCGGCTGCAATCGTTTGACGTTATAGATCTTGTTGAACGCGCGATCCTGAAGCGCAAGGTCGCTTCGGTCGTCTCTAGCCGGATAGCCGATCACCACAACATTGTGGTTGATGAGCTCTTCCGGCGACTTCGTCGACAGCTTGAGCATGTTGTCTGTCGGCAGGCGATCAACGCGGAGCAGGGCCATGTCCCAGTGCGGGTGGATCATCTCCACCGCGTTCACCGTGAAAAAGTTCGCGCTGTCGTCCTCCGCTGAATCGACCTGTCTCTTGAAATCGATCGCCGCATCCCCTGCCCGGTAGCGAATGGTGAGCCCGAGCCCGCGGCAGAACAGTTGCGCGACGTGCCGGTTTGTCGCAATCAGACCCTTGCCCACGACGAATCCGGTTCCCGCATACGGCAGGATTGGCGACGTCGGCACCTCGACACGCCCCACCAGGGGCAGCAGCGCAGCGATCCGCTTTCTGACGTCATCGCCGTTGAAGCTGAGCCATGGATCGTCCAGATTGTCATACGAGTCGCCACGAACAAACACGGCCGGCCGGTTCCGTGGCAGGATTATCGCTTCCAAGCCGAACATTTCGCTTGGCGTGATCTGCTCGTGTCGATCCTCCACAAGTTTTTGCAGACCGGATTCCGCGGCTGCGGTGCTTGGGGCCCCGGCTTCCGGGCTTTCGAAGCCACCGCTTGCGCCCGCTTCAGCACTCGGTCGCGATACCGACTCGATGGCGTTTCCAGGCGCAATTTGCGCCAGCAGCTTCTTCAAAAGCGCCGACCTTCTTACGATATCCATAATGAGCCCACTCCTGACATCGTCGCACTGCGATCGCTTCCGAAAACTAAATCTCCGCGTATTGATGGTGCAACCCCGCCCAGGATCGGCCACGAGATTATGTCTCCAAACCGTTCGACCGGCCTCGTGTAGGGCGCGCTACATCGGTTCGCATCTCATTATAGTACATTGCATATTTAGAATGCGCCGAAGGTGCTCGGCGTTGAACACAGTTATTGGTCCGTGCACTCGCGCCGGATCGACCCCGATCAGGAGCTCAAACAAGCCCGTTCTGTTGCGCGGTGGACAGAAGATGAAGGCTTTGATCCACCCAGCGTGTTGACAACGCGTGATGGGTGTTCGAATTCGGTGGGCAGGACATTCCTCTCGACGAAAAGCGCGCGTGACACCCATGCCAAAACCCCTCTGCTTCGTGCTGATGCCGTTCGGACAAAAGCCTGGCGCCGGTGGCGCCGTGATCGATTTCGACGCGGTCTATCGCGACCTGATCAAGCCAGCGGTCGATGCGGCCAGCCTCACGCCGCTGCGGGCCGATGAGGAGCAGGCCGGCGGAATCATCCACAAGCCGATGTTCGAGCGGCTCATTCTGTGCGACTTCGCGGTCGCCGATCTCACTACCGCGAATGCCAATGTGTTTTACGAGCTTGGCGTGCGTCACGCGGTCAAGCCCGCGACCACGGTCCTCTTGTTTGCCGCCGGCGGAACGCGGCTGCCATTCGATCTCGCGCCGCTGCGCACGCTGATGTACCAGCTTGGGGCCGACGGCAAGCCCGGCGATGTCGCGGCCGACGGCGCCGCTCTTACGAAACTGCTCGCCGAGATCAAGGTCGGCGACGTCGACAGTCCGGTGTATCAGCTGGTCGAGGGTTTTCCGGACATCCAGCATATCAAGACCGACGTCTTCCGCGACCAGGTGGAATATTCAACCAGGATCAAGGACGAGCTCGCGGCAGCGCGCAAACAAGAGGGAAACGCGCGCGTCGCCACGATTCGCGCGATCGAGCAGCAGCTCGGCGCTCTCGACCGCGCCGAGGCCGGCGTGCTGGTAGACCTGCTCCTGTCCTATCGGGCCGCGAGCGAATGGAAGGAGATGATCCGCCTCGCCGGCGCGATGCCGGAGCCTCTGCGTCGCTCGACCCTCGTCCAGGAGCAGCTCGCGTTCGCCCTCAACCGCACCGGCGACGACGAGAAGGCGGAGCAGTTGCTGCTCGACCTGACACGCGCGCGCGGGCCGAGCAGCGAGACCTACGGCCTGCTCGGGCGTGTCTACAAGGACCGCTGGGAGGCCGCGACGAAACAGGGCGACAGGATCCTCGCGCGCGGTCTGCTCGATAAGGCGATCGAGGCCTACCTGAAAGGCTTCGAGACCGATTGGCGCGACGCCTATCCGGGCATTAACGCGGCGACGCTGATGACGCTGCGCACGCCGCCCGACCCGCGCCTCGGCGAGCTCCTTCCGGTCGTGCGCTACGCGGTCGAGCGCAAGATTGCTTCCGGCAAGCCGGACTACTGGGACCATGCCACCATGCTCGAGTTCGCCGTGCTCGCGAACGACGAGAACGGTGCCATGGAGGCGCTCGCCAGGGCGGTCGCGGTCATCCGCGAGCACTGGGAGCCGCAGACGACCGCGCGCAACCTGCAGCTCATCCGCGAAGCGCGCGAGGCGCGCGGCGAGGTGCCGCCCTGGGTGACGGGGATCGAGGAGGAGCTTAAGCGCAAGGCGAAGGCGCCCGCTGACCGGGCCTGATTTCGGCCAAGCGCCGCACCAGTGGACAGACCCAGGATCGCGCTGGCCCAAATGTAACGTTATGACAGAAGCCGGGTCGCTCAGTCGAAAAGCTGCGGCGGTATGGGATCTTGATCAGCAGGGCTAAGCTTGCTCCTGACCGAAGTGTGGAAATCCTTTAACGGTATCACGCACGGCTGACATCGAATCAATTCCATGGACATTGGTCCATTACTGCATTCCTTCAGTCGCATTGATGGGACTAACTGTGGTTCTGCGGGTTGTTCGCCTGGGTCTGTTCCGGCAACGCCAGAGCCAAATGCAATTTTTCCGCAAGTTGAATCCAGCCCAGCCCGACTTATCTGCGAATGTGCGAAGATTTGCATGATGACAACCAAAGCGGCCGAGAGCGGCACTTGATCCGGGATGTATTCAAACATTCGCAAACTGCCGGGATTTAACCCAAAGTTAGCAACCTTCGACAGGGGATGCGGCGAGAGCTTCTGATTCGGTGGAGAGCAGCAGCAGCATTCTCTGAAAATTGCAGCGCTAGTCTGCAGGATCTTTTAGAAGATCGGCGTTTTTCATTATCTCGCTCCCCTCATCACGGTTGCCGGGAATCGATCAGCGCAAACAAGATGCGGCAAGGCTCCGTGCCGCGATTGATCCAGGCATGGTTGGTCGCCTGCTGGACTATGACATCGCCGGCCCTCATGTGGATCACCGAGTCGTCGAGCATCATGTCGATTTCACCGGACAACACGACGGCGTAATCGACGGTCCGCGTGCGGTGCATCAGCGGATGCCTCACGGGAAGACCCCTCGCCGGCGCGCGCTCGCCAATCACCTTCATCATGAAGTTGGGATCCATTTTTGCTTCTTCGGCCGGATCGAGCGGTGGAAATTCGACCACGAGCAGCGCGGTGCCGAGGTCGGGCGGTAGCGCAGTCGGTTTGGCGCCGCTATCGTCCGTGAACGAGAGTCCCGCCGGCGCGGTGTCCGTGACCCACAGCTTGGCCGACGAGGTGCTGCCGGGCTCAAGCGTGACGCGGCTGTCGAACTGCGCAATCGCCTTATCGTTCGCATCGAGGGCGGTCACGACGCGGCGGATGTCGGCTGCCGTTGCGGCGGAGCACCCCAGGGCGAGCGCGACGATCGAGCCGATTACCTTGCTGGTCATTGGGTCCTCCTCTTATTCCTCCTAAGCCTGATTTCGGCGACGTAGAGCCAGATGGACGGGAGCGTTCAACATATCTCTGCCGGGGCGAGCGGAATGACGTGGGCTGGTCCCAAATGTCCGTCTCTCGGATGCGAGCCTTGTCCCGGATGAGATATTTTGTGCGCTGTCCCGCGGGTACACTTCAGTAATTTGGCGCGCCAACCATTCTGCCGCCGTGCGCAGTGTTCGCCATCGTAAGTTAGGAGCTGTCCGCGACGGCGGACATTCTACGCCCCGCGTCGATCAGAAAATAATAATATTGGGCACCGAGGGATCGGTTGCGCCGCCCCCGTCGTTTACCGGAGCCATTTGGTCAGGCCTTCCCGCCGGACAGCTCCCAATCCATAGCCTGTTTCCCCCTCGACCCACTTCGGGGCAATCCCCATGTCGGCCAACATTGCATTTGAAAGCGTGATGAGCACATGACCGAGGCTGCGCTCCAGAGCACGTTTCATCTCAGGAGGGTAATTCCTGCGGTCGACGTATCGCAACCAATTGACCAAGCCTTCGATGGCCCAAGGATACCACATAACGCGCATCGTCAGAAGGGCACGCTGCGTTCGACCCTCGCTGTCCGCGTATTTTACACCATCCGTAATCTCCTGATAGGCGGGGTGATAGGATCGGAGCCTAAACTCCGTCAGCTGTTGCAACGCCGAGGATACAATTCGATCGGGAAGCGGTACTCCAACGTCGAGATGCGCACGCACCAGTGAGCCGGAAATCGAGATGCTCAGGTCGGACACAACGGGCAATTCGTCGTCGGGCAGCCGTCGCCAACCGACGGCCCCCTCCCCTTCATCGACGAATGCTTCGGTCAGCCAGCGCGCGGTATCCGTGATCATTTTTTTGAGCGTGTTGCAATCTCCGCGCCAGCACAATCCAGTCGAATGCAGTTGAAGCAAAGTGTGCAGCGCAAGGCCGGCCGTAGAGACGTAGTGGTGGGTCGGCGGACCGAATGAAAACATGTTCCAGCCGCCATCCCGTAGCGGATAATATGATTCGGCCATTTCCTCCACTATGCTCAGATATTCGGCAAATCGGATGCGTTCCTCTTCGCTGGTCAAGTCGGTGCGCTGATGGGCGGCCGAGAGCGCGATGATCATCCAAAGCACCGTCTCCGCGTTTGGCCAGAAGTTGAGATCAGCCCATCCCACACGTTTTCCATCCCAAAACTGGAAGTCGATGTCAGTAAAAACTCTATCAAGCATAGGCGAAATGATCCGAAAATCTACGGGACTCAGTTTCGGATCGCGCAACACCGCGGCTGAGACCTGCGCAACTTCCCAGACTGACACATCAGCATTTTTTCGGAGAGGGCCTTTCGAGACCGCCGCGAGAACGTCTCGTCGTATGCGATCAAGCCCGGCATCAGATGCTTGGAAAATCTCCACCGCGCCCGGAATACGTCTGAATAGGCTCCATCCGTGGCGATCGAGCTGGCGTTGCAGTGATGCACTGCCCCATACAGCGACATCCGCGTCGGCGAGGCCGACATACCCCAATCCAATGGTGACGACCCCGGCGAAAACCGCCATTGCGAAGCCCAAGCGACGATGCCGTTGCCGCCTCAATTCGCGCCGACGCAATTCGTCGAAACCGACGTTCAGGAGACCCGCGATCAATTTAAGGCAGGCGTCCTTCCATCCGTCCTTGCCAGCGCGCGCGTCGGCGGCGATGGGTTCGGTAGCGCGTTTTGCCCGACTGCCGTCAGGCCCGAAATCGAAACGAAGTGATGGAGCAAAACACTCGACCGGACTATTGTCTTGGCCGTCCGGCGCATTGGGTTCCCCATCTACCATGAGAGGAAAAATTTGTTCTCCACGGCCTAGCGCTTTGAAGGTGCGAATTTCCTCCTCAACCCACCGGGAAGCCGCTGCATTGGGCGAGCAGATGACGATCAGCGAACGGGATGACTGCAGGGCCGCGCGGATTTCATGAACCAAATCGGGTGAGCTCGCAAGTTCGCTCCGATCGCGAAACACCGGAATCAGCCGACGCGGAATGACACGATCGCCAGTTCGCCGGCCAATCAGCGACCGTGGAACGCGGTAACTCTCCAATTGCGCATGCAGCCGTTGCGCCCATGCGGCGTCCCGCTGGCTATAGCTAATGAAGGCCCAATACTTTTGATCAGGGTCGGGTGCCGCAGACATATCTTCAGACGCCATCCGATCGTCAGAGATAATTGAAACTGGGCAATTGAATGATCTTATTTCAGTCTTGCTCCGCGCGGAATACCCAATCTGCCGTCGCGGGACTAGTTGTGGTTGCGCTGCGACTAAGTCGGCGGCTTTGGGTCAAACTCGGTCGTGCCGGTGATGTCCGCTGCATGACCGATCTTCCCCCGAAAGCGGACGTCCATCCGCGATCTTGCTATGTCGCATTCGTGCCAAATCCAGACTTATGCAGTACAGCAAAAAATACTTACTCGATCACCTCGTCGGCAAACGCAAGCAGTGCCGACGGAATAATAAGGCCGAGCCCTCTGGCGGTCTTCTGGTTGATCACTAGCCGGAACTTCGTCGGCTGTTCCACCGGAAGATCGCGGGGCTTGGCTCCCTTGAGAATCCGATCAATGTAGTATGCAACCCGGCGAAAGGCCGCGAGATCGTCGGCGGAATACGACATGAGGCCGCCAGCCACGACCCAATCACTTCCATGGTACGCCGTTGGCAGCCGGCTTTTGAGCGCCAGATCGGCAATCGTCTTTCGGTGGGAGAAGAGCAGCATACTGGTAACAATGATGAGCGCGTCGGCACGCCATTCGAGCGCGGTCTTGATTGCAGCATCCAGATCAGGATTCGGCCCGCGGACCTCCAGCGATCGGAGTTCCATCTGCAGTGCCCGTGCGGGAGTTTCATAATCCCGGTAACCGGTTGCGGCTACCGGGTCACCCGCATCCACAAGGATTCCCACGCGCGCAAGTTTTGGTACCACGTCTTTGAGAAACTCCAGACGTTTTGCGCCTAAATCCCGCGTGAGCATAAAAAGCCCCGTAATGTTTCCCCCCGGTTTCGCAAGGCTATCGATGATCCCGCTAGCAACCGGATCGATAGACGTCACCATGACAATCGGAATCGTATCGGTCGCCTGTTTGGCCGCGCGGATTGCAGTCGGAAAAGGTGTGACGAGGACGTCAACTTTCGCTTGCACGAGTTCGGCGACCAACTCGGGAACACGCGCTAGCCTTCCCTCGGCGCCGCGATATTCGACGATGAAATCCTTCCCATCGACGTAGCCATGCTCGCGCATTCCTTGCTGCAATGCTTCGACGAAAGGCCCAGGGTCGACGGCGCTGCCGGTCCCAGACACGTAACCGATCCGCGCAACCCGGGTGGGTTGCGCGTGCGCCGCGATCGGCCAATCGACCACCGCGCCACCGATAAACGTGATGAAGTCGCGCCGTCGCATGGGGCGCTCCTCAATCCGGGGATTGCACCGTACCACACCGCTATAGGAAATGCCGCGTTGTGCATCACGGCAAATTTGGCAGCCAATGTCGCAGATGGGTCAAAAGGCGAAATACTCGCTGCGAGCAGATGTTTTCCGCTCTACCCCCAAGACCGGACATCGCTCAATGCGGTCGGCATGTCCGTTTCGTGCCAACAGCGGACATTCGTCGTTTTGCCAATACCGTTGGCCTTTGCGGACTTTCCAGACTGTTTCGGGGCGCTCGTCCGTCAGTAGAAATGCCGACCTTCTGCGAACCGCACGCCGAATTGGCCGCGTCTCCCGGCATCCAAACTTGCGCGTCGTAGGTCCAAAGTCTCCACGAGTTCGGCGCTGCGAATTTCAAAAAAGTGTGGCGGACCGGCGAGGGATCCACGCTTGCCTCACACGGCATAACGCCGGTAGAGCACGACGATGACAGCGAGCACCGTCCCAGCATAAATGACCTGCGCTACGTGATCCAAAACAACAGCGACGCGCTTTCGGCCGGCGTCACGAAGTTTTTCATGTCTGTAGCCCGCCAATATCGTCA
>Ga0137361_10000571_pt1 | contig 21075 bp, 19 predicted proteins | sample Mad1_80_16metaG_FD_104923 | JGI IMG/M metagenome (GOLD analysis project Ga0137361, IMG submission 104923) | Vadose zone soil microbial communities from Angelo Coast Range Reserve, California, USA - Mad1_80_16 metaG | ecosystem: Environmental > Terrestrial > Soil > Vadose zone | place: USA... | reverse complement strand
TGCCCCGCCCCGCTTCCGGCGCGCCCAGGGCCTCGGCCAGGACCTCGTCCACCAGGCGGAAGCGCTCCCGCGCGGCCAGGGCCTCGCGGGCGCGGAGCGCGAGGTTCGGACGGGCGAAGCCGCGCACGAGCTGCGGCGTGTCCGCCCCCAGGCCGAGGCGGGCCAGGATCTCGTCGCGCACCACCGGGGTCGCGGTCGCGGTGCAGGCGAGGACCCGCGGGGGGCGCAGCTCCTCGAAGAGGGCGCCGATCTCCAGGTAGTCGGGCCGGAAGTCGTGGCCCCATTCGCTGATGCAGTGGGCCTCGTCCACGGCCACGAGGGGGACCCGGAGGTCCCGGAGCAGGCCGCGGAACCCCGGATAGGCGAGGCGCTCCGGAGCGACGTAGGCGAGCTTGAAGGCCCCCGACCGGATGCGGCCGAGACGCTCGCGCATCTCCGCGGCCGAGAGGGTCGCGGCCAGGAAGGTGGCGGATACCCCCCGCGCTCCGAGGGCCTGCACCTGGTCGTGCATGAGCGAGACGAGCGGCGAGATGACGAGGCTGGTGCCCGGAAGCAGGCTGGCCGGGAGCTGGTAGATCAGGCTCTTGCCCCCGCCGGTGGGAGCCACCAGGAGCAGGCGGCCCTTCGCGAGCAGAGTCTCGACCGCCTCCCGCTGGCCGGGACGGAACGCGGTGTAGCCGAGGCGAGCGAGGCCCGCGTCGAGGTCGAGCGCGGTCTCGCCCACCGGCTCGCTCAGGCGGGCTGGCCCGTGGTGAAGTTCCACTCCATGGGGCGCCGCTGCCGGATCGAGAGGTTGACCAGGTGGGCGGCCGCGGCCGCGAAGTGGCCCCGCTGGCCGTCCTCCACCGCGGGCTTGCCGGTGCGCGCGGAATCGAAGAAGCGGGCCATGTGCACCGCCGTCGCCTCCCTGCCCACCTCGCCGAAGGCCTCGCTCTCCTTGCGCATCTGCGGGGTCCAGGTGTCGGGCCGCTCCGAGGCCAGCACCTTGGGATCCGCGTAGTACGCCTTCTCCAGCCCCTCCGGCCAGGACGACACCACCCAGGCGTTGTCTTCCACCGCGGTCTCGGGTTTAAGGACCATCTGCCCGCCGCGGAACACGAGGGAGCCTTCGGTGCCGAGCACCTCGAACCCGCTCTCCGACGCGGCCTGGTTGTTGAACGTCGAGCTGAGGTTCACCGCGAAGCCCTCGGGGTACTCGAGGGCCGCGTTCACCGTGTCCGGCACCTCGTGGGTCTCCTTGTAGCGGTAGTTCTGGCCCAGGGCCACCACCCGCGCGGGCATCTTGGCGTCCATCAGGAAGTGGATGGTGGTGAGCAGGTGGACGAAGAGGTCGGTGGCGATGCCCCCCGAATAATCCCAGTAGCAGCGCCAGCGGAAGAAGCGCTCGAGGCTGAAGGGCTTCCTGGGAGCCGGGCCCAGGAAGGCCGTCCAGTCCACGGTCTTCTCGTTCGCGTCGGGCGGGATGGGATAGAGCCAGGCCCCGCTCTTCGTGTTGCGGTTGTAGCTGGCCCGGATCATCGTGACCTGGCCGAGCTTGCCCGCCTTGATCAGGTCGCGAGCGGTCTCCTGGGTCCGGGAGCTGATGCCCTGGCTGCCGATCTGGAGCACGCGGCCGGAAGACTTGGCGGCGGCGATCATCTCGGGCCCGTCCTCGATGGTGAGGGTCATGGGCTTCTCGAGGTAGACGTGCTTGCCCGCCCGCAGGGCCTCCACGGTCTGCACGCGATGCCAGTGATCGGGGGTGCCGATGATCACGGCATCGACCGATTTGTCCGCGAGCAGGGCCTTCCAGTCCCCGTAGTCCCTGGCCCGCCCGCCGCTCCGGGCGATGGCCCGCTGCACCCGGCCCTTGTAGGCGTCGCACACGCCCACCAGCTCGACCCCCGGCACGCCGAGGGCCGCGTCGAGCAGCCCCGACTGCACGCGCGCGCCCACTCCGATGATCCCGAGCTGGAGGCGATCGTTCGGGGAGCCCTGGGGCACGGCGAAGACCACGGGAGCGCGGGAGACGGCGGCCGCGGCGGCGGTCGAGGCGGCGGTCCGGACCAGGAACTCGCGGCGGCTCAGCTTGCTTGACATGTTCGAACCTCCAGGAGGACGTCGGAAGTCGTACCCTTGTCCGGCCCCCACGTCAAGACGCGAGCGGACCAGGGCTCACATCCCCGGTGGCTGGAAGCGGCCGTCGATCGCGGTCCAGCCGCCGTCCACGAAGAGGACGGTGCCGGTGACGTAGCTGGCGGCCTCCGAGACGAGGAACAGGGTGGGGGCGGCGATCTCGTCGGGGGTGGCCCAGCGCTTGAGGATGCTCTTGGCCGCGTAGGCCTCGTACCACTGCGGGTTGGCCTTGATGGGGGCGGTGAGGGGGGTGTCCACCACTCCCGGGGCCACCGCGTTGACCCGCACCGGCGCGAACTCTGCGGCCGCGGTGCGCACGAGCTGGACGATCGCGGCCTTGGTGGCCGCGTAGACGGACTGCCCGGGCTCCACGACCTGGGAGCGGATCGACGAGAGCAGGACGATGCTCCCCCGGCCGGCCGTGGTCATGATCCGCCCCGCCGCGCGCAGGACGTTGAAGCTCCCGCGCACGTTCAAGCTCATCACGCGCTCGAAGTCCTCCTCGGTGTATGCGAGGAGCGGCTTGCGAACGTTGATGGCGGGCGTGCACACGGCGACGTCCAGGCGTCCCGCGCGCTGCCGGAGCGCGTCGAAGGCGGCCGCGACCGCCGCCCCGTCGCGGATGTCCATGGCCGCCGCTTCCGCCCCCGCCCCCGCCCGCTCGGCCACCGCGCGGGCCCTCTTCTCATCCAGGTCGAAGCAGCAGACGCGCGCTCCCAGACGGGCCGCCCCCAGGGCCACCGCTTCCCCGATCCCCGAGCCCGCGCCCGCCACCGCCGCCACCTTCCCGTCCAGACGATAGAGCGCCGCATCCGTCATGGCTGGTCCTCCCTTCACGCTCGCGCGCGCCTCCAGTAGAAGTACGCGGGCAGGCCCAGGGCGGTGATGCCGAGGCCGAGGCCGGCGTTCCGCGGGTCCGCCACCGGGATGTACACGAGGAAGAAGGCGGAGACGAGGATGTAGAGGGCCGGCAGCACCGGGTAGCCCCAGACCCGATAGGGGCGGTGAAGGTCCCCCTGCTTCACGCGCAGGACGAACAGGCCCACGATGGTGAGCACGTTGAAGAGCAGGGAGGAGAAGGCGGTGAGGGTCAGCAGTTGAGTGTAGGTGCCGGTCAAGGTCAGGAGGGCCGCCGCGAGGCCGTGGAAGGCGATGGCCACCGCCGGCGTGCGGTAGACGGGATGAACGCGCTCGGCGGCGCGGAAGAAGAGCCCATCGCGGGCCATCGCGAAGACTAGCCGAGGGCCGGCGAGGGTGAGGCCGTTGACGCAGCCGAGGGTCGAGACCAGGATCGCCACCGCGACGAAGGCGCCGCCCGCGGGGCCGATCATCCGCACCGCGGCCTCGGTGGCGATGCGGCTCTCGCGCACCGTCGCCATCTCGCCGATCGGCACCATGTAGAGGTAGACCGCGACCGCGGAGCAGTACACGACCGCCACTCCGAGCGTCCCCAGGAGCAGGGCCCGCGGCAGGTTGCGCGCGGGGTCCTTCACCTCCTCGGCCGCGAACGTGATCGAGTTCCAGGCGTCGTAGGCGAAGAGCGCCTTGGCCATGGCCCCGGCCAGGGCCGCGAGCAGTCCAACCTTCAGCCCCTCCACACCGAGCGCGACGCCGAAGACCGGGGTGAAGTTCGCGGTGGCGCCGCGGCCGGTGGCGACGGCGAGGATCACGAGGAGGGCGACCGCCGCCACCTTCGCCACCGTGAAGACGTTCTGGACCCGGGCCCCGGCACGGAGGCCGGTGACGTTCAGCCAGGTGAGGGCCACGATCACGACCAGCGCCACCGCCTGGGCGGTGGAGAACACGAAGCGGCCCGCGGAGAAGAGCACGTTGGCCTCGCCGATCCCGGGCAGGAAGAAGCCCAGGTTCTTGGCGAAGGCCACCGACACCGCGGCCACGAAGCCGGTGTTGATCGCGAGCAGGAACGTCCAGCCGTAAAGGAAGCCCCAGAGCGGACCGAAGGCCTCGGAGAGGAAGACGTACTGCCCGCCCGCCCGTGGCAGGGCCGCCGCCATCTCGCCATAGGAGAGCGCGCCGAACAGGGTCAGGACACCGCCCAGAACCCACAAGCCCAGGAGCAGCCCGGGGGTCTGCAGGTAGCCGGCCATGATCGCGGGAGCGAAGAAGATCCCCGAGCCGATCACGCTGCCCACGATGATGGTGGTGGCGTCGAAGAGGCCGAGGCCCCGGACGAGTCCGCGCTCGGCGGCGGGGGCGGGGTTGGCGGGGCCCGTCGCGGTCACCGCCACCTCAGCGCTCGGGCTCGAGGTTCACGCGGAATACCGGCTCGCCGGCCAGGTTGTGCAGGCTCACGGTCAGCACCTCCGTCTTGGCGTCGATCCGTCCCATGCCGAAGAACTGCAGCCCGTCGCTGGGCGGGCGGTTCGGCTTCAGGTCCGCCGGGATCCCGCGGAAGCGCACCTCGGGCCCGAACGTGTCGTCGAGGGCGTTCGGGCCGAAAGTGCCCGCGTGCAGGGGGCCGGCCACGAACTCCCAGAACGAGTGGAATTCCTTGAAGCGGGCCCGCTCCGGCTCGTAGTGGTGGGCGGCCGCATAGTGGACGTCGCCGGTGACCCAGACCAGGTTCCGCACCCGGCGGTCGCGGAGGGAGCGCAGGAGGGCCGCGATCTCCAGCTCGCGGCCCAGGGGCGCGCCGTTGCCGTTCGCCACCGCCTCGAACCGCGCGGGGCCGTCCCCCACCACGAGACCGAGGGGCTGATCACAGGCGATGACCTTCCAGGTGGCGCGGCTCGCCCGCAGCCGGTCCTCGAGCCAGGCCACCTGGCGCGCCCCCAGGATCGCCGTTTCATCGCCCGCGACTTCCTGTCGGTTGCGGCTGTTCGGGCCGCGGTAGCTGCGCAGGTCCAGGGCGAAGACCTCCAGGGACGGCCCGTACGGGATGGACCGGTAGATCCGCTCGGGGTCCTCGCTGGAGAGGCGGATGGGCTGGTGCTCGAGGAACGCGCGTCTGGCCCGGGCCGCGAGCAGGGCCACGCTCTGCGTCTGGTAGCGCGGGTCCTTCTCGATCACCCGGGTGGGCCACCAGTTGTCCCGGACCTCGTGGTCGTCCCAGAGCACGACCTGCGGCACCTCGGCGTTGAAGCGCCGCAGGTTCTCGTCCATCAGGTTGTAGAGGAACTGGCCGCGGAACTCCTCGAGCGTCTCCGCGACCTTGGCCTTGGCCGGGGTCACCAGGTTGCGCCAGACCGTCCCGTCGTCGAGCGTCACCTCGGCCGGGAGCGGCTGGTCGGCGTAGATGGTGTCGCCGCAATGAATGAAGACGTCCGGCCGGGCCCGCCGCAGGGTCTCGTACATCCGCATCCCGCCGCGCGCCGGGTCGATCCCCCATCCCTGGCCCACCGTGTCGGCCCCCCAGGCGAAGCTCAGGTCCCGGCGGCCGCCGGGAGGAGTGAGGAAGGTGCCCGGGATGGGCTCGCTCCACACGCCGAGGTCCGACAGGTCCTGGAAACGCGCGCGGTAGGCGATCCGCTGGCCGGGCGGGAGGCCGCTCAGGTCCACCCGGGCCGTGAAGCCGGTGTCCGGGAGCGCCGCCGGGCCGGCCACCCGGCGCGCGTCGCGGAACGACTCGGTGGTGGCGTACTCGACCACGAGCCGCGCGGGCCGGTCGGTGCGGCTCCAGACCACGGCGCGGTCCCCCGTCACGTCGCCCACCGCGGCTCCCCAGGCGGTCGCGGGCGGGGAGGAGAGAGTGCGCACACGGCGCGCGGGCAGGCCAAGGGCTGCTCCGGCGGCCAGAGAGCGGAGGAGGAAGCGGCGGCGGGAGGGCAACCCTATTCCCCCTCGACCCGGAGCCGGTTCTCCACCCCCAGCACGCCGAAAGTCGTGCGGGCGATCATCTCCGCCTTGATCCGCTCCACCTGGCTCGCCACCACGCCGGTGAGGGTCACCCGGCTGTTCTCCACCACGATGTGGAGGGGCGGGTTCACCTGGAAGGCGTAGCTCTGGAACATGGGGTCGCGGTAGATCTGGCTGGCGATCGAGTTGCGGAGCTGGTCGTCGGCGATCGAGACCGGCAGCACCAGGAGCTCGTTCCGGACCTCCTGCACTCCCACAACCCGCGAGGCCACGTCCTCCATGTCCTTGACCTTGAAGCCCTGGGTCACGCGGCCCGCGAGGGTGACGACCCCGTCCTGCACCGAGAGGCTCACGTCGTCGAAGATCGTGTAGAGGACGTAGCGCCGGATCTTCTCCGCCACCTCCTCCCCCACCCGGCCGTCGCTCTCTCCCCGCGCCACCTTCAGGTCGTCGACCACCAGCGACCTCACGTCCTCGGGCTTGAGGGCCAGCTCCGTGGCCCGGGCCCGGGCCCAGGCGCTCGGCACCATCCCCGCGAGCGTCACCACGCCGTCCTTCACCGAGATCCGCACCCCGGCGATCTTCTTGTCGCGGAGCGACACCTCGACCAGGGTCTGGATCTCGGAGTCGCTGAGGCCGGCGCGGGCGGATGCCGCTCCCAGGAGCACGGCCAGGGCGAGAGCCGTCGCCACCCCGGGCTTTCGGGATGCCATGGGCCAAGTGTGTCACGAAACCTCAAAGACCTTTCGGCCGCGCGGTGGTTCTGCTAGTCTTGGCCCAATCTCGGGGAGGGACCCGGCTTTTTTCGCCGGAGGAGCCAATGCCGCCCACCGATGCCCAAAACGCCCCGTGCAGCTACTGCCGTTCCGAGATTGCGGTCCCCGCTCAGTACGCGCACGGCGACCACATCAAGTGTGGCTCCTGCGGGACCAAGCACAAGGTGGTTCGCGGGGACAAGCTGCGGCTGGTGCTGGCCGACGCGGCCCCCCTCCGGGAAGCCCTGGTCCACAACGACCAGCTCGTGACCCGTCTGGAGGCGGAGCTGTCCCACGCGCGCGGGAGCTTCGGCCTGGGGGCGAACGGGGTCGGGATCGCCGTGATCTTCGCCCTCTACCAGATTGCGGTGAAGGAGGCGTCCCTCGGCAAGGCGCTGCTCGTCGAGGCGGTGGGGGTGGGGGTGGTCTCCGGAATCCTGCTCGAGGCCGCCAACTACCTCTTCCTCGCCAAGCGCCAGAAGATGACGCGGCTCTCCGCCGAGCTCGAGGAAGCGCGGAGCGAGGGCGTGCACCTGCGACAGAAGATCCGCGAGGCCGAGCGGGTGTGAATCCGCCCCTCGCCCTACTCGATCTGGCCTGACTCCAGCAGGGTGGCCATCGTCTTGTAGAGGGCGAAGCTGCAGCGCGGGATGTCCCTCTGCAGATCGTTCATGGACGCCCCCTTCTTGAGGCGGGACCAGACGGCGGCCGCGAGCTCCACCGTCTCCGCCTCCTCCCACTGCAGGTGGGCGGCCTTCTGCTTGAAGGCGCGCTCAGGGTCGGGGATGCGCTCCTGGATGATGGGCAGCTCGTCCTGGAGCCGGACCGACTCCATGAGCAGGGTGATCGCGGGCATCGTGATGTCGGGCTGGACCTCCTCCTCGGCCACGTTGCGGCCGGTGAAGGAGAACTCCCCCTCCAGCGGGCTCTGGAAGAGCTGGAAGACCGCGTCGTCGCCCGCGAGCTGGCGGTACTTGGCGCGGGCGATGTTGCCCTTGAAGAAGAAGATCTCGGCGATCCTCTGCTTGCTCCCCTCCTGCATCACCACCAGGTTCCCGGTCTGGTGCGAGCCGATGAGGGTCTGGATCACCGTGGCCAGGTCGAAGAACTTCAGGTTGCCCTGGAGCTGTTTGCCGGAGGCCCGGGGCACCTTGAGGGTGGTCGTCTCCAGTCGCTTGGCGAGGACCAGGCAGAGGTTGCGCGAGAAGGCGGGGAGCGTCTCCATCAGGTCGAGGAAGACCGGCTTCTCGACCATGAACAGCTCGGCCCGCTCGGGCGAGCGCACGGTCGCGGTCCGCGGCGAGCCGGTCAAGAGGGCCAGCTCTCCCAGCACCTCGCCCGTGCCCAGGTATGCCAGCGGCACCTGCTCGGTCCCGTCCGTCGGGGTCGACAGTACCTCGAGCACGCCGCTCTTGACGATGAAGAGGCGGTCTCCCCGGTCGCCCTGCTCGAAGACGACGTCTCCCGGGCCGAAGTCGAGGAGTCGCCCCTGGCTGAGGACGGCCTGGAGCACTTCCTCCGGCTGGTTTTCGAAGAGGTCGGAGTGACGGAGGAAAGCGGGATCGATCGGCGAGGGCATCTTAGGAAGCGGGATTATACTCCGGGCCGTTTCCCGGCCAGGAAAAGGCCGGGCCCCCGTACTGTGTTAACATCCTACGCATCATAGGCGGCCGGGCGACGGTCCGCCCGTGGCGACCCATCATGGCTATCTCATTGAATCGACAGCTCTTGTCGCAGTACGACCGGGGGATGACCTAAGCAGGGAGCTCCCTCCCCCTGTTACCTTCGGCAACGACAACCGACAACGGAGCTCCGTGATCATGACCACTTCGACTCTCTCGCGCATCGCCCCGGCAGAGGTGCACCAGACCCTCGGCCGGTACCTGCTGGCCGACGGCCTGGACCTGGTCTTCGACTTCGAGAAGAGCCACGGAGCCTGGCTCCACGACGCAAAGACCGGCCGCGAGCACCTCGACTTCTGCACCTTCTTCGCCTCGAGCCCGATCGGGTACAACCACCCCAAGATGAAGGACCCGGACTTCCTGGCCACCCTGCATCGGGTCGCCCAGCTCAAGCCCACCCTCGCCGACATCTACACCGTCGAGTACGCCCAGTTCGTGGACACCCTGGGCCGCCTGGCCAGGCCCTCGTACATGAAGTACGTCTTCTTCATCGAAGGGGGCGCCCTCGGCGTGGAGAACGCGCTCAAGGCCGCCTTCGATTGGAAGGTGCGGAGGAACAAGGCGAAGGGGATTCCGGGCGAGAAGGGGACGCAGGTCCTCCATTTCCGCGAGGCGTTCCACGGGCGCACCGGCTACACGCTCTCCCTCACCAACACCGATCCCGTGAAGACCGACTACTTCCCCAGGTTCAAGTGGCCGCGGGTGGAGAACCCCAAGTTGCGCTTCCCGGTCACCCCCGAAGTCGAGAGGGACGTCATCGCGGCCGAGCAGCGCTCCCTGGCCCAGGTCGAGAAGGCGTTCGCGGACAACCCCGACGACATCGCGGCCATCATCATCGAGCCCATCCAGGCCGAAGGCGGCGACAACCACTTCCGGCCCGAGTTCCTTCAGGCCTTGCAGGGGGCGGCGCGGAGGCACGACTGCTTCTTCGTCGTGGACGAGGTGCAGACCGGGGTGGGCCTCACGGGCAGGATGTGGGGCCACGAGCACTTCGGCCTCCAGCCCGACGCCCTGGCCTTCGGCAAGAAGACCCAGGTCTGCGGCTGCATGGTCGGGCCCCGGGTGGACGAGGAGCCCGAGAACGTGTTCAAGGTCCCGTCCCGGATCAACTCCACCTGGGGGGGCGGCCTCACCGACATGGTGCGCTTCGGGCGCTACCTCGAGATCATCGACGAAGACCGCCTGGTGGAGAACGCCCGGGTGGTGGGCGACCACCTGCTGAGCGGCCTGCGCGAGGTCGAGCAGGCGTCCTTGGGCAAGCTGCGGAACGCCCGGGGCCGCGGCCTCATGATCGCCTTCGACCTGCCCACCCCGGACCTGCGCGCCAAGGCCCACGAGGCCCTGCTGGCGAACGGCCTGCTCCTCCTGACCTGCGGCGTGCAGTCGATCCGCTTCCGTCCGCCCCTCAACCTTTCCGTGGCCGAGGCGGACCGCGGCCTCGAGATCGTCCGGAAGACTCTCAAGGAGCTATAGCCATGATCGAGCGCGAGGCCCCGGTCCGGATCTACAGCGAGATCCTGGCCAACACCCTGGGCGCCAAGGTGGCCAAGGGCAAGCTGGTGCGGGTCGCCCCCGACGGGTTCTACGAGGTGCTGCTGGAGGCCTCGGGCAAGAGCTACACGACCCTCCTCCCCATCCCGTCCACCGTCATCATGGCCGTGGAGGCCGAGGAAGAGATACCGACGGTGGCAGTGGAACGCTAGGGACGCCCGGCGCCGCACAGGCGAGGAAGGTCAACATGGCGCGCAGCTTGCGAGTTGTGGTGAGCGGCCTGGGTCCCATCGGGCAGGGAGTGGCCCGCCTCCTCCTGGGAACCGAGGGCCTGCAGGTCGTCGGGGCCACCGACGTTTCTCCGACCCTCGCGGGCCAGGACCTCGGCGTGATCCTCGGGCTGCCGCGGAAGCTCCGGATCAAGGTCGAGCGCGAGCCCGCGCGGCTCCTGCGCAAGACGAAGGCCGACCTGGCCGTGCTCTGCACGGCCTCCTCGATCCGGGACATCAAGCCCCAGGTGGCGGCGTTCCTCGAGCGCGGCATGAACGTGGTGAGCACCTGCGAGGAGCTGGCCTTCCCCGTCCCCCGGAACGCCTCGGCCTTCCGGGAGCTGGACAAGCTCGCCCGGCGCAAGAAGGTGCGGGTGCTGGGCACGGGGGTGAATCCCGGCTACGCGATGGACGCCCTCGCCCTCATGCTCACCGCCCCGTGCGCGCGGGTGAACCGGGTCTCCGTCACCCGCGTGGTCGACGCGGGGTCCCGCCGCCTGCCCCTGCAGCGCAAGATCGGGGCCGGCCTCAACCTCAATCAGTTCCGCCGGGCCCTGACCGAAGGGACGGTCCGGCACGTGGGCCTCGTGGAGTCCGTCCACATGATCGCGGCCGGCCTGGGCTGGAAGCTCCAGCGGGTGGACGAGAACGTGGAGCCCGCGATCGCCCCCCGCGACCTCGACACCGAGTATCTGCGCGTGCCGGCGGGAGCGGCGGCGGGCATCCACCAGTCGGCGCGCGGCTATCGCGACGGCGAGCTGGCCATCAGCCTCGACCTGCAGATGTACGTGGGGGCGGAGTCGCCGCGGGACCACGTGCTGGTGGACGGCGATCCCCCGATCGACGCCACCATCGCGGGCGGGGTGGCGGGGGACGTCGCGACCGCGGCCATGGTGGTGAACGTCATCCCCAAGGTCCTGGCCTCGCCGCCGGGGGTCCTCACCATGAAGGACCTCCCGCTCGTCCACCGGTTCAACCTCCTCGAGCTCCGGTCGCTCCCCACCCGCAGGCGCTGAACCCGGGGGCGGCCGGCGCGCCCGCGACCCGGCCGGGCCGCGCTATACTTGCCCGAATCCGGATAGAACGAGCGTGACCGCGAACATGAAGGGAATCCTCGAGGAGGGCGTCCTCCCCGGGCTCATGCGGGACCTCTACGTCGGCCGCAAGACCGGCGTCCTGCACTTCGCCCGGGGGGAGGAGGGCTACAGCGTCCGCTTCCAGCGCGGCCACCTGGTCAACGCCACCACCAACGTGACCGAGGACCGCCTGGGGGAGATGCTGGTGCGGGAGCGCCTGCTCAGCAAGGACAACTTCGTCAAGGCCACGGTGATGGTGGTCCGGGAGCAGAAGCGGCTCGGCCAGGCGCTCCTGGAGCTCGAGGCCTTCGACCAGGAGGGCCTGGAGAAGGCGATCGCCCGGCACGTCCACGAGCTGTTGACCCGCGTCCTCGCCTGGAACGAGGGGACCTGGGAGTTCGTGGAGGAGCCGGAGGCGACGGTCAGCACCGACGAGATCACCCTCAAGCTCTCCACGGGCGACGTGATCCTGGAGGCGGTGCACGGCACCAACGATCCCGACGTGATCCGCTACGCGCTGGGGGACATCGACCGCGTGCTGGCCCACTCCACCGACCCCCTGCTGCGCTTCCAGAACATCACCTTGACCCCCACCGACGGCTTCGTCCTCTCCCGGGTCGACGGCACGCTCTCCGCGCGGGAGATCATCCAGCTCGCGGGCCTCCCGGCCGAAGAGACCCGGAAGAGCCTCTTCGGCCTCCTGTGCACGGGCGTCGTGGCGTGGACGGGCGGAGTGAGGAAGCCGAAAGCGGCGCCTCCGCGGCCGGCCCCCGCCCCGATCCCCACCGCCGTGGTGGCCTCCGCCGTGGTGCCCTCGCCCGTGGTGGCTCGCGCCGCCCCCGAGGTGGCTCCGCCGCCCTCTCCGAATCCACCGGCCGCGCCGCCACTCGCCCCGGCCGCCCCTTCGACCCCCCTCGAAGAAGGCGCGGCCCAGCGACGGAAGGAGATCCTGGAAGCCCACGAGGGTCTCAAGAAGAGGAATCATTTCGAAGTGCTCGGGCTGGCCCGCTCCGCCACCGAGGTCCAGGTCAAGGAAGCCTATTTCCGGCTGGCCCGGAGCTTCCACCCCGACGTCCATCACGGGGCGTCGCTGGGCGACCTGCGCGACAAGCTGGAAGCCGTCTTCATCCGGCTGGGCGAGGCCTACGAGGTGCTTCGCAGCGCCACCAGCCGCGCGTCCTACGAGGCGCGGCTCGGCCTGGGGCCCTCGGGCTCGCCGGTTCGGAATGCCCCCGAGCCGCCGGCTCCGCCCCCCGACCCGGCGGAGGAGACCCGGAAGGCCGAGCTGGCGATCCGCACCGCCGAGAAGCTCTACGAGAAGGAGAAGTACTGGGACGCCATCCAGCAGCTCGAGCCCGCGGTCCCCATCGTCCAGGGGAAGATGAAGCAGCGCGGCCACATCGTCCTCGCGCGTTGCTACCTCAAGAACCCGATGTGGGCCAAGCGGGCCGAGGAGGAGCTCCTGGCCGCCGCCCGCGAGGACCCGAAGAGCATCGACGCCCACTTCATCCTGGGGAGCATCTACAAGGAGCGCGGCCTGAACTCGCGGGCCCTCTCGATGTTCCGCAAGGTCCTGGAGCTGAAGCCCGACCACGAGGAGGCCCTGGTGCTCGTGGCCGGCGCGGCTCCCCCCACCCCGCCACCGGAGGAGGGCGGGGGCCTCATCAAGCGCCTCTTCAACAAGCGATCCTGATGACCCGTCACCTCGCCTGGGGCCTCCTCGCCTTCGCCCTCCCCGCCGCCGCCGACCAGGTCGTCCTGACCAACGGCGACCGCGTCACGGGCCAGGTGGTGGCCAGAGGAACCCAGCGAGTGCGCATACAGACGCCGCACGGGCTGCTGGTGATCCCGCTGGACAAGATCAGCCGGATCCGGAAGGACGACGGCAGCGAGGAGGTGCTGAACGCGCCGACCGCGGTCCCCACCCCCGCCCCCACGCCCGTTCCCGCGCCGAAGCCGCCCCTGCGGCTCGAGCTCGTGGTGAGCGGCCACAGCTTCTGGCAGGCCTGGGATCCGAAGTCGGCGCCCCCGGATCCTTCCCTCCGGTTCGAGGTCCAGCTGGACGGGATCATCATCGGGGCTTATCGGGACCGCCTCCTCGATCCCCTGGACCTGCCGAAGGCGACCGTGAACACGTTCGCGTTCCTTCCGGACGGGGCGGCTCGCCAGGGCGCGCCCGGGATGACGGTGCTGCCTCCGGAGACGCAGGAGGGGCGCACCCACCTGGCCTTCGAGCTGCCTCCGGAAGAGGCGGGAAGGCACAAGCTGCGCGTCGTGTACCAGTCCAACGAAGGCCCGGTCGACAAGCCGCGCTGGACGGACCTCATCGAGGCGGCGTTCGACCTGGAGATCCTGCCCGGACCGCTCACCATGGTGCGCCTCGAGCAGTCCCGCGGCACCATGCAGTTCATGAGGAAGCACATGCAGGGGGTCGAGACCTTCCTGCTGCGTCTTGACACCCCTCCCCCCGAGCCCTAGGCTCGATCCATGGAGTGGTCGTCGCTCGTCGAGCTCCTTGCCGCCCTGGCCCTCGGGGTCGCGCTGGCCGCCTGCGCGGGCCTGCGGGCGTTCCTCCCTCTCCTGCTGGCGGGGATCCTGGCCCGGGCGGGCTGGCTCGAGCTCGGCCCCTCGTTCCAGTTCCTGGCTTCCAACCGGGCCCTCGTCCTCTTCGGCGTGGCGAGCCTGCTCGAGATCCTCGGCGACAAGATCCCGGTGATCGACCACGCCCTCGACGCCCTGGGCACTCCCCTGCGGCCCGCCGCGGGGGCCCTGCTCGCGGCCTCCGTCCTGGGGCAGGTCGGGGACCCGCTGACCGCACTCGCCCTCGGCACCGCGGTCGGCGTCCCCGCCGCCCTGGTACCCCATGCCGCCAAGTCCGCCCTGCGCGCGGCCTCCACGACTTTCACGGGGGGCATCGCGAACCCCATCCTGAGCCTGGTCGAGGACGCCGTTTCGCTCGTCCTCTTCGTGCTGGCGGTCCTGGTCCCCCTCCTGGTGGTCGGCCTGCTCGCGTTCGCCATCGTCCTCATCTCCCGGAACCTGCGCCGCCGGGCCGCGGTCACCACCGCGTGACGCGGCGCCTGGCGCTGCTCCTGGCCCTCGGGGGGGCCATCTCCTCGGGGTCGGCCGTTCATTCATCGACCCCCGGCTCCGACTCCTCGACTGTTCCGCAAGCGGCGGAGCAGAAGCCGTTCACCCTCGAGGTGGACGTGAACGTGGTCTCGGTCACCGCGGTGGTCTTCGACAAGGCCGGGCACTTCATCCGCGGCCTGGGCCCGGGGGACATCCAGCTCCTCGAGGACGGGGTGCGCCAGGACGTCTCGTACTTCCGGGAGGCTTCCAGCCAGGGGGGGGAGCGGATCCCCCTCTCGGTCGTTCTCGTGCTCGACAACAGCGGGAGCATGGGCCCGAACATGCGCTTCCTCCAGGAGGCGGTCCTAAACTTCGTCTACAAGCTGGAGGAGGTCGACCAGGCGCTGGTGGTCAGCTTCAACGAGAGCGTCAAGGGGAGCGCGGACTTCACGGGCGATACGGACCGTCTCGAGCGTTTCGTGGAGGGGATGCAGGCCTGGGGCGGGACGAGTCTCTTCGACGCCGTCCAGTACAGCCTGGGCCGGATCAAGGACCAGCCGGGGCGGAAGGCGCTGGTGGTGTTCACCGACGGCGACGACACCACGAGCTCGACCCCCGAGCGCGAGGTGATCGACTACGCGCGGTCCGTGGAGGCGACCGTCTACAGCATCGGCTTCAAGGGCCAGCCGGGCCTGTTCGGGGGGGGCTCCCGCGGCTTCATGAAGAAGATCGCCGAGGAGACGGGGGGCGCCTTCTTCTTCCCGGACAAGGTGGGCGACCTCATCCGGATCTTCCAGTCGATCTCCGAGGAGCTCAAGAACCACTACCTCCTCTCCTACACTCCCAAGCGGGACCCCGACGGAAGCTGGCGCGCGATCACCCTCAAGGTGACGAGCCGGGCCGACGCCCAGGTGCGGGTGCGCAAGGGCTATTTCGCAGTGAAGCGCCGGCGGCCGCCCGCGCGTCCCCCGGCCCCGAAACCCTAGGGGCCACCGGCGGTGCAGCCGCGAGGCATTCGGTCCTCCTTCGAGGTCAGAACGAGAACGCGATCGAGAACCGGACGCCCCGGCCGCGGCTGGGTGCGAAGCCGACCCGGGCTCGCTCCATCGGGACGGGCTGCCAGCGCTCGCCAGGGGCGACGAGGGCGCCGATCACCGCGCCGCTGGCGATCAGGAGCAACGGACTGACGACCGAGCTTTCCACCAGCGGGCAGGGACCCGGCATTTCACCCCGGTAGCAGCCCGTTCCCGAGGTGGAAAGCCACAGGACCGCCGCGATCCCGGCGGCGACGCCTGCCCCAACCCTGGCCCCCTTGCCCTTCCGGCCCCGCCTCGTGCTCACATCCACTCGTGCGATATCGCTCTGCGCCAGGACCAGGTTCCTTCCTGAGGGGAGCTTCAACGCCAGGGTTGTGTCTTCCCGGGCGACGAGCTCGCCGACGTGGCGCTTGCCAGATGCGGTTCGCACGCGAACCCGGTCCCCGACGGCCGGACTCACGATATCCTCGGCGGCGAGCGTCATCCCGGGCATCAGGCATGCGACGAGCAACCAGGCCGGCCTCATCCCAGCCTTCGTTCGGGCCATGGCCATCCTTTCATCGAACACCTCCTCGGTCAGGGCCAAAACGTCAGGCCCCCCGTGACCTGGAGTCCGCCTAGATTCATGGAGACCTTCTTGCCTGCGTCGCCCGTTCGGTAGGTCGTGAGGGCGTTGGCGAGATGGACCGTGGCGTGGCTGTAACGGACCAACCCCCCGATCCCCACGCTCTTGGAGACCCGGAACGTGAGGTCGGCCCCGGCGTGGAAGCCCCACGCCGAAGGGTTCGCCGTCTCGCCGCGGAGCTTCGGCAACGAAAGACTGAAGCTCATGTCGGGAAGGAGCATCGGCGCCAGCTCCGCGTCGTGGACCATCTGCTGGTGAAGCCAGAAACGGGACGGCCCCCCGAAGAATCCCAGGCGGAGCCTCCGGCCCACAGACGCGACGAACAACGCTTGCAAATGCAGGGCGAGCTCATTGTGGGAGCTGGAGTCGGCGGCGTTGCCCGTGGTGGGCCGATTGAAGAACACGGGGTGGGGAACGGTGATGCTCAGGGTGGTGGGCTGGTTTTCGTGAAGAGCCGAGAGGGTGGCCCCGATCCCGAGATGCCGCCAAAGGCGTAGGCCGGCGGCGAAGTCGAGAGCCGGAGCGCCTTGTCGCACAAAGGTGGCCCGGGCGCTCGCTTCCTCTTGGAATACGGTCTGGGTGTCGCGATAGCCGAAGCTGCCGCTTGCCCAGCGGTGGCCGCCGTTGACGCTCACGAAGACCCGTCCGTCCCAGCCCTGGGTCGGACCGTCTGCGGCGCGGGCATGCTGCCCCGCAGCAAGCGACACCATTCCCACGGCCAACACTACGGCTCCTGCCAGGCGAGCCATGGCCGCGTTCAGGATCCGGAGGAGTGGTCGCTCAGCGAGGCGCTCGGGCCTCCCCCCTCCGGGGCGCTGGACCCCGATTGGCTTGGGCTGCCCTTCGGTGGAGTCTCGGGCGGTGGTGTCCAGTCTTGAAGCGTCGACCACGTCGGTGACAGCTGTGGGCACCCGGGAGTGCCCAGTATCGAAGTCAGGGCCAACCATCGCATCATCTTCTTCAAGGGAACCTCCTTGCCGAACGGCTATCGGGACCTGGAAGCAAGGGCGGTGCCGGGGGACCGTACCTGGCCCCGGTCTGCAGAAGCGATTGCCGGAGAAGGCGATCCTCTGCCGAGGCCTAGTCTGGGGGCCCCCAAGCACTACCCTCGATCGCCCAGCGGCTGGGCAGGACGCCCAGCCCTTGCGCGGCCCTGGGGTCCACTCGGGGCCGCCGGACCGGCGCCCAATCAGAGCTTCGCCAGCTCTCCCATCGCGAGCGCGCCCGCGGCGGCGCTCACCAGCCAGGCCAGCCAGCCCGCGGCCTGGAGGGCGGCCGGGTGGCGGTACGCGCCCATCAGGTCGCGCCGGCGCGCCGCCACCAGGACGACCCCCAGGGTGACGGGCAGGATCAGGCCGTTCAAGGCCCCGGCCAGGATCAGAAGGCGCACCGGCCGCCCGGCGATCAGGCCGATGGCCAGCGACACCGCGATGAACCCGGCCAGCGCCTCCTTCGAGCGGCGCGCGAGCAGGGGGGAGAGCGTGCGGACGAACGAGAGCGACGTGTAGGAGCAGCCGACCACCGACGTTATGGAGGCGGACCACAGGACGATCCCGAAGACCCGATAGCCCCAATCGCCCGCCCCGAGCCGGAAGGCGCTGGCGGGGGGATTGGCAGGGTCGAGAGCGCCCGCCCGAGCCACAACGCCGAGCACGGCCAGGAACAACAGGACGCGCATGAGGCCGGTCACGACGATTCCCATGCTGGCCGCGCGCCCGAGCCGCGACACGTCCGGGGGCCCGCCGATGCCCGCGTCGAGTAGCCGATGCACCCCCGAGAACGTGATGTAGCCGCCCACCGTCCCCCCCACGATGGTGACGATGGGCAGGAAGGCCACCTGCCCGGGCCAGACCGCCGCGCGCAGGGCCGCGGCATAGTCGGGCCGCGCCGCCACGACCACCCCGGCGGTGAGCAGGATCATCACCGCACCCAGGACCTTCGAGAAGCGGTCCATGGCACGCCCGGCCTCGGGCGCCACGAGCAGCAGGATGGCCATCACCGCCGACAGGGTCGCGCCGACGGGAGCGGGCACTCCGAGCACGTCCAGCCCGAGGCCGCAGCCCGCCAGGTTCCCGACGTTGAAGGCGAGGCCTCCTCCCGCCACCAGCAGGGCCAATACGGTCCCCAGCCCGGGCAGCACCGCGGAGGCCAGCTCCTGGCCCCGCCTGCGGGCGACCCCCAGGACCCGCCAGACGTTGACCTGCACCGCGAGGTCGACGAGCACCGAGGCCAGGATCGCGAACGCGAAGTCCGCCCCGAGCACGCTCGTGAAGACCGCGGTCTGGGTGAGGAAGCCGGGCCCGATCGCCGAGGTGGCCATCAGGAAAGCGGCGCCCGTGGTGGCGCCCTGCGTCCTCGATGCGAGCTCGGTGATCTTCATCATCGACCCCCCACCCTATCCCTCCCCACGTAGGGGGAGGGGAACGCCACTGCACGTCCGGCGCCGCGCCTTCAGGTCCGCAGAGTCTAACCGACGGATCCGGGGCGACGTTGTAGAATCCCTCCCGGATCCCGCATGCCCGAGATCAGCATCCAGACCGCCGACGGCGCGAGGGAGCGCTACCCGATCGCCAAGACCCGGGTGAGCATCGGCCGCTCGCGGGAGAGCGACATCTTCCTCCCGGACCAATGGCTCTCCCGCCACCACGCCGAGATCGTCCAGCGCGCGGACGGCTACTACGTGGCCGACCTTCAGAGCAAGAACGGGACGCTCCTGAACGGCCTGCCCGTGAAGGACGAGCGGCGCCTGCGGGAGGGCGACGTCATCACTCTGGGCGAGCACACCCTCACCTTCTGCGGCGACGAGGGCGTGGAGGAGGAGTTCGAGCCGGAAGGAACCCGCGTCTTCTCCATCCGCGAGCTGTCCGACATCAACACCAAGCCCGCGATCGACCCCGCCGAGCTGCAGCGCCAGAACCGGGTGCTGGCCACCCTGAGCAAGGCGGCCAGCGAGCTCGTGGTGCATCGCCCCCTGGACGAGCTCTTCGACAAGATCCTGGACCTGCTCTTCGAGGCGGTGACCGCCGAGCGGGGGGCCATCCTGCTGCTGGAAGGGGATCCGGCCCAGCCCCGGATCAAGGCCTCGAAGAGCACCCGGGGAGAGCCCCTGACCAAGGTGAGCCGCTCCATCGGCCGGCGGGTCGTGGAGGACCGGGTCGCCCTCCTGCTCCCGAACGTCTTGGAGGACGCTCGCTTCAAGGCCGAGGCCAGCATCCTCTCCTCCGGAATCCGCTCCGCGATGTGCGCCCCCCTCTGGTTCAACCCCGGGGCCGGGCTCAAGGACGACGTGATCGGCCTCGTCTACCTCGACTCGCTCCAGCGCTCCCATTCCTTCGGCGAGGAGGACCTGCGCATCCTCACCGCCCTCGCGAACGTGGCCGCGGCCAAGATCGAGAACGTGCGGCTGCTCGAGGAGAGCCTGCGCATGCGGGTCATGGAAGAAGACATGCGGATGGCGGCCGAGATCCAGACCGGCCTCCTTCCCCGCGGCGCGCCCGAGGTGCCGGGCTACGGGCTCGTGGGCTGCAACCTTCCCTGCCGCACCGTGGGGGGCGACTACTACGACTTCGAATTCGAGGACGGCCGGCTGCGGCTCGCGCTGGGCGACGTCTCGGGCAAGGGGACGGGGGCGGCCCTGATCATGACCGTCCTGCGCGCGGCCGTGCGCGGCCACTGGACGGAGCCGCTGCTCGCGGACGCGGTGATCCGGATCAACCGGACGGTGTGCCAGAACATCCCTTCGAACAAGTACGTGACCTTCTTCATCGCGACCCTCGACCCGCCCTCCGGCCGCCTCGCCTACGTCAACGCCGGCCACAACCCGCCCCTCCTCGTCCGCGCGGACGGCACGGTGGAGACCCTGCGGGAGGGGGGCATGGTCCTCGGCATGTTCGACTCCGTCCCCTACGCGGACGGTGCCATCGACCTCCGGCCGGGGGACATCCTGGTCGTCTACTCCGACGGGGTGACCGAGACCTGGAACCCCGCGGGGGACGAGTTCGGCGACGACGGGCTCACGGCGCTGGCCGTGCGCTCCCGCGCCCTCGACCCGGCCGGCCTGCAGGAGGAGATCCTGCGCGAGCTGGAGCGCTTCGCGGCCGGAGCCAAGGCCACCGACGACCGCACGCTGATCGTGCTAAAGCGGTACTGACGCCGCCGTTTGCATCGGCCCGGCCGGTGGGGTCTACTGGGGCCGGACCCATGACCGTCACGCGCAAGCCGCCGCGGACGCCCATGTCGGCCCTCTCCCTGCTCCAGCAGGAGGTGAACCAGCTCTTCGAGCGCCTGGCCCTGCTCGACCGGTCGGAGCGGATCACGGGCGGGGAGTGGAGCCCGGGCGTCGACGTCTACGAGTGCCGCGGGCGAGTGGTGGTGGTGGTGGAGGTGCCGGGGCTGCCCGCGGAAGCGCTGAAGGTGGTCTACTGTGAGCGCGAGCTCGTGCTCAGCGGGGAGCGGCGGGCGCGGCGGCCGGGGGCGGGGACGGGGTTCCTGTGCCTGGAGCGATTCCACGGGCGCTTCGAGCGCACGATACCCCTCGACGTGGCGGTGGACGTCTCCCAGGCGGAGGCGACGCTCTCCGGGGGCCTCCTCACCGTCACCCTCCCCCGTCTCAAGGAGAGGCGGGGGAGGGAGACCGTCATCCCGATCACGTGGGAGGGGCAAGAATGACCGACGAGCTCAAGAAGGAGGAGGAGACCCCGAAGATACCGGAGAGCCTCCCGGTCCTCCCCCTCCGGGACATCGTGATCTTCCCGTTCATGATCGTCCCCCTCTACGTGAGCCGGGAGCGGTCGATCAAAGCCGTGGACCAGGCCCTGGCCGAGAACCGCATGATCCTCCTCGCGGCCCAGAAGAAGCAGGACGAGGAGGACCCCGGCCCCGACGACATCTATCCCGTGGGGACGGTGGCCCTCATCATGCGGATGCTGAAGCTGCCGGACGGCCGCATCCGCGTCCTCGTGCAGGGGATCTCCCGGGCCCGCGTCCTCTCCTTCGAAGAGGGAGTCCCCCACCTGCAGGCCCGGATCGAGCCCATCGCCGAGCCCGAGATCCAGGAGAAGGGCTCCCTCGAGCTCGAGGCCTTGATGCGCAACGTCAAGGCCGCCCTCGAGAAGTCGAGCAACCTCGGCAAGCCCAT
>Ga0137361_10000570_pt1 | contig 21086 bp, 20 predicted proteins | sample Mad1_80_16metaG_FD_104923 | JGI IMG/M metagenome (GOLD analysis project Ga0137361, IMG submission 104923) | Vadose zone soil microbial communities from Angelo Coast Range Reserve, California, USA - Mad1_80_16 metaG | ecosystem: Environmental > Terrestrial > Soil > Vadose zone | place: USA... | reverse complement strand
CCTAATTTGCCTTCCAAATTAGGACAGTACCCGGCCGGATCCCTATTGGCGCTCCTCCCGCACGGCGCCCCGGGCCGACCCGCGGAAGGCCCCTGAGCGCGACACCTGTGACAGACTACCGGTGTCACCGGGTAACGGTGCCTGCCCACCCCCGGCTGGGCGGGAGACCTCTCGTGAGCAAAGCGCGCATCCTCATCGTCGATGACGATAGTAACTTCCGCGGAGCTGTCGCCGAATATCTCAACGCGGACGGCCTCGAGGTGGTCGAGGCCGAGGACGGCGTCGACGCCCTCGAGAAGGCGGAGCCAACGGTGCCTGCCGCCGTGGCTGGTCAACATCATCATGCCGTGGGTGGGGGGCTTCAGACTCTCGAGGCTCTGCGACGGATCGTTCCCGACATCGCGCTCGTGACCGGGAGGCTCGATTCCGAGTTATTGCAACGCGCCACCGCGGCCGGTGCCTACACGGTTCTCCTCAAGCCCGTGGCGCTGGCCGCCATCAGCGATGCCCCGCCCGCCGGACCGCTTCCGCCTTCTCCGCCCGGCTGATACGTGCTTGGCGGCCGCTACCCGGATGAGCGTTAGAGTCCGGTCGGGAGTGCTTCCTCGTCTCGATCCCGACTCCGCGGTCGCTGAGAAACCGAACCGCCCCGGTGCCCCGGACCTCGGTCTGCCCCGGCGCGACTCTAAAGTCGAGGTGACTTCGTGTGCCAGTTCATTGCCGCCTGATACGCATGCCCCAGACGGAACAACGTCGCTTCGGCGAAGGGTCGCCCGATCACCTGCATGCCGACCGGCAAGCCATCCGGATAGAATCCCACCGGAAGCGAGAGCGGCGGCAGCGTCGAGCGTCAGTTGATTCCGAACTCCATCATGCGCTCTTCGCTCGCACAACGAGATCGACGTCACAGTCGAGAATCTGAAGCAAGGATACGAGTTGATCGACGGACTTCTTCTAATTCGTCTGATCCAGGAGCCGATAGAACTGGGTCGCGGAAGTCCTGAGTCGGCGGATGATCTCACGCTTCGGGAGGGGGCTAGCCGCGACTCGCTTCTGAGCCTCAAGCGTCAGTCGGTAGAGGAGGCGGTCCCGCAAATGATTGGGATCCTTGTTGTACTCGAGTACCCGCTCGATATGGACCGTGCCCTCCTGGCCCGACGCCAGCGCGTACGTGAAGGCCTCGGAGGCTAGTTCCTTGTCAATCCACACTCGAGCGATCGGGTCATCACCCGTGGGCCTCGGATCAACCTTCGCAAACGGGTAGAGCAGCTTCCTCTTTGACGTTCTGACCTCGAAGACCTTCCGTCGATTATCGACCGAGACCGCCCGAATCTTCATTAGCCGCCCCTCTGCCTCCAGGTCTCGTATGAGGTCCAGGAGCCCCCTCGACGCCGCGCCCTTCATTGGCTTCTTGTTGTCCAAGTCCCACTTCACCACCAGCTGGCCGTTCCGGTATACATGGACGTGTCGAGGCGGGTGGTCGCTCTTCCACGAGAAGATGTAACCACTGCGCCGGAGCTTCCCAACGACTAAGTGTTACCAGACACGGTAACGCTTGTCCAGCTCTCGGAGCTGCCTGAGTCCTCAAATCTGCCCTGACCGAAGAGCCCGAGGCGGCCGATGATCCAAGGAAGAAGGGACCTGTGTCCTGGCGGACCGGTCAGTCCGTCCGCAGACACTCATGAGGTGGTGGTCAGGTCTCACGCGTGCCGCGGATCCACGGAAGGCGCGCGCCTCCCCGCGAGGCTTCACCTCGGACCGACGAGCTGTGAGACGGGCTCTAGAGTCGAGGCGACTTCGTGTGCCAGTTCGTTGCCGCCTGATACGCGTGTCCCAGGCGGAACAGCGTCGCTTCATCGAAGGGTCGCCCAATCACCTGCATGCCGACCGGCAAGCCATCCGGATCGAATCCGACCGGAAGCGAGAGCGCCGGCAGCCCGGCGAGGCTCGGCACGCCCGTGAACTGCATGATCGCCGAGAGCATGTCCTCCGTCTGGTTATTCTCGATCACCACCTCGGTCGCGCCGCAGGGCGTCGCCGTGAACGGCAAGGTCGGCGTCACGAACACGTCGACCTGGCGGAACCCCTCGAGGAACTCCCGTCGGAGCAGGCTCCGGTACCGCTGCGCCTGGATGTAATGGGTCGCCAGGTACATCTCGCCCATCTCGAGCAGCGCCCGCACGTCTTCGCCGTAGTCGCCCGGGCGCGTGCGCAGCCACTCCTGGTGATACGCGCTCGGCTCGCAGGACTCGATCGTCAGCTGGGCCGAGATGTTTCCGTGGATGGACGGCATCGCGATCTCCTCCACCCCGGCGCCCAGCCCCTCGAGCGTTTTGAGGGCGCCCCGGACCGCGTCGCCCACCGCCTTCTGGAGATGCGTCAGCGAGTAGTCGCGGATCAGGCCGATCCGAAGCCCGCGGACCCCGCGCCCCAGCCCGGCGCGATAGTCGGCGAGGGGCACCTCGGCCGAGTACGGGTCGAGCGGATCGTAGCCCGCGATCACCTCGAACATCGTCACGCAGTCCTCGACCGTCCGCGTCATCGGCGAGACGGTGTCCATCGTCCAGGCGAGCGGGACGACGTTGTGGTTGCTGACGCGCCCGATGGTCGGGCGGATGCCGACGATCCCGTTCACCGACGACGGCAAGCGGATCGAGCCGCCCGTGTCGGTGCCGAGGGCGCCGAGGCAGGTCCGGGCGGCCACGGCCGCGCCCGATCCCCCGCTCGACCCGGCGGGGAAGCGCTCGGGGTTCCAGGGGTTCCGGCAGGTCCCGTAGTGCGGGTTGTCGGTCGTCCCCCCCCACGCGAACTCGTGCATGTTGGTCTTGCCGACGACGATCGCCCCCGCCCGCTTGAGGCGGGCGGCGACCGTCGCGTCCTCGTCGGGGACGAAGTCGGCGAGGATCTTCGCCCCCGCCGTCGTGCGGACGCCGCGCGTATAAATGTTGTCCTTCAGCGCGATCGGGATCCCGTGGAGCGGCCCCAGGTAGTAGCCGGCGCCGATCATGCGCTCCATGGCCTGGGCCACCTCGCGCGCCTGGGGGGCGCACACGGTGATGTACGCGTTGAGCGTCGCGTTGACGGCCCCGATGCGCTGGAGCACCGCCTCGGTCAGCTCCACGGGCGACAGCTCCCGCCGCTCGAGGCGGGGGGCGGCCTGAGCGATCGTCAGGTCGAGCAGGTCAGCCTCGGCCATCTCATGCCTCCTCGCGCTCAGGGAAGCGCGTGACCGGCAGCACGCCCCGGCGGGCGCCCTCCGCCATCTTCCGGTTCAGCTCGTTGGCGGCCGCGATCAGCCCCGAGAGCGGGAGGACGAGTTTGTCGCGGCGCGCGGGCGGCAGCGGCAAGTCGGCGAGGACACACAGGCGCTCGACGGTCTCCTTCGTCACGGGCGCGTCCTTCTTCATCGCTCCCTCCTTTGGCGGGCGTGCCCCGGGTCAGACGCCGAGATACTCGGCGATGACGCGGGGGTCGCTGAGGCCGTCCGGCCCCAGCTCCTCGGTGATCTGCCCCTTCAGCATCGTGTACGCGCGGTGGGCGAACTCGCGCGCGAAGTCGAGGTTCTGCTCGACGAGAATCATGGTCACGCCGAGGCGCGTGTTGATGCCGATCAGCTGGCTCAGGATCTCGTCCACGATGGACGGCTGGATCCCCTCGGTCGGCTCGTCCAGCAGCAGGACCTTTGGATCGCCGACGAGCGTCCGGGCGATCGCGAGGATCTGCTGCTCGCCGCCCGAGAGGCTCCCGCCCCGCTGGTCGAGCCGCTCGCCGAGCCGGGGGAAGACCTCGAGCAGCTCGGCCACCCGCGACGACGCCCCCGGCCGGCCGATGGCGCCCATCGTCAGGTTCTCCCGCACCGTGAGCCCGGGGAAGATCTCGCGTCCCTGGGGCACGTAGCCGATGCCGAGCCGGGCCCGCGCGTGCGGCGGCAGGCGCGTGATGTCGCGATCGAGCAGCCGGATCTGTCCCCGCCGACAGCGGAGGAAGCCCATGAGGGCGCGCAGCAGTGCGGTCTTCCCCACCCCGTTCCGGCCGATGATGACGACCCGCTCCCCGGCCCCCGCGCGGAGCGAGACCCCGCCCAGGACCGGCACGCTCCCGTAGCCCGCGTGAATGCCGTCAGCCTCGAGCACGCCGGCGCGTCCCCAGATAGATGTCGCGGACGGTCGCGTTGTCGCGGATCTCGTCGATACTGCCCTCGGCCAAGACGGCGCCCCGGTGGAGCACGGTGACGGTGGCCGCGAGCTGACGGACGAAATCCATGTCGTGCTCGACGACGACCACGGTCGCCCGCCGGTTGATCTCGCGCACGAGGTCGGCCGTCCGCCGCGCCTCGGCGTGGGTCATCCCCGCCGTGGGCTCATCCAAGAGGATGAGCTCCGGCTCCCCCGCCAGCACCATCCCGATCTCGACCCACTGCCGGTCGCCATGCGAGAGGTGCGCGACCGTCGCCTGCCGGCGCTCGCCGAAGCCGATCTCGGCGAGGGCGCGCTCGACCGCGGCACCGGCCGCCGCCCGCCCGTGACGGAAGTTCGCCGCGAGCCACAGGTTTTCGGCCACGGCGAGCCGATCGTAGACGCGCGGCACCTGGAACTTAATCCCGATCCCGGCCCGCGCGACCTCGTGCGGCTCGAGCCGCGAGAGGTCGAGGCCCTTGAACCGGATCGTTCCCGCGGTGGGCCGGAGGACCCCCGCGAGGAGCTTGAAGAGGGTGCTCTTGCCGGCGCCGTTGGGGCCGATCAGACAGCGGAGCTCCCCGCTCCCGAGCGTCAGGTCCACGCCGGCCACCGCGCGGAGTCCCCCGAACTCCTTCACGACCCCGCGCGCCTCCAGGACGCTCGCCCTCACGGCGGGACCTCGAGCGCGCGCCCGGGCCGCGGGGCGAGGCGGGACAGCAGACGTCCGAGCGCGGGGACCAGGCCGCCGGGAAGGATCAGCACGATCACGACCAGGGCCAGGCCGAGGAGCACCGTCGTGTAGGTGACGGAGGCCGCACCGAGGTAGTTCGTCAGCGACTGCACGACGAGCGTGCCGGCGATGGCGCCGTAGAGGGTGCCGCGCCCGCCGACCATCACCCAGATGACGACCAGCGCCGACTGCGAGAGGCTGAAGACCTGCGGATTGATAAAGTTGCCCCACCCGGCGAAGAGGCCGCCGGAGAGCCCCGCGATGCCCCCCGCGATCACGAAGGTCAGGAGCTTCCGCCAGCGGACGTCGTAGCCCAGCAGCTCCGTCCGTCCCTCGTCCTCGCGGATGGCGACGAGCACCCGCCCGAAGGGCGAGCGGACGAGGACGCGCCCCAAGACGAGTACCAGCAGGAGCAGGCCACCGACCGCGTAGAAGAGCGGAACCGGCTCGAGCACGGTCGGGGCCCGGCCGGGCAATTCGAGTGCGAGCGACGGGATGTTCGTCATGCCGTTATAGCCGCCCAGGCGCGCGGCGCCGATCGCGTAGCGCGGGTCCGCGGTCGAGCCCATCACCTGGTGCAGGATCAGGGTCACCGTGAGCGTGATCACCGCGAAGTACATCGCCCCGACCCGGCCGTAGAAGGTGAAGTAGGCGAGGAGGGCGGCGAGGAGGGCGGCGCCCAGGACGGCGCCCGCCAGTGCGAGCGCCGTGCTCCCCGAGTTGATCCCGACCACCCCGTACGCGTAGCCGCCGACGCCGAAGAACGCCGCCTGGCCGAACGAGAGGATGCCGGCGACACCCCAGATCAGGTCGAGGCTCAGCGCGAGCAGGCAGAACGCCATGAACACCGTGAGCTGGACGACCTGGAACGGCGACAGCAGGAGCGGGAGCCCGCCGAGGGCGACGGCGCCGGCCGCCCAGACTGCCGGCTCGGCCCTCACACCCCGCGGCGCCAAAAGCCCGAGATCCCCTGCGGCAGGAGGCGGAGGAGGACGATCGCGAACGCCAGCATCGCCACCTGTCCGTAGATCGGCGTGGAGGCGTAGGACACGAGACTCTCGACGAGGCCGAGAACACTCCCGGCCGTCGTGGTCCCGAGCAGGATCACCGGCCCGCCCACGATCACGGTGATGAAGATCTTCGCGATGAAGGCGAGGCCGAGGGTCGGCACCACCCCCGTGAGCGGGGCCATCATCGCGCCCCCGAGACCGGCGAGCGCCGAGCCGTAGGCGAACGTGCCCATATAGACCCACGCCGGGTTCACCCCGAGCCCGGCGACCATGCCCGCGTTCTGCATGGTCGCGCGCGCGACGAGGCCGGCGCGCGTGAAGTTGAAGAGCCCGTAGGTCCCGGCGAGGGCGGCGAGGGCGACCCCGACCACGAGGAGGTTGTAGTAGGGCAGGCTGTAGCGGCCGACCGTGAAGAAGCCGAGCGGCGTGGCGACGCCCTCGGTCGTCGGCCCGAAGACCAAGGTGACGATCCCGACGAGCGCGAGACTCAGCCCCCACGTCGCCAGCATCGTGTCGAGCATGCGGCCGTAGAGGAACCGGACGATCGCGCGCTCGACGAGGATGCCGACCAGCCCCACGGCCAGGGGCGCGAGCGCGATCCCGGCCCACACGCCGAGGCCGTGGGCCGTCGCGAGGAGCACCGTGTAGGCCCCGAGCATCAGGAACTCGCCTTGGGCCAGGTTGATGACGCCCATCATCCCGAAGATGACGGCGAGGCCGAGGGCCAAGAGGACGAGCGTGGCGATCGCGTAGACGATGCCGAACGCCGTGACGAACGCGAGGTCCATGCGCCTGGCCCGCCGCCCGCGGCGTCCGCGGGCGGCCGGGCGCCGTGCCGCTAGAACTTCGGCGTGTACTGCGTGGCCTGATTCGGGTTCTTGATCAGGTCGCACACCTCGATCGTGTCCGACGGGGGCACGTTCGGGAACGTCTTCAAGAGCGTGAACCCGTGCTTGTTGTTGACGCGGGCGAGGTTCACCGTGTGGACCACGTGATGGCTCTGCGGGTTCAGCGTGACCTCGCCCTCGGGCGACTTGAGGGTGAGCCCGCTCTCGAGCGCCTTGATCACGGCGCCGCGCTCGAGGGAGCCCGCCCGACTGACGGCCATCGCCCACAGGTGCCAGCCGTTCCAGACGGTGCAGGCCGAATCCGTGACGTAGGCGTAGGTCTGGCCGTAGCGCTGACGCCAGCGCGGCACCCACTCTCGGTTCACGGAGTTGTCGAGCTCCTGGAAGTAGGGGTAGACGACGACCAGCCCCTCGACCTCCTCGGGGGCGAGCACGACTTGTTCGTTGCCGAGGCCAAACGTCGCGGACACGACGGGAAGCTTCCGCTTGAGGCCGGCGGCGGCGAACTGCCGGTAGAAGGCGATGTGGTTGCCGCCCACGAGGAGAGACATCACCACGTCGGGCTTGGCGCTCTCGATCCGTCGGATCACGGAGTCGAAGTTGACGACGTCGAGCGGGATGAACTCCTGGTTCACCAAGGTTCCCCCCGCCTTCGCCAGAAAGACCTTCACCCAGTCCGCCGAGATGTGGCCGTAGTTGTAGTCGGCGGCCAGCGTGTAGACCTTCGGGCCGTGCTGCGCGACCGCCCACGGGATCAGCGTGCCGAGCTGCTGGGCCGGCGTGACCCCCGTGCAGAAGACGAGCTTGTCGCAGACGCCGCCCTCATACTGCTCGTTGTAGAAGTAGACCTGCTTGTATTTGTTCACGACGGGCCGGACGGCCTCGCGCGAGGCGCTCGTGATGCCGCCCATGAGCACGGCGACCTTGTCGTCGACCAGGAGCCGGGTCGCGTACTGGGCGTAGATCTGGTTGTCCGACTGGGCGTCGAGCTGGATCAGCTTGAGCTTCTTTCCGAGGACGCCGCCGTTCGCGTTGATGTCGTCGATCGCGAACTTGGTCGCGTCGATCATCGGCAGCCCGTAGATGTTGATCGGCCCCGTGCCGTCGAGGAGGCTGCCGACCGCGATCTCGCCGCCCTGCGCGGCCGCCCGTCCCGAGCCGAGCGCCGCCGCGAACGACGCTCCCACCGTCCCGCCGAGGATCTTCAACGCGTCCCGTCGGTTCACGTCCATGCGTGGCCTCCTGGCGCCAGAGTCGGGTCGTCGCACGCTACTGAGGGGAACGGGCGATCGCGCGCCGTCGATCGGGCACAATCGCCAAGATCGTGCACCTTGTATGACCGACCATCCGGGCCTGTCAAGAGATTAATTTCACGGATTCTCCTCCACGACGTGCCCGTCGCGGAGACGAATCGTCGCCGCCGTTCGCGGGGGGAGCGGAGGCCGCCGCCGAGCCCACGGGCCGGGGATTCGGTCGCGTCGCGCGCGGACGGGCGGACGACGGACTCCTGCGCGCTCACGACGCGCCCCCGCACTGCGGCGGCGGCGAATCGGGCGAATGGTCTCCCGGCAGCCCGGGTCCCGCTCCGCGAGGTGCGCAGGGCTCCTAGAGGCGGGCGCTCCTGACGCCGACGTCCAGCCGTTCCGCTGGCCGCGCGCGTGACGGCAACCGCCGCTCTGAGGCGAAGCCGGTCGAGCACGCCCCGGTCATGTCTCGCGCTCCGCCGCGCCGCGGGGCCGTCATACCCGCCGTCCTCGACGTCGAGGTGCGATCCCGGCGCCGGACGATCTCGGCGCGGCGGGGCCCACGAGTCGTCCGGGCGCCCGCGCGCCAGGCCGGGCCGAACGTCCGCGGCGAGAGCCACCGCGGCGAAGAAGAGAGAGGCCGGGCTCTCTTCCGTGTTGCAATGACCCGCTCCTCGGCGCGTTCGGACCCATCGATACGACCCTTTCGGGTCGAGTCCATTCCAAGCCGCCGAAACGTGGTCACAAAATATACCGGCGTCGACAGGGGACACCCTCACGAGGCCCCGACGTTTTCCTGCGCGCGGTTTCCTGATTTTCACCGAATGGGCGACGTGCGTGCCCGCCCGCGGCGCCAGGACGGGAACACCTTGCAGGCCATCGGGCACCAGACCGTCGTCGACGGGTGTCGTGTCAGACGCTGCCGGAGTCAAGGGTGGAAGGCGCGGTGGTGCGACTTCACCATTCCAGAGGCGGCGGGCGGAGGCCGACGACGACGTGGGCCACGGCCGTGATGCGGACTGAGCAGGGGCGCTGTCAACCGCCAAGCCGTGACGTGCGTTTGGGAAGAAGCCCTCCAGGACCATGAGGCGGCCGTACCGAGCCATGTACTTCTTACGTGGCATTATTGCAAGGCATCAAGCCGTCAGGCCCCTGTGCCCCCAGAGGGCGGCGTGTAAGGTGCCGTCGCTATTGACGGCGGCGGGCATGGCACGTCAGATGCGTATCAAGCGTCCCGAGGACACGCTCCTGGGTCGCGGGAGACGCACGCTTCCAAGTGTGCGTCCAGGAAGAGGAGGTTGCGATGGCCCGACGGCGTCCCCTGTTCATTGCGTGCGCAATGGTGCTCGGGCTCTGGGTCCTCGGGCCGGCAGCCGCCAGCGAGCCCGCTGATCAGCTCAAGGCCGCCGTCGACCAAGTCATCAGGATCCTCGAGGATCCCTCCCTCAAGGCGAGTGGACGGGGTCAGTCTAGGCGCGAGGCCATTCGGCGGGTCACGGACGCGCTGTTCGACTGGGAGGAGACGGCCCGGCAGTCGCTGGGGCCGCACTGGCGCCAGCGGACCGACGCCGAGCGCCGACAGTTCGTCGCGCTGTTTCGGGAGCTCCTCGAACGGACCTACCTGTCGAAGATCGAACTCTACAGCGGAGAGAAGATCACCTACGCCGGGGACTCGGTCGACGGCGACATGGCCACGGTGCGCACCGTGATGCTGACAAAGAAACAGCAAGAAGTTCCCATTGACTACCGCATGATCCGACGCGGGAATCGCTGGCTAGTCTACGACGTGGCCGTCGAGGGCGTGAGCCTGGTGAGCAACTATCGCGGGCAGTTCAACGACATCATTCGGACCGCTTCCTACCCCGCGCTGGTGAAGAAGATGGAAGCGAAGATCGCCGAGACAAAACCATAGCGTCGCGGACGAGACGGTCAGGCTGATCCCCACCGTCGGGTGACGAGCATCGTCTCTGCCGCTCCGCTCCGTTCCTCGGGGTCCTCCGTGGTCCGCCCGTCCCATGGTGGCGCAGGGGCCGGTAGGGCGACGACCGTTCACCCTGAGACTCCGGTTTGAGCCCAGACGGACGCCGTCACGGGGAGGAGACTGGCGCTGGGGCCTCGCCCACCGGACCTCCCCCCCCGTCGGACGGTCCGTGCCGCCCGAACCTGACCGTCGGGGGAACCAAGCCGATGCACGACCACCTGATCATCCTGGCGGCATTTCTCGCTCGGGCCATCGAGCTGGCTCGACCGGGCCTCCCCAATCGACGCGGAGTCTCGCGAAGATTCTTCCCTGCCACAAGCGGCCGTCGGCCGCACAATCGGCTTGACGACGGGGCCGTGACAGAAATCCTGGAGAGACCGCCGTAACGTGCCAGAACGGCCTCAGCGTCCGTCGATGGCAACGACACCGTGTCGATTTGACGCGATTGAGTCCGGCTTCCGCTACTAAGTGGCTGTTTTCCATGCGTCGACTGCTGGCACTCCACATGCACGCCCAAGCCCCTACGGTGGCAACGACTATTCGGACGTTGGCGGGAGAAGACCTCGAGCGCTTGGGGGGAATGACCGGATGGTCTTTGCCCTCGGGGCAGGTTGAGATGGGCGGCACACGGGTCGGAGAGGGGTCATGGGCGAAATGCGCCGGACGATTCTGATCGCCTCGCTCGCCTTCCTGGCGGGCGGGTGCGCGGCGTTGACGAAGCCCATGTCGAAGCCGGAGCTGCGCCAGTCTCAGAGAGCCGACTACAAGATCGTCGCCCCGCATTTGGCGGCCCTGATGAAGATCCAGGGGGATCTTCCGCCCCGTCCCGAGTGTCCGATCGGCTTTGCCGTCCTGAAGACGTCGGCGCTGAACGCGTGGGTGTCGGTGCAGTCCGAACCCCGGAAGCCGCTGCCCCCGGTGAAGGCCCTCGGGGAAACCAAGGAAGCGCCGCCCCCCGACCCCACGCCGCCGCTCCCCCCGCATTGCCATAAGTTCGACCTCGTCCTCACGTCGGCCGTCCTCGCGCTGCCGCAGGACCAGCTGCGCGCCGTCATCGCTCACGAGCTCGGCCATGTCTACCTCGGCCATATCGAGTCCCTGTACGCCGAGCAGACCTTGCGGAACGGCGCCGAGCTCTTCGTGATCGGAGTCATCCCGTTCCTCGTCCTGCACGCGGGCACCTATCCGTTCATGAGCCCGTTCAGCGGGAACCAGGAAATGGCGGCCGACCGCTTGGCCGTGGACCTGCTCGTCCGCTCCCACTCGTCATGCCGCGCGTTCGTCAAGGTGCTCGAGCGCTTCCAACAGGCTCAGGAGAAATCGTTGATCCCGAGGTTCGAGTGGCTCTCGTCGCACCCCTCGCCCGAACGCCGGCTCGAGACGGTTCGCGAACTGTGCCGGGGTCGCTGACCACCTCGGTCAGCGATCGGTAGATTCAGCGGTCGCCGCGCCAGTCCCCAACCCGTTTATCGCGCTCTCAGCCCCCCGAGGTCCCGTGACGACCCTGACGGTCTGACGCGGAGGCGCCGGTGAGCGCCGCCTATCCCCTCGCCGCTGCTGCACGACGGGAGAGCCGTCGCACCGGGTCACGCGCCGGACTCCCCTCGCGGACCACTCCTGGCGTCCGGGGAACCCCGGAGCCCCACTTCAGGGGTTTCCCCCGCGTCAAGTCGAAGATCAGCTGGATTGGTTCCCCCCTGCTCCGGAGCGACATTCGAGCCGAGAGATACCCGGTTGGCTAAGGAGGAGCCAGTCGTCGGGGCATCAGTCCCCTCGTAATCGAGGTCGGCCCACCGTGTCGAGGGGCAGAGAGTCGGTGGGCAGGGACGAAGCTGAAAGGTTGGGGGTCGGAAATGCGTCGCATGGCTTCGTGTCGTATGGGTCTCCTGACGGTCGCGGCGATATGGGCGGGGCTCGTGGCTGGGCCGTCAGCCGGCGCCGCCCGCCCGGTCACTGAGCGGCTCCCGTTCGGTGCCGTCGGCCAGGTCTGGACGGACGTCGTTTACCAGTTCGCCGAGGGCCCCGGCTGTGACGGAACGGGGGACGCCGGCGGGCGCTTCAACGTGATCCACCGGGCGGTGGACGGCCCGCAGTATTTCAAGGCGTGGTTCCTCGGCGACCGCTTCGTGCTCGTGCGCTATCGAGAACGCCCGCAGAGCGAGCCGCCGACGGAGACGCCTCTGGTGGCGTGGTTGGGGCAGGTCGCGGACGACGGTCGCCTGCAAGTGGAGGAGACGCTCGATGGCGGCGCCTTTGCGGACGTCTGCTCGTGGCTGATGGGAAGGGACGTCTGACCGACGGACCCGGCCTCGTCCTTCACCGGGCGCCTCGATGGAGCGCGTGAGGGGGTGGTGGGTCCGAGGCCGCCGGGCGACTAGCCGGCCCGACAGCGGTCGACGTGCGCCGTGGCGCGCTCACGCTAGCGATGGCCCCCCGGGGGAAGCACGACGAGGGCGCCCTCTGAGATCGACCCCATTTTGACCCCTCAGTCGGAGACGCAACTGCCCGAGGGGGTGGAGGGACGTCGCCTAGGACCCGCCTACTGGTACCCCCAAGGGCTGAAGAGCGGGATCATCCGTGGCGTCTTCGGCGCTTGCTCAGCCGGCGGCTGCCACCCGTCGGGGTCTGCGGGCGTCGCCTCCGCTCTCCCGGAGGCCGGCAGGCTCAGGCTCGGGAGATCCCGTCGCGGCGACTCGGCCTTCGCGCCACCAGTCGCGGCGTGATTCCCGGCCTGCGGCATCGAGGGTACTGACGGGAGACGGCTGTCGGCACGACCACGATACTCCACGGGGACCTGCGACTCAGACTGCACCCAGTGCACACCGCCGGTCTCGTCGACGTAGCGGACCTGGGCGCTCACGGACGCGGCGAGGACCGTGAGGCCGATGCCGATCACGGCCCCCGCTAATTGCGGGTACACTCGGCCATCACCCACCGTGGCTCCACCCCGTCGCACGGGGCCGTCCGTCGACTCTGGGCGGCCGATGAGGTCTCCCCCGGCACCGGCAGCTCGTCGAGAATCTCCAGCCCGGCCCCGTAGCGGTTGACATGCCGCACCACGGCGACACAGGCCCGTTCCTCCCTCGCCCCCGGCAGCCACACGTCGAGGCGATAGGTCTCGCCGAGCTTCAAGATCTCAGATTGCAGCCAGTTGAGGTGCACCCAGCCCCCGTGAAGGGTCGCGTTGACCAAATGCCCAGGGAGAAAACACGTCTCCGTGAGCCACAAGCGAACCGGCCAGGTGACCGCCTGTCTGGAGTATCGTCGACGTTCCATCGAAGCCTCCCCTTTTGTCCACCCAGCTAGTGAGCAAAGAGGGCGCCAGGCCCGTAAGAGCCTGAAATATCGATGATTCGTCGCAGGTTCAGGTGGTTTTCGTGACCAGGATGGGCACCGGGGTACCGGGAATCGGCAGGGGCCGGACCCGGGACCTGTCTGGCGAGCCCAGACCGGGAAACAAGGTCGGGCGGGGCAGTCCCGGCTCAGGGGCGAGGTTGGCCGTACGCCTGCGGCTCCGGGCGGATTTCTGAGCGACCGGCACCCCTCGGGGAGAACCGGCAGAGGCCAAGACGTCGGCCTCTTCGCGCTGAGCCGCCGCGACTAGGGAGCGAAGCTTTCGAAGTACTTCAGCACGACAACCTGGCTCTCCGGGGAGACCTCCTTCACCTCCCGGACGAACACGTCGAGGTTGCCGTCGTCTCCCAGGACCGCGCGCGGATCCTGGGGCGGCTCCGTGAGCGGCCGCTCCCAGTTGTCCCAGTGCGTCGGCAGGATGATCCCGGGATTATTGAGCGCCCGCAGGAGCCTCGGCGTGAAGTCGTGGACCTGCCGTCGAGAGAGTGGAGCCAGGAGGGCCACGTCCGGCTCGAGCCCGGCGATCGCCCGCTCGACGAAGTTAGCCGAACTCATGAGGAAGATGCTGAACGACTCCCCGACCGTGAGCACGTAGGCGAGCGCGCCGCCCTCCGGCATGTCGCCGATCGTTCGCGGAACGGGCGGGACGGACGCGAAGTGGCCGGGGATCGGGACCTTCATGGTCGGCTGGAGCGAGTGGAGGCTCGGGAAGACCTCGACGGCGTAGCCGTCGAACTGCATGAACTCCCCGCCCTTGCAGGCGACGAGCTTGGCCTCGGGCAGTCCGTACGCCCGCAGCATGTTGACGTGGGACTCGGTGCCGACCACCGTCGCGCCGGTCTTCTGTGCGACGTACGGAACGTCGGCGATGTGGTCGTAGTGGCCATGGCCGAGCAGAATCAGGTCGGCCTTTTTGACGTGCTGGTCGATCAGCGCCGCGTCGTGCGTGAGCGGTGTTGACAGAAAACTCTTGGCGTCGAACGGACGCGAGAAGAGCCCCCCCGGCGTCCGACTGAGCCACGGATCCAGGAGGACGGTCGTGCGACCGAAGGTGATCTCCCAGCCGTCAACGCCGAGCCACTTGAGGCTCACGCCGCTCGATCCTCGACCGCCATTCGGGGGCGGCGTCTCCGCGCCTTCGGCCAGGCCGGGCAGCAGAAGCGTGCCCCAGTCGGCCGTCGCCGCTGTCAGTCCGGCCGCGAGCCCAATCCCGAGGAAGTCCCGACGCGACACGCCGTGCGGAAGGACGGAATGGACGAGGCACATGGTCCCCTCCTGGTGACTGGTGGGCGGCTTCCGTCGTCGGAACGGGGTCTGAGACCGGTCGACCGTCGTCGGGCCCGCGACGACGGTCGCCGCCGTCCTGTACCGGTCGCCTGGCGCCTCAGGCCGTCAGCCTCGACGATCAACCGCTCGCGCCCGTTGCCGATGGCGAGGGTGACCGTCCGACCGTCCCGATGCGTCCGTTCTGTCCGACCCGAACGGGCATCCCTCCGGTCAACTCTTCCGACGACACACGCGTAGGAATGCTCGCGAAGCCCGTCGGGCCGATCCCTCGCGAGCGCCATGATTGTTCGATCCCCTCGTGAGTGTCAAGTCGGATCGCCCACGCCGACCACCCCCGGTCGCCCGGGGGCTCTCCGACAGGGCAGGCGATGCTTGTGTGCGGCAGGTCATGACCGTCCCACAGAGCGGGACTCGCGCGGTGAGAGGCGGGGCAGGTTCGCCGTTCGGGTTCCTGTAGCGCGCTCGGCGGGGCCCACCGGCGCGGAACGCGATGACGCTTCGTCTGCTGGTCATCGTCCCCGCTTCGGGGGGAGACGCGAAGACCCTCGACCGGGTCAGTCTCGGAGTTCGGAGGCCCTGCGAACGGCCGCCGACACGACGTGGCTCAGGTGAGCCAGGGTGACCGGCTTTCCGACGCAATCGGTCGCGCCCGACACGAGCGCCGAGCGGGCCAGCGCCGCGTCGCCAGGGCCGGTCAGCATCAGGATCGAGATCTCCGGATGGTCCCGGTGAACGCGCCGGAGCACCTCCAGCCCGTCGACCCCCGGCAGCGTGATGTCGAGAAGGATGACATCGGGCGGATTCCGGCGAACGCTCTCGAGCGCGTCGCCCCCATTCGCGGCCGTCGCCACGGCGCACCCTTCTCCCTCGAGGTAGTCGGTCAGGACGTCGCGGATCTCGCGCTCGTCGTCGACGACGAGGACCCGGGCCTCGAGGATTGACCGCGGACGATCCGGGTTCACCCGGGCCGCGCGGCGGCCGACCTGTCGCCGCAGAGCGGCGATCGTCCAGCGCCCGGCGTCCCCTAGAGACGCCATGCCTCGGCCAGTCGGAGGATGCCCGATGGAACCCAGCGCTCGTCTGCGGCTGCCGTCGTCCCACCGACGGAGGCCGGCGGATTCACGAGGAAGAAGCCGTCGCTCAGGGTGAGGAGAACAGGCCATGTCACGGGCTCGGGATGCCGTCGAAGTCCGCCCATCTGCTCCTCCTGCGAAGGTCCAAAGCAAGGAGGAGACCACGACGGTCAAACGGCTAAAAACTCGACGATGAGCGAGGCGATCGGGATGAGCCGGCATGCCGTCAGGGCACCGGCGTGTCACTCGCTGGGCGGATACCCGCCTGCACGGCCTCCGCCGCCGCCTGGAGCCAAGATCGGCCCAACGTTCAGGTCTGGGCATACCGCTACGATCCCCTCCTGCTCTCCCCGTCGATCGGTGATGCCACGGTGTCCCGCCAGTGCCTTTTCGACTCACTCGAGGGACCCAGACGAGGCCGAATAGCTCGAAAGATCAGGAGGTTGGCACTTTGGTACGCCAGTTGCCCCTCTTCTCCGATCGCGGGCATGAAAAGTCTCTGGACGATCGACCTCATGACCAAGCGGACAACCTCGACGCTCTCAGCTCGACGCCTGCTGCCAGATGGTCGGCGACCGTCGGGGAGTCCTTCGGCGACCAGGGGCTTGCAGAGTCGCTCCGCGGAGCTGGCTCGGGCGACGCGTCCGAGACGATCGACCCTGATCAAGGGCGCCGTGCTTCTGGTGCTCGCCGCGGCCGTCACCGCCGCCAGCACGACCCGCCCGACGACCGATCCGATCGTCGGGGCGTACGCGAGGCTGTCACCCCGCCAGCAGCGAATCGTCAAGGCCTTCGTCAGGGCGCAGCAGGCTCCCGGGACGAACGGACAGGCGGTCGCCCCGACCACGCTCACGCCCGACCAGATCGCGGGCATGAAGGCCGGCGGTTCCGGCTGGCAACAGATCTTCGACCGGATGAAGTCCGTGGGACTCGTCCGGGAGGAGACTCTTCGTCAGCTCATCGGCAAGTACTACCACCCACCGACACGACCCTCCCCGGGTCGGTGACGGCGATCCCCATCAGTGGGGCCGGTGAGCACCCGGTGAGCGTGTTGGGGTCGCGTGCCGTTGCGGATCCGCGAGTCCGACCTACGCCGCTGGCCACGCCGCCAAACCGCGCAACCTGATCGTCGGACGACCAACTCTGCCGCCAGGGGGGCCTCTCGGGCTCAGCCTCGCGCCTCACGACGACGTGGCCATCGCCGCCCGTGGCGGAGCGGCTCCGCGGTCCTCGCGTCCCCGCGCCGGACCCCGTCAGGGTGGGCTTCACTATGGCCGACCTGCGCTGAATCGAGCGTGGGTTGATGTTCCCGCACCGCATAAAGGAGTATCGCGCGCCCCCCCCCGAAGGCTCCTCGCCGGTCGTCTTCGCCATCACGTCGCCGAAGGTCATCCGACGGCCTCTCTGCGCGCGATCCCCACGCCCGCAGCGGAGGGTCCCGTACGGGGCTACGCAGCCTCAGTATCGAGATGCAGGTCGGTACCGACCGTCGGCGCTCACCCCCCCCCGGCCGGTGCGAGCCTTTTTCCGGGGAGCACGACTGGCTGCCCGGCCGCGGTCAGGTGCAGCGCTTTCGTTAGGCCCCAGCCGCGCTTCCACATCTTCCAGGCGGACACCACGCCCCGCTCGGAGGCTCGCTCGGGCCGCGGCTACGCGTCCAAGAAATCGCGAATCGTTCTCCAGGCGATAGTCGAACCAATCGTCCTCGGACTTGAACCCGATCAATACACCGGCCGCTCTTCCGTGCCGCGTGATGACAATCTCTTCCTTCACGGCCAAGCGAAGATACCTCGAGAGGTCGTCCTTGACTGCTGAAAGCGCCGCCGTCTTCATTCCTTCTCTCCGTTGTTGGGTCGAGGGCGACCCGGATCGCGTTCGGCATGACGTTCGAGCCAAGCCGCCGCCGCCGCCTTCGCAACGATCGCCAACACCTCTACGGTTCTGTCGGTGACGTCGTAGAAGACGCGAACATCGTCGACTCGCAGCCGATACTGAGGCCGTTGCAAGCCACGCAGCCGCTTGATTCGACTCTTACTCGTGTTGGTCGGATTCTGCCGCAGGTGCCGTCCCATCGCGTCCACTACGGCGGCCCGCTCGTATGCTCGCAGCGCCGTGAGATCCTCCACCGCCTCAGGCGCAAGGACGACGGCGTACGGCATTCTGGCCAGATTATAGCCAGAATCAATGACATGGGCAAGGGCCCCGGGCGTCTACCGGCATGACAGGCTCAGCCCCACCGCTAAACAGCTGCGGCCGTTCGCGCGGACGACCCCTGTCGAGCCACGGCCGCTCGAGCTCGAGCACCTCACGGGAGCGAAACGGCAACGCGTTTGGCGCCTGGTCCCGGGCGGACGCGGCGACGTTGCTGTCTGCCGCGAGCGAAGCGAGGAGCCGCAGATGTCCGGGGCGTCCATCTCCGCAGGAGGCCGCTGGCCGTGGAAGACGATGTCGCGACGAATCCCGCGATGTGCGCCTCTGCGGTGCGCCGGTGTAGTAACGAGCGCGGAGAGACTCGCGGACCCGGTCGAGGAGGCGCGGCTTTGGCACGCCGACCGGAGCGGAGAGCGGCGAAGGTCGCCGATTCTGCGCCGGGAGCGGGCCTCGCTCGGGCGCGTCTGCCCGACCTGCAGGTCGCCAAAATCGGACTGAGACGCCGAAGAACGATTCTCGATGTGATCGCCCTCGCTGACGGGTTCACCGAGCTCGCCGCGCCTTCTCGAGGCTCCTCGCGCAGCCAAATCGTTCCTGGGACAGCGAAACGTCTGGGCCCTCACTTCGCCAAGGTATCCCACGGCCCCTCTGCGCGCGCTCTCCCACGCAGCGTCGGAGGGGGGTGGATTTGGCCCGCGCATTTTCAGTGCCGAAGTGCGAAGATACCCCGCTGATGAGGTGTTCGGCCGCGTGGACGGCACATCTACGGAGTCCTGCCAACGGTCGCCTGTGGCCACTCATGGGCGACACACCGCCGCGGTCTGGGTTCCCGGGCTTGCTCCCCGGGCCGGCCCGCGCTTTGGGATCGTGGATCCCGGTCTGATGACGTCGCCGCTCAAGCGAAGCGTCCTCGGGGTGGCGTTTGCGGTCGTCGCCTGTTCCGCCTGGTCGCCGGGGTGCGTGACTGCCGTCGGCCAGCCGGCGACCGTCGCAGAGATCGACGGCAACGTCCAGGACAGGACGCCCAACGCCCTCGTGACCGAAGCGAAAGGGCGGGACCCGGCGGTCGTCCACCAAGCCTCACGCAGCATCAGCGTCGGGCCCTGGCGGCAGGCGACTCCTTCAAGGAGGGCAGCACCGGCCGCCGCGGCGGTCCCCACGTCCGTGCCGATACCCTCCGAATCCGCCCTGAGGTCGGCAGGATCCATGACGGCGTCGACGGACAGGGCGGCGCCCGTATCGCCCGCGTCAGCACCGACGAGAGCGGAACCCGAACCTACGGCACCTGCCGCTCCGCCCAGAGAGCCGGCGTCCAGGGCGACGCCCGTGCCCGCCGCCAGCGCCGAACCGGCGGGGCTTGGGCCGGCTGAGCCGCCCGCGTCGCTCGAAACCCTCCCAGGGACCACGCCGACGCCAGGGCCGCCGGCTCTGCCGCGTCCGACTCTCACAGCCGAGGAGCCCGCGGCGGCGCCGCCGCCGGGGGCAACGACCGCGGGGGGCGACTACCGGATCGGGCCCGAGGACCTCCTCGACATCGCCGTGTGGAATAACGCGGCGATCAGCCGGACCGTCCCGGTACGGCCCGACGGGAAGATCTCGCTCCCACTCCTCCACGACGTCCAGGCGGCCGGTCTCACCCCGATGCAGCTCCGGGAGGTGCTGGTGAAGCGGCTGGCGGACTACATGCCGACGCCCGAGGTGTCAGTGATCGTCCGGGAGGTGCACAGCTTCAAGGTCTCGGTGCTGGGCGAAGTGAAGAAGCCCGGCCAGTTCGAGCTGAAGAGCCATAGCACGGTGCTCGACGTGATCGCCCTCGCCGGCGGGTTCACCGAGTTCGCCGCCCGCTCGCGCATCGTGATCCTTCGTCAGGCCGGGGCGACCGTCAAGCGGGTCTCGTTCAACTACAACAACGCGCTCTCCCCCGACGCGCGGCAGGAGGACCTATTCCTCCAGCCCGGCGACGTCGTCGTGGTCCCGTGATCCTGAGGTAACCGGAGGGAGGCCGGGACGGCCGGTTCGGCGCCGGGGTCTCGGGCCTCGACCTCGCGCACTGGCCACCGGGATCCGGCGAAGACTCCTGGTGATCGCGGTCCCTACCGGGAGCCGGCGGACAGCCGTCGACGAGGAGGGGGTGCTGCCGCAGCAGGTCGCGCCGAGGAGCGGCATCTTTAGGGACGCGGCCGGGCCGGAAATCTTCGGTTCTGAGCTCGTATCCGACGACTTGGCGTCGACGTCTTCAAGCGGGCCGGGTGACCCGCGCACAGGCCCCCCCCGAGATGATCGACCGGCAGCTAAGTACGAGAGCCCTCAGCCAGCGGCGGCTCCTGACGGCCCGTGCGACCGTCCCCGGAGCCCGACCGATCCTCACATCGCTCGCCAAAGGAGTCGGGGAGCCTGCCCCACAGCACGCCAGCCGACGGAGGGGCGATCGCAGGCGCCTCGTCGTCCGGCGACGATCGTCGCCGGATGTTCAACTCAGACGGCGTCGGAGACCCCGGGGCAGCCTCTCCACGATGTCACGAACCGCCTGCTTCACGGCCGGAGGGAGCACCCCCCGGACAAACGCCTCCATGCGCCCGCGGCGTCGCCACCGGATCCTCCGATCCAGGAGCCGCAGCTGTTCGGCCGTGAGGCGCCAGCCGGACGCCCCACAGTTCTCCACGACGTGCGCCGTGGAATTGCCCTTGGGGATCGCCACGACGCCGTCCTTGCCCAGGCACCAGTTGATCACCACCTGCGCCATCGTCCGTCCCGTCATGCGCGCGATGTCGGCGACGGCGCCGTCCGGGTCGCAGTCGAGCACACTCTGAAAGGTGCGGCCGAGCGGACTGTAGGCGATGACCGTGAGCCCGTGGGCCTGGCAATATTTCAGCAGGCCGGCCTCGATCGTGCGGTCCACCACGTTGTACCGAACCTGATTCGAGACGATCGGGTACTTACGGGTCGCCTTCCGGGCTCGCTCAAGTTGAGCGACCGAGAAGTTGCTGACACCAAAGAAGCGCACCTTGCCGGCATCCACGAGTTGCTCCATGGCGGCGAGGGTTTCCTCGATCGGCACCGCGTCGTTCGGCCAATGCAGTTGATAGAGGTCGATCCGGTCAATCCCTAATCGCTTCAGGCTGCCGTCGGCCGCCTTGAGGACGTCAGCAAATCGAAAATGCTCCGGAGAGACTTTGGTCGCGATGAATACGCGGTCGCGAACTCCGGCGATGGCGTGGCCGACCGCCGGT
>Ga0137361_10000568_pt1 | contig 21105 bp, 20 predicted proteins | sample Mad1_80_16metaG_FD_104923 | JGI IMG/M metagenome (GOLD analysis project Ga0137361, IMG submission 104923) | Vadose zone soil microbial communities from Angelo Coast Range Reserve, California, USA - Mad1_80_16 metaG | ecosystem: Environmental > Terrestrial > Soil > Vadose zone | place: USA... | reverse complement strand
GGGATCCATCTGCTTGACCGCGTTTCCCAACGTACCAAGCTCGAGTGAATTCTTTAGACGCGCAAGCGACTCAGCAAACGCAGCAGATTGTTCATTCCCGTCTCCCAGAAATCGCCGCCGAACCTCCAGAGCATGTGACGTGGCGTCCGCACCACCATGCACGGTAGCTGATCTGCTTCGGACCTGCGCGTCTGCAACCGCCCCCACAGCGCGCACGCTCACCACGATCAGCCACAGAGCGAAGAAACCGAAGAACAATCCGACGATTGCCCCTGCAAATCCGTAGATGAGTTGGGCAATTCTGGATTCTTGTTCGCCGGTCCGTTTGAACAAAATCGCTCCCGTGCTGCTCACCACTGCGTAAACAACAAATGCAAGCGTTGCGCCTCCCAGCGCCGACAGAACGAAGTCAGGCATCCTCAAAACCGGTCGGGCGATCGGAAGAAGTATCCTGCCGCCGAAAAACGCGGCCGCGTAAGCAGCGATAAGCGCGACGAGCCGCACCAATTGGCGAAGCAATCCCAGTCGCCAGCCACGTACGACCTCGAATAAAACGAGCACTACTGCAAAAGAAATGAAGACTATCTGCCAAAGCAGCGACCCACTCGTCGGCTGAGATGCAGGCGTCACTGCGATCGACGAGCAATCGCCTGGTGCCGCAGTGCGTGATCGCAAAGCACTAGCGCAGCCATCGCCTCCACGATTGGCACTGCTCGAGGAAGAACACACGGATCATGGCGTCCGCGGGCTGCAAGCTCGCTTTGCCGCCTGGACTTCGTGACGGTTTTTTGCTGGAGCGCGATGGTAGCGGGTGGCTTGAATCCGACGCGAAAATAAATTTCCTCGCCATTGCTGATCCCGCCTTGCACACCTCCGGAGTTGTTTGTTTTTGTCCGTATTTTTCCGTCGCGCATTTCAAATGGATCGTTGTGTTGCGAGCCGCGCATCCGCGTCGCCGCAAATCCCGAGCCGATCTCAAAACCTTTTGTGGCCGGTATGCTCAACATCGCTTTGGCCAGGTCTGCTTCCAGCTTGTCGAAAACAGGCTCTCCAACGCCAGCTGTAACGCCGCGCGCAACGCACTCAATAACACCCCCGACCGAGTCGCCTTCGCTGCGAACTTGCTCAATGAGCGATATCATCCTTTTCGCCGCCGCCGCGTGTGGGCAGCGAACAATATTTTCTTCCACGTCTTTCATCGTCACGGCGGAACGATTGATCGTTGCAATGATGTCGTGAATTTGTGTTACATAGGCGCAGATCTCGAAATCCGAATACAACGTTGATAAGATCTTTTTCGCGATCGCGCCCCCTGCGACACGGCCGATCGTTTCCCGGGCAGACGCCCGACCGCCGCCCTGCCAGTTTCGGATTCCGTATTTGGCCTCGTAAGTATAGTCCGCATGTGATGGCCGAAATTTGCGTGCGATCTCGGTGTAATCCTCAGGGCGAGCGTCCTTGTTGCGAACTGCAATCGCGATAGGAGTGCCGAGCGTTTTGCCTTCAAACACACCGGAAAGAATCTCGCAGCGATCTTCCTCTTTGCGCTCTGTCGTGAGTTTGCTTTGCCCCGGGCGACGGCGATCCAGTTCTCGTTGAATATCCGCTTCAGAAATGTCGATGAGCGGCGGGCAGCCGTCGATCACGACCCCGATGCCGCCGCCATGCGATTCACCAAAAGTAGTGACGCGAAAGAGCTGGCCGAATGTGTTGCCCATTGCGTTGCAAAACTAAAACCGAGGTCGCGCATTCACAATGCGCAATCGCGGTCTCTGGGGAGCGCATGCGGCCGGAGAGAGTCAGATCGCTTCGAGTGCGCTTTGCAAATCGTCAATGAGATCGCGCACGTCTTCGATGCCAACGGACAATCGGACCAGTGAATCGCCGATATCAAGCGCTTCGCGTTGTTCCTTCGGCACGGAAGCGTGGGTCATTAGCGCAGGGTGATTGATAAGGCTTTCCACGCCGCCGAGGCTTTCCGCCAACGCGAACAAATGCGTGTTCTCTAGAAAACGTTTCGTCCCGGCGAGATCGGTCTTTAGTCTGATTGTTACGATTCCACCGAAGCCACGCATTTGTGTGCGAGCCAGATCGTGCTGCGGGTGCGATTTTAGCCCGGGATAACTTACCGACTTCACCTCTGCCTGTTCCTCCAGCCAGCGCGCAATTTCCAGCGCGTTGGCGCAATGGCGCTCCATGCGCAACGGCAGTGTTTTCAAACTCCGCATGACAAGAAAACTGTCGAACGCCCCAGCGATTGCGCCGACCGAGTTTTGCAAGAACGCGACTTGATCGCCGAGCGCCTTGTTTTCGCCAACGACGACAACACCACCCACCAAGTCGGAATGTCCGTTCAAATATTTCGTTGCTGAATGAATCACCAGATCGAACCCGGCTTCGATGGGCCGTTGAATCCACGGGGTGGCGAATGTGTTATCGGAAACGGAAATGATTTTGCGTTCGCGCGCACTCTTCGCGATTTCTTCGAGATCGATGATTTTAAGCAACGGATTGCTCGGAGTTTCGATCCAAACCATGCGTGTGTGTGGCTTGATTGCGTTTGCGAACCGGTTCGCATCGGTGAGATCGACATAAGTGAAGTCGAGATTCGCCGAGCGACGGCGGACTTTTTCGAAAAGCCGGAACGTGCCGCCATAGAGATCGTCGCTGACGACGACGTGCGAACCACTATCGAGCAGGTCGAGCGCGGTGGACATCGCGGCCAGTCCAGAGGCAAAGGCAAAGCCACGCGTTCCGCTTTCGAGGTCAGCGATGCATTTTTCGTATGCGAGGCGCGTTGGATTGATGGAGCGCGCGTAATCGTAGCCCTTGTGCTTGCCCGGGCTTTCCTGAACGTAAGTTGACGTTGCATAGATCGGCGTCATCACCGCGCCCGTTGACGGATCGGGTTCCTGGCCGGCATGAATGGCGCGGGTGGCGAACCCTTTTTGCTTTTTCACGTGAATTTAGTTTTGAGGCAGATGAATTTGGAAACCAGGAAGCCACGAAAGATTTCGTCCTTCGCTTCCTGCATTGTTGGCTTCCAGATCAGTTATCAAACAAACTCTCGTTCCGGTGGCGTGTCCGATTTCGGCATGTGAAGCCGGAGATAGGAAAGCAAATCTGTGCGCGTAATTAGTCCCAGAAATTTGTTGTCCTCCATTACAATAGCGACCCGGCCGCGATCGAACACGCCGAGCAAATCTGTAATGTTGGCGTTTGGCGGCAGCGTTTCTAAACGGTCGGTCATCGCTGTTTTCACTGGATCATTGAAGTGTGACGGAGCGCGATGCACTTTCACCAGCAGATCAGATTCGTCGATGATGCCCATGGCGCGGCCGTTTTGATCGACCACCGGGAGCTGCGAGACGTCGGAGTCGCGCATTCTCCTAAAGGCTGTCAGCAGCGAATCGTCCGGCCCGATCGTGATCACTTCGCCCGCTTCGTATCGGTGCGAAATCAGATCACTCAGATCGCCGTGTGGCGGTCGATGAATGAACCCCTGCTCAGCCATCCAGAAATCGTTATACATTTTGGAGAGATATTTGTTGCCGGTGTCAGGAACGAAACTAACGACACGTTTGGGTTTTGTTTGGGCTCGGCAATAACGCAGAGTGCCTGCGACGAGCGTGCCGGTGGATGAGCCGCCGAAGATTCCTTCCTTGCGCAAAAGCTCGCGTGCCGTCGCAAAGCTTTCTGCGTCATCAATCTCAAACGCATCTGTCACTAACGACATGTCCGCGATTTCCGGAATGAAATCTTCGCCGATGCCTTCGACTGCCCAGCTTCCCGATTCGACCAGCTTGCCCGTCTTCACGTATTCGTACAAAATCGAACCGGTCGGGTCGGCCAAAATCATTTCGATTCCACGGCGTGGTTTGACGCGATTGAAAAATCGGCCGAGTCCCGTCAGCGTCCCGCCGGAGCCGACACCCACGACGATTGCATCGACATCGTGCCGCATTTGTTCCCAAATTTCAGGCCCGGTGGTGCGCTCGTGCGCCAGAGGATTCGCCGAATTTCCAAATTGATTTACGTAAAAGCCACCTGGAATTTCTTGCGCCAGTCGCGCGGCCATGTCCTGGTAATATTCGGGGTGGCCGCGCGTCACATCAGATCGCGTAATCCGCACTTCGGCACCGAGAGCTTTCACGTGCGAGATTTTTTCCTGCGACATCTTGTCCGGGATCACCAACAAGACGCGATAGCCTTTGGCGCCGGCAACAAGCGCCAGACCCAAACCGGTGTTCCCTGCCGTGGCTTCAACCACCGTGCCGCCGGGCTCCAATTTCCCCTCGGCCTCAGCCGCTTCGATCATCGATAGCGCGATCCTGTCCTTTATCGAGCCACCGGGATTTTGATTTTCAAGTTTGAGAAAAAGTTGACACGGGCCGGTATCGAATTGCGTAATCTCCACCAGTGGTGTGTCGCCAATGAGCGACAGAATTGCGGGCGGTTTATCGTGCGCGATCGCTAACGGTGGTGAGGTCTCAGTCATGAAAAGACTACTCGATGGGCGGTTCGCCCTTGTGCGACCATTCCGACTGGCTGTCTTCGAGAAATTGTTGGAGCACAGGGAAACGGACTTCGCCGTAATTCAATGCGTAACGGAGATCACCGCCTTTGTAAATCCAAGTCGTCGGGATCCACGAAAGCGGCAACCCGGCAAATTGTTTGATTTTGCTTTCGCCACGACGGGGGCCGGAATCTGCAAGAACTGTTACATTTGGCTGATCGATAATGTCGAATTTCTCTAGCATCGCACGCCCGTCCTGGCCATCATTCCAAACCGAGACGAACCAAAATTTCACGTTCGGATGTTCGCGTACGATTTTCGCCCAGCCGCCGCTCTTGAGTTCAGCCTGACAATTCGAGCACCATGGCGCCCAAAGATGAACGACGGTTAGATCTGGCGATTTGATTGCGTCGAGGACCTTTTGTTCAGCCGGAAATTCGGCGCGTAGTGAAGCCGCAGCCGCCAGCGCGACCAGTACCGGGAATCGAGCTATCCACATGTTCTGATTTAAGCATAAAGAGGAACGACCAACGCTCAACGTCTAACGCCCAACCCCGATGCAGTGTTTGACCTTCGGCACAAAAACGCCTACTGTGGCGTCCCCGTTTCCGCTGCTTTAGCTGCGCGTAAACATCGGCGTTCTTTGAGACCGCCGCTGTACCCATAGGAGGCCTACTTAATTTATGATTCAAATGCAGGACGTGATGTCGAAGCCGATGCCCGACTTCCGCGAGGGAAGCATCGTCAAAGGCCGGATCTTGGAAATTCGCCCGCGCGAAGTGCTGGTTGATGTGGGATACAAATCCGAGGGCGTCATTCCGTTGACCGAATTTGATGATGCCGATTCGCTGGAAGTGGGTGACGAGGTGGACGTTCTCCTGGAACGATTGGAAAACGAAGAAGGCATGGTCGTTCTCTCGAAGGAGAAAGCCGCCTACCGCCAAAACTGGAATAAAATCGTCGCTGTCTTCGAAGGTGACGGCCTGATCAGAGGGAAGGTGAAATCAGTGGTCAAAGGCGGCCTCATGGTCAACATCGGCGTTGAGGCGTTTTTGCCGGCGTCCCAGATCGACGTCGTTCCGCCAAAGGATCTCCAGCAATTCGTCGGCAACAACTACGATTTCAAAATCGTTAAGCTCAATGACGACCGCAAAAATGTCGTGCTGAGCCGGCGCGAGGTAATCGAGCAGGAACGTAGCGAAAAACGACAAAAATTTATGGAAGGCGTGAACGTCGGCGACCGCGTAACTGGCACCGTAAAAAACATCACCGACTTCGGCGCATTCATCGATCTCGATGGCATGGATGGTTTGCTGCACGTCACCGATATGACCTGGGGCCGGCTTGGACATCCCAGCGAGTTATTGAAGGTCGGGCAGCAGTTGGAAGTCGTTGTCCTCGACATCAACAAAGAAAAAGAGCGCGTGTCGCTGGGACTAAAACAAACCCAAAAGAATCCGTGGGACCAGATCGAGGAGCGTTTTCCGGCGGGCCAGCGCATCAAAGGCAAGATCACGAACCTTGTTCCGTATGGCGCATTTGTTGAGATCGAGGAAGGCGTGGAAGGCCTCATCCACGTTTCTGAACTTTCGTGGACGAAACGAATCATGCGACCTTCCGATATCCTCACTGTCGGCCAGGAAGTGGAAGCCGTCGTGCTCGGTGTGAATAAAGAGGAGCAAAAAATTTCATTGGGCTTGCGCCAGCTCGAACCCAACCCGTGGGATGAAATCGAGAAGAAGTTCACCATCGGCAGTCAGGTGAAAGGCAAGATTCGCAACATGACTGCCTACGGCGCATTCGTGGAGCTGGAGGAAGGCATCGACGGCATGATTCACGTGTCCGATTTAAGCTGGACCCGCAAGATCAATCATCCTAGCGAGATGTTTAAGAAGGGCGACGAAATCGACGCGGTAGTAATCGACATCGACAAAGTGAACCAGCGGATCAGTCTTGGGATAAAACAGCTCACTGAAGATCCGTGGAAGACGATCGATGAGAAGTACAAAATCGGCGACTTGGTAAAAGGTAAGGTGACCAAGCTCGCCAGTTTCGGTGCGTTCGTGCAATTACAGGACGACATCGATGGGCTCGTGCACATCTCGCAATTGAGTGAAGATCACGTCGCGAAAGTGAAGGACGTCCTCAAGGTGGGTCAGGAAGTCGAAGCGCGCGTTATCAAGGTGGATAAAATCGAGCGCCGCATCGGATTGTCCATCAAAGCAGCCAACTATTCTGAGGAGCAACTACGCAAAGAAGTAGAGTCCTTCGACACGCTCCGTCCTGGCGAAGATATGGTCGGTCTGGAAAAAGCTTTCGCCGCGGCCGAACAGGAAGAATACCGTCCCGGGGATTCCAAGCTCGCAGCGAAGGAATCAAAGGAACCGAAGCGCGAGTCGAAGAAGAAATAAAGTTTCCGACTTTTTTCTCGCCCGCAGGAAACACTCTGAGCAAAATCTAAGCCGGAGTTTCATGCGAGTAGGCTTTTCTCAATCGAGGTCCAGCTTGAGGATAATCGCTTCGGCAGCCTTGCTGTGCGCGATCGTCGGCTGCGGTAAACACAGTATCATCGGCAAATGGCGCATGGCCGGAGGTTCCAGTTCAACGGTTTGGGAATTTTCGAGTAACGGCGCCGTCCTTGTCGGGGATGTGCATGGCAGATACAAATTCGGTGACCAGGAGCGAATTAAGATCGAGACGCCGTTCGCAACGACAGTTTATCAGCTGAAAATTTCCGGCGACCAGATGGTTCTGCAGGAGCCCGGCGGTCCGAAGCTCGAGTTCGCCAGGATAAATCAGACGCAGCGGTGACGTCTGGACTCAAGTAAGCAGCGAGAGATTCCTCGACGGAGCCTGTCCTGAGCGAAGTCGAAGGGCTCGGAATGACAAACGGGCTAGAACTCGGCGCTGCCGGGGGTTCGAGCGAATGGGATCACGTCGCGAATGTTTGGGACGCCGGTGACGAACATCAGCATTCGCTCAAAACCAAGGCCGAACCCGGAGTGCGGCACAGTGCCGTAACGGCGAAGATCGAGATACCATTTGTAATCAACGGGGTCCATGTTGTGCCGCCGCATGTTTTCCTCCAGCATATTGAGTCTCTCTTCACGCTGGCTGCCGCCGACGATTTCGCCAATGCCGGGCACGAGCAAATCCATGGCGGCCACAGTCTTTCCGTCATCATTCAAGCGCATGTAAAACGGTTTGATCTCCTTCGGAAAATTGAAAACTGTGACCGGGCATTTGAAATGTTTTTCGGTGAGCCAGCGCTCATGCTCGGATTGCAAATTCAACCCGTAGTCGATCGGGAACTCAAATTTCTCGCCGCTCTTTTTTAGAAGATCGACAGCGTCGCTGTATGTGATTCGCTGAAATGGCCGATCAACGACGAAATCGAGTCGAGCAAGTAACTCCTTGTCCACGAATTTGGCGAAAAGCTCCATCTCGTCGGGACAGTGCTTTCTCGCATCTGCGATCAAATATTTAACGAACTCTTCCGCGAGGGCCATGTTGCCGTTCAAATCGCAAAACGCCATCTCAGGCTCAATCATCCAGAACTCACTAGCGTGGCGGGACGTGTTGGAGTTCTCGGCGCGAAACGTTGGGCCAAACGTGTAAACTTTGGACAACGCCAGCGCGAACGCTTCCGCTTCCAACTGGCCGCTGACGGTCAGATAAGTCGGCCGCGCGAAGAAATCCTGCGCGAAATCAATCTCCCCGTTTTTCCGCGGCGGATTTTTGATGTCGATCGTGGAGACGCGAAATAATTCCCCTGCTCCCTCGCAATCGCTGCCGGTGATAATTGGAGTGTGAACATAAACGAAACCGCGCTCCTGAAAAAATTCGTGAACAGCAAAGGCCAGGCGGCTGCGCGCGCGAAAAATACTACTGAAAAGATTTGAGCGAGGGCGCAGATGAGCGATTTCGCGGAGAAACTCAGCCGTGTGCCCCTTTTTCTGGAGCGGGTAGGAATCATCGGCTGTTCCGATAATCTCGATCTTGTCCGCGACGAGTTCCCATTTTTGGCCCTTGCCCTGTGAAGCGACCAGGACGCCAGTCACATTAATGGATGCGCCGGTGGTAATCCTTTGCAACGCCGCATAATTTGCCAACGTATTTTTCGCGATGACCTGAAGATTGCGCAGGCTAGAGCCGTCATTCAGCTCGATGAACGAAAAATCTTTGGAATCGCGTCGCGTTCGCACCCAGCCTTGGACCTGAATTGAATCGACAGGGGTGACGCTCTGCAAAGCATCCTTGACGGAAGTCGGAGAAAGAGGCCTATCCATAATCCAAAGCAAACGCTCAACGTTCAACGCTCAACTTTCAACGTTCAGTTCAACTGTAGCCGTTTCGCTCTGCGAAACGCGGCATTGAAATTGTTTGAAACGCGCACCCCGCGCTGACTAGGAGGCCGGCAACCACAAGACTTAGCTCAGCGGCAGCCAATTGCCTGCTTGAGGCGCCGCCGCATTGCCGTTAAGCGAGAGGTAAGTGTATTCCTGCAAAAGCCGCTCGTAATCGGAAAGAAGCTTCATCGCGTCACTCGGCTTGAGGAAATCGGTTTTAATCGCGTCGTCGACCTGTGATTTCAGCAGTCGCATCAACTGAACCTTGTCCCACTGCGTCATGGCAAGAACCTCCCCAATCGTGCTGCCCTCGATCACCTCCTCGATGTACCAGCCAGATTCTTCATCCGGATCGAGGAAAACATGCACTTCCGTCACGCGGCCGAACAAATTATGCAGATCGCCCATGATGTCCTGGTAAGCGCCTACCATGAAAACGCCGAGATAATAAATTTCTCCCGGGTGAATTCGGTGCAGCGGCAGCGTTTCCTTTACATCTTGCAGGTCGATGAACTTGCAGACCCTGCCATCTGAATCGCAGGTGATATCCACGAGGGTGCCGTGGCGGTCCGGCGGCGTGGTGAGACGATGGATCGGCATGATGGGAAACAATTGGCCGAGCGCCCAGTGATCGAGCAGCGACTGGAACACAGAAAAATTGCAGATGTATTGATCGCCCAACGTTGTTTCGAGCTCCTTTACTTCGTCGGGCACATAACGAAGGCCGCGATGCATGTTGACGATTTGATGCGCGACCTGCCAGTAAACGGTGTCGATCTTCGCCTTTGATTCGAGATCGAGCAGGCCGAGATCGAACGTTTGCTGCGCTTCCTCCTTTATTTGTTGGATGTCGTGCAAACTCTCGAGGCGATTTCCACGCTTTAAGCGCTGCTTCACGTCGAGGATGTCGCCCACGAGTTTGTGATCTTTCTCGCCGGCTTCGACCTTGAGCTTCGGCGCAGTTTTTTCGATTGAGCTAAACGCTTCCAACACCAGCACCGAATGGTGCGCGACAATTGCGCGCCCGCTTTCACTCACAATGCTCGGATGCGGCGCACCTTCGGAATCGCACACGTCCATAATGTTCCAGACCACGTCATTGGCGTATTCCTGGAGCGAATAATTCGTCGAGCTATCGAAATCACTGCGCGAGCCATCGTAATCCACGCCGAGCCCGCCGCCGACGTCGAGATAACCGAGTTCGTGTCCGAGTTTGCAAAGCTTTGCGTAATAGCGCGCCCCTTCGCGCACAGCTCGCTTGATCGTTGAGATATCTGGCACCTGCGATCCGACGTGGAAATGAAGGAGTTTGAGGCATTGTGTCAGCCCGGCCTCTTTTAACATCTGACTCGCAGCAACCAGATTGGTGGTGTCAAGGCCGAACTTGGCGTTCTCGCCGCCGCTCGGCGACCATTTGCCGGAGCCTTTGCTGTACAAGCGAGCACGAATGCCAATGTAGGGCTCGACCCCGACCTCGTTGGATGCGCGAATGATCTGCTCCAGCTCTTCCAATTTTTCAGCGACGATAATGACTGATTTGCCAAGTTTGCGGCCAAGGAGCGCGATGCGAATGAAAGCGGGATCTTTATAGCCGTTGCAGATGATCAAACTCTCAGGGTCTTTCTGCATGGCAAGCGCAGCAACCAGCTCGGGTTTGCTGCCTGCTTCGAGCCCAAAATGAAATTGCTCGCCCGCATCGACGATTTCCTCGATGACCTCGCGCAGCTGATTGACTTTGATGGGAAATACACCGCGATACTGATTGCTATAACCGAATTCAGAGATGGCGCTTTGAAATGCGCGATTGATTGATTCGACGCGATGCCGGAGCAAATCCTGAAACCGAACCAGTAAAGGGAAACTGAGGTTTCTGGCGCGCGCTTCGTTGACGATTGCCAGAAGATCGATGGAGCCGCCGTTATCTTTTAACGGCTTCGCCTCCACATTGCCCGCGCTGTTGACGGTAAAATAACCCTCGCCCCATCCATCCACGTTGTATGTAGTGATGGCGGACTCAAGGTCCCACTCAGTTTTCATTTCGATTCATTCACCCGGCCGCAACGCTGCGAAAACGCATATTCAATCAGCGCGTCGAACATTCAAGCCCGCGGCACAAAATTTTCATGTGGTTCACATGTTCCATCTGTAATGAGAGGGATGTATAGACCCCGCCGCTTGTCTTTCACTTTCGCGCAGGTACCGTTACGCGATGAACAAAACGGTGATCGAAGTGCAGGTGCGCGCGGTTTTACCGACGAGCGGCGGGTGCGCAGTGTTTATCGGCAACAACGAGAAGGTGTTCATCATCTATGTCGATCAAACGGTGGGCAGCGCGATCACGATGTTCATGCGCCAGATCACCAAGGAGCGCCCCCTCACCCACGATCTGATGGGACATTTGATGACAGCCCTCGGCGCAAAAGTCGATCGAGTCATTATCAATGATTTGAAAAATGCCACTTACTACGCGCGGGTGATCATTCGGGTACAAAACGAATTACAGCAGAAAAAGATCATCGAGCTCGATGGACGACCGAGCGACTGTATCGCCATGGCCACCCAACAGAAGGCCCCGATCTATGTAAGTCAGGATGTGTGGGACGAAGTGGATGATATGACCGACGTCTTACGCAAGATGGAGGAAGAGGGGCTGAGGCCGGAATCGGAAACGGAAGAATAGGGCGTCAGCCCAACAAATCACCGTAACGCTTGTCCGCCACTTCCAGGCAACGTGCCAGAATTTCCGAGGCGGTATTGAGCTTGAACGTTTCCTCGACCAGTTCGCGACATTCAGGAATGGCCAAACTTTGCACGGCGCGCTTAACTCTCGGGACCAGGATCGCTGCGGTGCTGAGCTCGTCGATGCCCAGACCTAGCAAGAGCGGGATGAGCGCGACATCTCCTGCCATTTCTCCGCAGACACCTACCCAAAGTTTATTGGCGTGAGCTGCGTCGGCGATCATTTTGAGCAAACGCAGTACTGCCGGGTGGGTCGGCTCGTACAGATGCGCGATCTTCTCGTTCATGCGATCGACCGCAAGCGCATACTGAATCAGATCGTTCGTTCCGATACTTAAGAAATCGACCTCGCGCGCGAGCACGCTTGCACAGATGGCTGCGCTCGGGATTTCGATCATTGCGCCAACCTCGATTTTTTCGGGCAGCGCGATTTTCGCGCCGCGCAACTCTTGTTTGCACTCGTCGAGCACTGCGATCGCGCGGCGCAATTCGTCCAACCCGGAGATCATCGGAAACATGATTTTTACGTTGCCGACGGCGCTGGCACGCAGAATAGCGCGTAACTGCGTCTTGAAGATTTCTATGTTCTCAAGACAGAAACGGATCGCGCGCCAGCCAAGAAACGGGTTCAACTCGTCGGCGATATCCACCGTACCTGGAGCCAATTTGTCGCCGCCGAGATCAAATGTTCGAATAATCAGCGGATGCGGCCGGACGCGCTCCGCAACTTGGCGATAGATCTTATATTGTTCGTCCTCAGATGGCAGAGTAGATCGGTTCAAATAGAGGAACTCGGTGCGATAAAGTCCGATGCCCTCGGCGCCGTTGGCCAGCACGGCACCGACGTCTTCCGGGAGCTCGATGTTTGCTGAAAGGACAATGTGGCGGCCATCGCGCGTGGTTGAGATTGTCTCACGCAGCTCTTTCAGTTTCGCCGTGACTTTGGCTCTTCTTGATTCGATCTGCGCGTACTGCGAAAGCGTTTCCGGCGTCGGATCGACGATCAAAGAGCCGTCATTCCCATCAAGGAGAACGTGCTGGCCAGTCTCGAGCTTTGCAGTGATGTCGTGCAAACCGACTATTGCCGGGATACTAAGTGAACGCGCTAGAATCGCCGCATGCGAGGTGCGGCTGCCGAGATCCGTCGCGATCCCGAGCACATTCGCTCGGTTGATGCTTGCGGTGTCCGAAGGAGTGAGATTATGCGTGACCAGAATGTGCGGCTCGGTCAGGGCAAGAAATGTCTTGGGAGCTTTCCCCTGCAGGTTGCGAATTACGCGCTTCGTGACGTCCTGGATATCGAGCGCGCGCTCTCGCAGGTACGGGTCATCTATCTTGTTCAGGGTCTCGGCATACCGCGTGGCAACTTCCTGGAAAACCCATTCTACGTTGGAAAGGTCGGTCTCCAACTTGCGGAGCACTTCGTCGATTAACGTGCGGTCTTCGACTACGAGTAGATGAGCATCGAAAATGGCTGCATCTTTTGCTCCGATCGATTCTGCAATGCGCTGCTGCATTTGCAGAATCTGCATGCGCGTTTGGATAAGAGCCGTTTCGAAGCGCGCGATTTCATCCCCTACTTCGGAAGGCGCAATGCGGTAACGCACGACCTCATCGAACTCATCGCGCACTACATGGACCTTGCCGCGGGCGATTCCGGGCGAGACGCCAGCTCCTTCAAACCGAATTTCTTTTTGCGTGGTGTCGCCGCTCATCCACTTGGGAGAGTAAGGCAGATGTCAAACATTGCGAAGTCGCTCTGGGTTCATGGTAGGGCGCACTGTCCCGCACGCGCGGGAGTCGTCCCAGCGCGACGAGCCTACGTCAATCTTCGTTGAAGCGCGCATTGATCAGTTGCTCCAGCTCCTCTATGGCTTTTTCGGCATCCGGGCCTTCGCAACGAATACGCAGCTTCGATCCCTGCCCAGCGGCCAGCATCATCAGGCCCATGATACTTTTGCCGTTTACCTCCTCGCCTTCTTTCGATACCCAAATTTCCGAGCGGTACCGGCTCGCAATTCGCACAAACATGGCAGCCGGCCTGGCATGTAGCCCGAGCCGATTCACGACTGAGATTTGTTTCTCGATCTTCTGGACGGGTGCCGCGCGGTTTGATCTTCGATACAATAAGGCCATTACGTCGCTCCTTTTTGCTCCATGATTCCGAGCAGCTTCGCGTTGAAATCAACGGCTGCATTTTGGCCCAGTCCCTTCAATTTTTCATCCATCGCCGCGACCTCAATCAAGCGCGCCATGTCACGGCCAGGTCTGACTGGAATCGTCACATGCGGCACTTTAAGCCCCAGGATCTCGTAAAATTCCCGGTCAAGCCCGATCCGATCGACCTCGTCCACGTCCTGCCAGTCCTTAAGCGTCACAACGAGGTCCAGACGCTTTTCGACCCGAATACTGCCAATCCCGAAAACCTTCGCTACATCGATAATGCCGATCCCGCGCACTTCCATATGATTACGGGTAAGTTCAGGTGCCGTGGCGATGAGCTCGCGCCCCTCCAGCATCGTAATCCGGGTCACGTCGTCAGCCACCAGGCTGTAGCCACGTTCAATCAGCCCGAGCACACACTCGCTTTTTCCAATGCCGCTCGCCCCGCGAATTAAAACACCCACCCCAAGAATGTCCACCATGCTGCCGAATTCAGTCACCGTGGGCGAAAAATCCATCTCCAAGGCAATCGTGGCAGCGTTAATGAACTTCATTGTGATCATTGGGGTGCGAAACACCGCGATCTTTGCCTCCGCTGTGACGGCCAGCAACTCCGGCGCGAGATGAAATCCGCGCGACATCACCAGACAAGGGATCTTCCGCTCGCATAACTTGCGGAATCTCTTTACCCGAATGTTTGAGCGCAAACTTTTTAAATATGAGTACTCGGCCGCGCCCAATACCTGCACCCGTTTCTCGGCGAAATACGTGTAGAAACCGGAGAGCGCGAGCCCGGGTCGGTTAATCGTTGGCTCGCGAATTTTCCGATGAAACCCCAGACGCGGGCCTTCCAGCTTCATGTGGAGCTTTTCGGCGTGAGAATTGTAAAACCCTTCGACCGTGACAACCGGAACGCTTTTCTGCTGATCGCTTGTGGATGTAATCGTTTGGGTCCCGCGTCGTTCCGCCATTAGACGTAACTTCTAGCGTGGATACCGCGCAATTTCCAATTCACAACGAGACGGAATGCGGCGCAGCAGACGATGACAATCTACATCTTGAAGCGTTCGCCGAGATAAAGCTGACGACTAATAGGATCGTTGACCAGGAAGTCTTTTGTGCCTTCGCTCTCCACGCGGCCATCGTAAATCAAATACGCGCGGTCCACGATGGAGAGAGTCTCACGCACATTATGGTCGGTGATCATGATGGCCAGCCCTGATTTTCGCAGGTTCACGATGATTTGTTGCACGTCATACACGGCAATGGGATCCACTCCGCTGAATGGCTCGTCCAGCATCAATAACTTCGGTTGTGTGACCAGCGAACGCGCGATCGTTAGTCGTCGCTTCTCGCCGCCGCTTAGGGTAAGCGCCGTATTTTTCGCGATCCGCTCGATACCAAACTGGTGCAGCAGTTGATCGCAACGATTCCGCCGCTCGGCCCTGCTCAGCGGAAGCGTTTCCAAAATCGCGAGGATGTTTTGTTCCACCGTCATCTTCCGAAAGATGGATTCCTCCTGCGGCAAATAGCCCATGCCGAGCCGGGCTCGCTTGTACATGGGATAGTCCGTCACATCGGTGTCCGAAAAAATCACGTGCCCGCTGTTTGGCCTGACCAGACCAACGATCATGTAAAAGCTGGTGGTCTTGCCTGCTCCATTCGGCCCCAGCAGTCCCACAATCTCGCTGGCGCGAACATGCATGTTTATCCCGTCCACCACTGCCCGGCCGCCGTAAATCTTGACCAACTGCTCAGTCGTCAGAACAGTTTCCGCTTTCGTCGTGACCGGCGAACCAATTTTCGGAGTCGAAACAGGCGCAGCTTGGCTGATCATGGTTTTGGAAGAGCCGCAGCCGGTGGCGTCCGGGTGGGCGAAGCCTGGGCGGGTGAAGTCTGAGCTGGACTCGCTTTGTCCTTCTTTTCCTCGTTTGGCTGCTGACGAATCTCCGTGCGGCTTGGGCCGTGGGTAGACAGCTGGCTGTTTTGGTTAATGACCATGACCGTATCAGGGCTGGTCGCCACATGCATGTTCAATCCTTCCTGCACACGCGGCGTTCCCCTCAATTCAACATCTCCAGTCGCAGCCGTATAGGTAGCTTTATCTGCTCGGCCAACCGCGCGCGTGGGCGCTCCGCCGTTTGGGTCCGGCCGGTCGCGCACCAGTCCAACGTTCCCTTCGGCAATAGCTTTCTCCAAGGCCTGATTTTGTCCCTTTGTAATGAACACTGTCAATTTGTCAGATTGAAGATTGAAACGCGGATCGACTACCTTCACTCGGCCGCTAAAGATGCCCATGTTCTTGGTTGAATCAAAAAAAGCCTCGTCCGCGTAGATTTGTGTTGTTGTCGGTTCATTCGACTGTAACCCTGCGGCGCTCGAGCCAAATAAGTTCGTGGCGGACGATTTGTCTTCTTTCTTTTTCGCTGGTTTCTCCGACTTCTTCGCCGACGCAGGGGAACCCGCTGGCGCAGCGGCGATTTGCCCCGGCAAGCGTGCTCCGGTTGCGCACGCAATAAACAAAACCAACACCGCTATTCTCTTCATTCGCTCGTGTTGGGTTTCGCCGTCAAATGGGATTTGTCAGTGATCACCATTTTGACATTTCCGATCAATCGTCCCGTCCTCGAGTTTGTGTCGAACTGCACTGAATCACCAGCGATGTTGAAATCTGCGCGCTGAATTGTTGTGCGCTCCTGAGAGCTTAGGACCCGTGTTTTCAAGTCAAGCACCGACGTGTGCATGTCGATTTGCAGGTCGGGCTGACTCTCCGGTGTGTAGGTCGTAATTTTGAGATGTTGAAACCCGATGTGTTCCTGATCGATCCGACGCGCCGTTCCTGCTTCAAATTTTCCACGGAGACGGCCTTCGCCATCGAAATCCGGCAACACAAGGCCCTTGGCTTCGTGGCCGATTGGCAGTGGAATGTTCGTCAAGCTTTGTTCACCCGGAGATGCACTCGGCGTCGCTGTAGCGCGGCCTCGTTTCTTGCGGCCTTTTGACTCACCAGACACCTGAGGCGCGGCTATCAAAACTGATAGCACGACTGATAATGCCCAAACTGGTGATATCCAGCGTAGGTGGCTGTTCATCCGTCTTCGGCAGCCGCGGCGATCTACGGCGTGACAGCCCCGAACCGCCGGTTCCCCAGACATGACCTTTGTGCCCGGGCGATTGGGGTCAATCGCCCCTACCTGAAACGGCAGCATGAATAGCCTTTAACATGCGCAGGTGCTTCGGCAAATCCTTTAGCGGAATCTGATTCGGCCCATCCGACAATGCGCGCGCCGGATTTTCATGCACCTCCATAAAGATTCCGTCACAGCCTGTGGCCATTGCGGCCCTGGCCAGCGCCGGTGCGAGAATGCCGTCACCGGACGTGGAGTCCCCCGCCCCGCCGGGCCGCTGCACAGAATGTGTCGCGTCAAAGATCACGCGATATCCGGCTTCGCGCATCCAAAACAGCGAACGCATGTCGGCGACGAGATTGTTGTAGCCAAACGTCGTACCGCGCTCGGTAAAACAGAATTGTGAGTTGCCAAACGCGATCAGTTTTTCGGCGATATTTCGCACGTCCCACGGCGCGAGGAACTGACCTTTTTTAACATTGATTGCGCGACCCGTTTCCGCAGCAGCGCGCAGCAGATCCGTTTGTCGGCAGAGAAACGCCGGGATTTGTAACATATCGATTTTTTTGCCGGCGATCTCCGCTTCATTCGGTGAATGAACATCCGTCGTCACTGGGATTTTCAAGTCGCGGCCGATGGCGGAAAGAATCTCGCAGCCTTCACCTACGCCAATTCCGCGAAATGAACGCACCGAACTTCGATTCGCCTTGTCGTACGACGCCTTGAAAATGAAATCAGCATCCTCGGCGGAGCAGATCTCAGCGATCTCCTTCGCCATGCGCCAGACAAACTTCTCCGACTCAATCACGCACGGGCCGAGAATAAAGGCCGGGCGTTTTCCCCCAATGGTGACTTTCCCCAGCCGTAATGGTTTTGACTTGGCCATGAATCTCTAAGGAAAGCAGGAACGCAGGAATTTTAAAGAATTCCTTCCTGCTTTCCTGCATTCCTCAGCGATTTCCCTGTTGCAAGATCGAAAATGGCAAATGGCGCATACAACCCGAGAAAAAAGAGCAGTGCGACTCCGTGCAATTGCAGAAGGTAAAGCGGGCGCGAATCGGAGAGAAAACTTAAAATGGAAAACGCCTCCGGTTTGTGCAGCAAAAACCCGTAGTTAGAGCCAGTCAGCGCATCGACAATCAGCGTAACCAAAAAATAAAACTCCGACCACAACCACACGCGCACGATCGACATCGGATGTGGCCGGTACCGGCGGGTCAACATCAGGAGAACCACGCTGACGATAATGACTGAATGCGATGTGAAAAAACTGATGAACCGCCAATCCGGAAAGCCAAAGCGCAGGTTTGGCGTGAGAAGAGCTTGCAACGTGCCGCCGATGCCCCAGAAGTATGCCACCTCGAACCATCGCTGGCTGCCCGTCCACATCGCCACGATCACAACGACCATGCCCCAGTCGCACATTTGCATCGGCAACATTTGCCGCCAATCCACAACGCCATGGCTCCGGATAAAAACTAAATAGACGATGTAGTTCAAAACGAGCACGGCTGAGAGGACCCCGATAATCACGTTTTCGAGACGCTGAGATTTTGTGCGACGCACGATCGCCGCAAGCGCGAACGGGAGGACGATTGTAAGAAAAATGACCGTGACATGCGGCAAGCCGTACGGTTGAAATTCAGGCTCCATACGTTGTTGTAGCCTCGGTTGTATCAACAGCCGAATCGGATAGGAAGGCGCTTGACACAAACGCCTCTACAAATCAGGCGCAAGATCGACAACTAATTCACCGAATCACCCAGAGATTGCACGGAATAACATCGGTAATCCAAGCGATGTTACTGGGAAGCGACCGACTCGGTTTGCCCTTTGTCTGCATCGGCACTACCAGCAGATCCGCTTTCACCGATTGAACAAAATCCGACGCAACCAACCCGGTATTGCCGCGGACACAGCGGACCTCGATCGGGACTTCAGTTGCGCCGGCGGATAAAACAAATCTCTCCAGCGCGTCTTCTTCATCATCGTCCGATTTTGTATGCGCGCGAGTCGAGGCACGGGCCTGATCAAACGTGGTAATGATGCGAATCACATAAAGCCGTTCGCACGATTCAGCCGCAGCGAGCGGCAGCGTTCCTTTCAAAGCCTGCAATCCGTGATCGGAATAATCCGCAACGAAAACGATCCGGCGCAGCGGCGTGGGTTTCACTGCTGGTTTGGTGAAAAGCATGACCGAGCACGGCGCTTCTCGCACGAGACGGCGCGCGACGTTGCCGAGAAATGGATGTAACACCACCTCCTTTTCCAGCGCGCCGGCGACGATCACGTCGATCTTCTCACGAACGATCGCGCGCAAAATAGCTTCGGCCGGGTCTCCCTGTTCATAATGAATCATCGAATCAGCCGGAAGGTGCAGTTCCGTGAGCGCGTCGCTAAATTTCTTTGCCGTCTCGTCATTTCGCTCGCCCACGTAGATCAGATGAAGATCGGCCGGAAAACGCTCTCGGATCCGCTTCGCTTCGGCAAAAACCTGCTTGAAGCGCGGCGAAAACGTCGTCGCCACGGCAATGATTTTGTATTGCGATGGATGAACCATTAGACTTGTTGGACTGTCGCGCTCGAGCGCAATTCAGCAAGACAAAGACGGCGCCCTGCGCGTGCGCGCCTACCAATCCGCTTTTCATTTCCAAGTTCCTCTGCGAATTTCCGCAGATGCGACGCGCAATTTATCCAGGCAGCTTTGATCCGGTGACCAACGGTCACTTGGATGTGATCGAGCGCGCGAGAAAACTATTCGATGAAGTCGTTGTGGCTGTGGCTCATAACGACGAGAAGAAACCGCTTTTCTCGCTAAAGGAACGCCTCGATTTGCTGCGAGAGACGGCCGGCAGAATTGACAACGTGCGAATTGCTGAGTTCGAGGGATTACTCGTCGAGTTCGCCAAGGCAGAAAAAGCCGGAGCGGTAATCCGCGGTTTGCGCGCGGTCTCTGATTTTGAGTTCGAATTTCAAATGGCACTGATGAATCGAAAACTGGATGCCGCGGTAGAAACGATTTTCTTAATGCCGAAGGAGGAATACACTTATCTTAGCTCTCGCATCGTAAAAGAAATCGCGCGCCTCGGCGGCAATGTCTCGAGCTTTGTTCCTGCTCGTGTCGCTAAAGCGCTGAGCAAGAAATTTAGTTGATCAACACCGAAAGGTTTCTCGGGTGAAAGTGCATCTGAAACAAATTCCAACTCAGGGTCTGCACCTGGAAGGGCAGGAGGATTGCCAAATTCAGGAACTGGAATCGGAGGGAATTCGTTGCGCTGGCCCTTTGCATTACGACATCGATGTCGGCGTTGCAGGCGGCGGGCTGTGGGCGAATGGCTCGCTCTCACAGCCGGTGGAGCTGCGCTGCGTATCGTGCCTGGAAAAATTTGTGCACGAAATCGAAGTGGCTGCGTTTGCCGTGCACATGGAGCTCCCTGGGCCGGAAACTGTCGATCTTACCCCCTTTATGCGCGAGGATCTTTTGTTAAACCTACCGGCGCATCCGCATTGTGACAGGGACGGCGATCGGCTTTGCAAGGCGAACCAGATTGAAACTGCGGAGCAGGAGACAAAGCGAAGATCGGATTGGAGCGCGTTGGATAAGCTGAAGATCGAGAACCGTTAAGTCGTTACATCGCTAGATCGGATCACGAATTACGAATCACGAATCACGTTTGTCTTTTTCACACGACATGCTTTAGTCGCCGCCTGCCATGGGAGTCCCAAAACGCAAAACATCCAAGATGCGGTTACGCACGCGCAAAGCGGCGAACCGCTGGCGTGCTGCGCATCTGAACAAGTGTCCCCAATGCGGAAGCACCGTCCCCTCGCACATTGCCTGCCCATCGTGCGGCTATTATCGCGGGCGACAGGTGTTGACGCTTGAGGGCAAGTAGTGTTGGAGCGATAAAGAGATAGAGCGTCTGTTCGCTTCCCGCTTCAACGCTTCACCCCTTTTGACGCTTTAACGGCCTCTCATTTTTCACTTTGCATTCGGCGGCTAAAGTTCGCAAAGTTTCGGACTAATGAAGATCGCCCTCGACGCGATGGGCGGTGACTTTGGTCCGCCTAACCTCGTAGCCGGCGCCGTTATGGCGTTGCGCGATTACAAGCAGATTACGAAGCTTTATCTGGTTGGAGACTCCGCCAAGATCGAAAGCGAGTTGCGCAAACATCAGTGCAACGATTCACGGATCGACATCGTGCATGC
>Ga0137361_10000566_pt1 | contig 21123 bp, 15 predicted proteins | sample Mad1_80_16metaG_FD_104923 | JGI IMG/M metagenome (GOLD analysis project Ga0137361, IMG submission 104923) | Vadose zone soil microbial communities from Angelo Coast Range Reserve, California, USA - Mad1_80_16 metaG | ecosystem: Environmental > Terrestrial > Soil > Vadose zone | place: USA... | reverse complement strand
CGCAGTCGGTCCCGTTCTCGTTGGCTCAAGGCCATTCGCTCCGTTTCCATGGGTCCCTCGGCCACCCATGAAAGCGGACATTTCTACTTTGCACAAACCGGACATTCTCATTTTGCGGCGACAGTGATCCATCGACCGTTGACGGGGAAGCAGGTGAGTGGTAGATTCGCGGCCAACCCATTGGGGGCCACATCGGGCCCAATTCGATCCGTCAAAAATTTGAGGAGGTACCATGAGGAAAGTGCTGCTGGCCGCCATATTTGCGGCTACTTTACTGGCCACCGTCCCTGTGTTTGCGCAAAGTCCCAACTTCGACCCTGGACCTGTTTGGCGCGTGACCTATTACCATATCAAGTCAGGACAAGCAGACGCGTTCTGGAAGGACTTCCGGGAGAATACCAAGCCCATTTTTGAAGAGTTCAAGAAAGCCGGTTTGATTGTGGACTACAAGACCTTTACGAATCCTGTGACGGATCATCCGAACGACTGGAACGTCGCGTTATCCGTTTCCTACCCGAATTATGCAGCGCTCGACCAACTGGCTGCCAAAGCGGCCACCATCGTCAACAAGCATTACGGGTCGAGGGACGCAGCGCTGGCAGCTGCAAAGAGGCAAGATGATATCCGCGATGTGGTCGCAAGTCATTTGGCGCGCGAAGTCACCTCAAAGTAGATGCCGAATGGGGTTGTGCTCCTATCTTTTATAGGGGCGCAGCACCGCTGCGCCCCTCTTTGCATTTGTATTTGCCATCGTAGCGCCGGGCTTTGCCCCGGTTTGTGGGGCCTCCCCGCGTTCCTCCGCCAACCTCCTTCTCCGAACTCTCCCCGCCATCGCCCCCGAAACCAATTCAGCCCGCGGCGACTCCCGGCGCATCATCATAGATGTGCCCGAGCCCAACCGCGATTGACCGGACCACTCCGTGCCGCCCTTCCTCCATCCCGGCTCTTTATCATCCCTGTGTAGGGGCGGGGCTTGCCCCGCCCGCCCCACCGCCAGAGGCAAAACCGCAAGTCTAGGGACCCGCTACTACGGGGGAGAGGTACAATGCCAATCAATAAAACACGCCCGCGAGAGGGTCGAGGTGCACTATGCAGACGGCGCAACCTACGGGCAGTCCCCTGGGAATTCTCCTGTTGGTCGCCGCGATCTATCTGGTGGTGAAGAGTCTTCCCAAGAAATTGCAAACACTTGGCCGGATGGGGATTGCTTTCGTGGTGACCGCACTGCTGTTCATGGTGCCGGGAGCAATCCTGCGCCGGGGTGACCCGCAGGCCCTAGGTGCAATCACAGGATTGGTTGCGCTGCTCGTCGCGGTAATTGCGGGGTGGTGGCACACGCGTTCTCTAAGACGCAACAGCGCGGAGAACCCGGGACAGCCGCCTACCAAAGTTTAGCCAGCGGGAGCAGAAGTATCGACATGAGCAGGCCCAGACTCCGGGAGTTGTTGGGGAGTCCGCAGGGCATGCCAGGAAAATCACAATCAGGTGTTTGGGGAGGCCGTCATGGCGGAGAAAGAGGGGCCAAGCCGGACCCAGAAAATCAAGGAGAGCGTGCAGTTTTTTCTACTGCTCTTTGGCGCAGGTTTCGGCATCTACCAGTTCATCTACAAGGACATCTATGTCCCATCCAGGCGCCCTCCGGCCATAACCCTGGCAGCCACGCTAGAAGAACTGGACCGTGCCGATGGGATGATTCTCGTGCGCGCTCACATGGCCGTGGCGAACCATGGCGACGCCAAAGTATGGGTGCCGGCGCTATGGTGGCACGTTTACGGCGTGAGCTTCAGCGGCGAGGACCGCACGGCGGACCAATTTGCCAAGGACGTGCATCCCTTAATGGAGCGCGGCGACGAGAGCTTCGGGAGGTTTTCGAGCGTCAGGCAAGTAGAGGTCGCTGCTGCTGGACGAGTTCCGGACTACGAATACTGGTATCAGCCCAAGGATGAGACGGCACATGAGCAACTCTTCCTTGTGCCCGAAGGAAAATTCGATGCGCTACAGATTTATGTGGAAGCCTACATCATCAAGAGCATCGACGAATTTGCACCGACCCGCTGGGAGATGAATAAAGAAGGCATACTCACTCCAACGCTGCTGATCAAGCAGAGCGGGTGGGATAAGGATCATCCGGAGCGTGTGATGCCGTTCGAGCCCGAAACTAATGCAAGGCAACGGAAACAAGGCGATCGGGAAGATGCTGGCCACGACTCCACAACGGCAAGCTTGCGGCTCAAACCAAAAGCCGCAACTGCCGCGAACCAGAACACAAAACACTGAAGATCCCTGAGAGCGGAAAATACTCAGATGGGGAAGACATGGCATCGTCATCAAGGATGAGTGGGGAGCAAACGGGAGCGATCGAGCCAATGATGGAGCGTATCCCGGAGGGTTGGTTTGCGATGGGATGCGATACCGGGCGCGATGATGAGAAGCCGGTGCACCGCGTGTGGGTGGATGCGTTTGAGCTGGCGGCTTATCAGATGACAATCGCGGAATACACGCGATTTCTTGCCGCGGCGAGCGGCTCTCCGCCGCCGAATTGGAATGATGCGAGCTTCAATGATCCACAGATGCCGGTCGTGGCCGTGTCTTGGCACGAGGCCGCAAGCTACTGCGAGTGGCTGAGCGGCGCAACAGGCAAACGGTATCGTTTGCCGAGCGAAGCCGAGTGGGAACGCGCCGCACGCGGTGGCGCGGAGGCTTTGCTGTATCCGTGGGGAGATGCGCCTCCGGAGACGGTTCCCGATTACGACAAACGCTGGAAGCTGGGGCCGGAGCCAGTGGGGCTCTATGCGCCAAACGCGTATGGGCTTTACAACGTGGGCGACAACGTCCATGAATGGTGCTCGGACTGGTACGACGACAGCTACTACGCGCACTCGCCGGAACGAAATCCGCAGGGACCGAAGAGCGGCACGCGCAAAGCTTCGCGAGGCGGCTCCTGGCGCCATCATATTAAGGTGACGCGCACTGCGGCGCGCTCCAGCATTCCGCCGGAGTTTCAATACGCCGACTATGGATTCCGAATCGCGCGCTCCCTAGATGAGTGAAATGGATGACTGAAATGCGGCTGCGGGCTGCATGCTCCAAACAGAAAACGCTTGACGCAATTTTTTGCGCGACCCGAGGGGTTGAAAAAACGAAATTTGCCTTCATGTTAGGATGGAGTGATGCGGCCCTGCTTGTCGGCTCTGCGATTGGTTGCACTGCTGCTGGGCGTCGCCGCAACGGCGGCGGCACAGCAGGAGCCGAAGCCGCGTGACCTTCCCGATGCGCCAACGCCAAAACAGGCAAGCGCGCCGCAGAAACGCCAAAATCCAATCAATACGACCATCGCGGTCCTCGAACGGCGATCCATTTTCTTTCCCGAGATTGCCAGCACCGTGGGTCCGCTGAGCACCAAGCAAAAGTTCGAACTTTTTGCCGGCGAAAGCGTCGCGCCTTCGCGGTTTCTCCGTTCGGCCGCCGGAGCGGGGATCAGCCAGGCGCGAAATTCCCTCGACGGATACGGCCAGGGAATGGGCGGGTACGGAAAACGTTTTGGTTCTTCAATGGCTACGGCAGCTTCGAGCAATTTCTTCGGAACGTTTTTGATTTCTTCAATGTTGCATCGTGACCCGCGGTATTTCTTGACGCTGCATGGTGGCCCGGGACACCGCATTGGTTACGCGCTGAGCCGTATCGTGGTGTCGCGCACGGATGAAGGAAAAAACGCGGCCAATTTGGCGGGGATAATTGCGCCGCTGCTGGCCGAGAGCCTGGCGAACAGTTATTTGCCGGTGAAGGAACAAACGGCCGGCCGCACGTTTCAACGTTACGGAATTCGCATAGGACTGAACACCGCCGGCAACGCGCTGCGGGAATACTGGCCGACGATCTTTCGCAATCTGCGCATCACGAAGGTCGCCCCGGCGCCGTAAACGAATCTGGCGGCTATGATGCCGGGAGCGCCGGGGGCATCGCTTTGAAAAACACAGGCGGAACGAAAATGGCCGGGAAGTATTACAATGGTGGAGCGGGGCTGTAGCTCAGATGGATAGAGCAGCAGTTTCCTAAACTGCTTGTCGGCGGTTCGAATCCGCCCAGCCCCACCAGATTCAGAATCAAAATTGGAAATTAGAAACTGGAAATTCGAAAAGGCCTCGCGCGGCTTTTTCGCCGCCCAAGAACGTTGTGTCAATAAAACTTTTGCATCGGGCCGGCGGCGCGCATCAGTAAGATTTTTGCATCGGGCGAATGCCGATGTCGGTGACTTCCGCGGTGCGCGGTAAACGGAGTGAGTGGGTCACCATTTCCGCGATATCTCCCGGTTGCATCAGAAGATCGGGCTGGTATGCGCGGCCCTCCTTCTCAAAAAGTTTGGCGATTCGGGGAGTGGCCGTGCGGCCCGGGAAAACGCTCAGGACGCGAATGCCGTCGGCATTGACTTCGTCGCGCAAACTGTCGGCGATGGAGCGAAACGCATGCTGAGTTGCGGAAAACTGTCCGGCGGCGGCAGAGGAACGGAGTCCGGCGGAAGAATTGATGAAGACGATTTGTCCTTTGCTTTTGCGCAACAGAGGCAGCATGGTTTGGATCATGAAATAGTGACCGCGGACGTTCGAACGGTACATCAAATCGAAATCGGCGAGCGAAGCCTTCTCCAGGCGGCCATGGAAAATGGCGCCACCGCATAGCACTAAAATATTCACGTGGCCAAAATCCTTCTGAAAGCGCGCGCCCAGACCGATGATGTCGTCATCCTTGGTAAGGTCCGCAGGACAGGCGTGGCCGCGCGAGCCTAGTGCGTGGATTTGCTTCGCAACACCTTCCAGGAGTTCGCGGCGGCGCGCTACCAGGAAAACTTCGGCGCCATGCCCAGCAACGGATAGGGCAATCGCTTTGCCGATGCCGCTGCTGGCTCCAGTCACCACGGCAATTTGACCCTTGAGACTGTCCATGATTTGGTTGTGGCCTCCGCCGGCTTGCGGCCGAAATTGTGCTCTGCAGGATACCATTGGCGCAACACTGTGTGGCGTTGCGAAGAGGCGCAGGTCAGTCGGCGGGTTTGACGTCTTCCATGAGAGAGAAGATGCCCTCGGCGAGCGTGGGGTGGATGTAGATGGCGCCCTTCAGGAGAGTGTAGGGCTGATTCGCGAGCATGAGCGTGCTGAGAATTTGCACGAGTTCGCCGCCTTCGGAGGCCAGGATGGAAGCGCCGAGGACGCGATCGTTCGAAGCATCGACGACGATTTTCATGAGGCCGGCGGTTTCGCCGCGCTCGATGGCGCGCGCGACGTAAGTCATCGGGCATCTGCCGATTTTTAGTTTGAAGCCTTTAGCGCGGGCTTCCTTCTCGGTCATGCCAACGCCGCCGAGCTGCGGATCGGTGAAAACACAGGACGGGACGAGCCGGTTCTCAACGGAGAGATTCTTCCCTTCCACCAAATTGCCGTAAACGACCTGAAAATCGTTGTAGGAAATGTGCGTGAATGCTGGGCCGCCCTTGCAGTCGCCAAGAGCCCAGACGCCCGGAACGTTTGTCTCCAGCCGACCGTTCACTTTAATATAGCCGCTCTTGTCGGTTTCGACGCCTGCTTTGTCGAGACCGAGATCGTCCGTGTTTGGAAGGCGGCCGGTGGCGACCAGGAGATGCGAGCCGGTGACGGTCGATGAGCCTGCAGGCGATTCGAATGACAGGGTGACAGTGCTGTCTTTGCTCTCGGCGCGAACGGTGCGGGTGTTGAGCAGGAATTGAATTCCTTCGGCTTCGAGTGCTCGCTGCAGCTCAGCGGCTGTTTCCGGGTCTTCGCGCGAAATAATTTGTTTGCCGGTGTGAAGAACGGTGACGCGGCTGCCGTAGCGGCGAAACATTTGTCCAAATTCCAGGCCGATGTAGCCGCCGCCGAGAATGAGGAGAAGCTCGGGGAGAGCCGTTAGCTGCATCGCAGATTCGTTAGTCAGATAGGAACCGGTATCCAGGCCGGGGATCGCAGGAGCGGCAGGGCGGCAGCCGGTGTCGATGAAAATTTTCTCGCTTTCGAGCAGGTCATTACCGACCTGAAGTTGATGCGAGCCAACAAAACGGGCGTGGCCGCGATGGAGACGAAGGTTGGCGCGTTTGTCTACTTGCTTCTGCCGGCCGCTGCGAAAGCTGAGAACGACTTCATCTTTTTGAGCGACGATTTTGGGAAGATCGACGCTGACCTTCGACGCGTTGACGCCCCAGCGCGCGGCGTTTCGTGCGTAGTGGGCAACCTGCGCGCGGTGAACCATCGTTTTGGTGGGGGTGCAGCCAGTGTTGATGCACGTGCCGCCGAGATGCTTTTTCTCGATGAGCGCAACAGACCACCCCAAATCGGCGAGCCGATAAGCGAGAGGGTTTCCAGCCTGGCCGGAGCCGATGATGATGGCGTCGTATTTCATAGGAGCCTCCACGCGGGAACAGAGAAAAGACATTACATCGGATGCGAAAAGGACGCACGGGCTCTGTTTTGGAAGCCATCGATCACCTGTAAATGAACACTCACCAATTCAAGGGAAGCCTGGGATTGGAACACGGCACCTGATTCTAGCGGTCCTTTCGAACAATTAGAATTTTTGGCCTGAGGCTTGGCGGCGAGGGCCGCCTTCCTTTTTAGCACACCCGGTTGGGGAGGGCCGCGAGGTAGAAAGAGGAACGCCTCCTCTCAAACACCTCCGGAGAGGGATATGGATTAGAGTATTGAGGCGACGTGATTCCCGTCACAGAACAGTCTAAAGGCCGGATGTAGCATCAAAAGGTTGGGCAGGTGCGAGGGGGTTCCGCAATGGCGATGTACTCGCATCCTTATCAGAATCCATAGGCCATTTCGGTTGATAGCCGCAACAGTTCGCAACGAGGTACTGCATGGGACAAGCACTGGACGTACACCGGCTGCAGTTCGCCTTTACCATTACCTTTCACTACATTTTTCCGCAGTTGACGATGGGCTTGGCGCTGCTGCTCGTCTACCTGAAGACCAAAGCGCTGCGAGCCGGCGACGAACACTACAATCGCGCGGCGCGATTCTGGGCGCGGATCTTCGGGATCAACTTTGCACTTGGCGTGGTAACGGGAATTCCAATGGAATTTCAGTTTGGTACGAACTGGGCGGCGTTTTCGAAGGCTGCGGGAGGAGTAATCGGGCAGACGCTGGCGATGGAAGGCGTGTTTTCATTCTTTCTCGAATCGAGCTTCCTGGGCTTGTTCCTGTTTGGTGAAAAGAGGCTGGGGCGAATCGGACATTGGGTGGCTGCGTTTCTGGTTTTTCTGGGCTCGTGGCTCTCGGGCTATTTCATCGTGGCGACGGACGCGTGGATGCAGCATCCCATCGGCTACCGGATTGGTGCCAATGGGGCTATCGAACTCTCCAGCTTTTGGGACCTGTTGCTGAACAAGTGGGCGCTCTGGCAGTACGCGCACACGATGCTGGGAGCGGTGCAAACGGGTTGCTTCGTCATGGCGGGAGTCGGCGCTTTTTATTTGCTGACAAAGCGCGATGAATTCTACGGGCGCACTTTTGTGCGTGCGGGCGTTATTGTTGGCACGATTGCGGCGATCTTACAACTCTCCCCGACCGGTGACATGCAAGGAAAGATGGTGGCGTACAATCAGCAGCCGACGCTCGCGGCGATGGAAGGACTCTTTGAATCGCAGGAAGGAGCCCCGCTAGCTATTCTCGGCCAGCCGGACGTGGAAAAAAGAAAACTCGACAATCCACTGGAAGTTCCCAACATGCTGAGTTTCTTGACGTACAGACAATGGCGCGCGAACATCAAAGGCTTGTCCGATTTTCCGCAGACGGAATGGCCGGACCAGATACCGTTGCTGTACTACAGTTATCACGTGATGGTCGGATTGGGGACGATCTTCATCGCGGTCATGGTTTTGGCCGCGCTGCTGCTGAGGCGCGGAAAATTGTATGAAGCTCGCTGGATGCTGTGGATGTTGTTGGTCTGCGTTCCGCTTCCTTACATTGCCAATACGGCTGGATGGATGACCGCGGAACTCGGGCGCCAGCCCTGGTTGATCTACGGTTTGATGCGCACCGCTAGCGGCGTCTCTCCGCGCGTGGCCGCGGGCAACGCCTGGTTCACGCTGATCGGCTTTATGGGGATGTACACGGTGCTGGCGATCCTGTGGCTGTTCCTGATTTATCGCGAGATCGAACTCGGGCCGGAGCCGGGAAATCGTCCGCGCGCGGAAGATGACGCCGTGCTCGCGGCGGAGTGAGGAGGGCGCGATGGGAACGATCTGGTTCTGGTTGGTGGCCATTATGATCGTAACCTACGTGCTCCTGGATGGTTTTGATCTGGGCGCGGGGGCGATTCATCTCTTCGTAGCAGAAACAGATGAAGAGCGGCGGCAAGTGCTGGCGAGCATCGGCCCGGTATGGGACGGAAACGAAGTGTGGTTGATTGCGGCAGGCGGAACTTTGTACTTCGCTTTCCCGGCGTTGTACGCCAGCGCATTCAGCGGGTTTTATTTGCCGCTGATGATCGTTCTGTGGCTCTTGATTTTGCGCGGGGCGTCCATCGAATTCCGGAATCATATCAAGAGCGCTGTTTGGGATCCGCTGTGGGATTTTCTTTTCTGCACGTCGAGCTTGTTGCTGGCCGTGTTTTTTGGCGCGGCGCTCGGCAACGTGGTGCGCGGCGTGCCGCTGGATGCGAGCGGTTATTTTTTCGAGCCGCTGTGGACCAATTTTCGCCTCGGGGATGATACCGGCATCCTCGACTGGTACACCATCCTGGTGGGCGTGCTGGCTGCGCTGGCGCTCATAATGCACGGCGGCATTTGGGTGCAGATGAAGACCAGCGGCGAAGTCAGCGCGCGCGCTGGAAAACTCGCTGGCCGAGCGTGGTGGGGAGTGGTGGGGCTCACGGCATTCGTGACTGCCTTTACATTCAGCATTCAGCCGCAAGTAAAAGAAAATTTCACTACGTGGCCGGCTGGATTCGTTTTCCCGCTGCTGGCGGTGGCGGGGATAGCGGGCGCCCTCTTCGAATTGCGAAAAGGGGATGAGCGCAAGGCGTTCCTTGCGTCTTGCGCTTACCTGGCGGGTATGTTGACGAGTGTAGTCTTCGGCGTATACCCGATGGTCTTGCCGGCACGGAATCCGGTGTATTCCTTGACGGTAGCGACGGCAAAAGCCGGAGATTATGGTTTGAAGATCGGGCTGGTCTGGTGGATCATCGGAATTATTCTGGCAACGGGATATTCCACTTACGTGTATCGCTCCTTTGCGGGCAAAGTTGTGGTCGACAAAGATTCGCACGGTTACGGAGATTGAAGCTCTTGCTCCACGGAACGGCGTGCGACGGCGCGATTGACGCGGCGATGCCGAGGGCGTAGCGTAATAAAAGAATGCCAAGAGCCGGGCGAATCCGGAACGCGAGCTGGCCACTGCGAGTTTTGAGCGCGGTGACACTCGTGGCTCTCATCGTTGCGCCGAGCTGTGCGCCGCTTTGCGCCAGTCGGAATTGCCCGCGAGCCGCCATATCGGCCAAAGCAAGCGGTGGTTGCCATGGAGCAGGCACCATGCGCCACGAAGCTCTGCTCGTGCGCGGCATTCAAAACTGCAATTCGCCCGAATTCCCCGCGGTAGTTTCGACTTTTACTGCGTTTAGCGGGACCTCCGTCGCGTCCCACTTGGGTGTGCCCGAGGGAAACTCCCTCGCGCTGGAACGGCAGAATTCAGCACCGACTGTACCGTTTTCGGATAATCATTTTGGCCGATCACCTGACTTCTTAAGCAGTTTTGTGTCTGTACGCCCGAGTGTCCTTCGAATCTGAGCGGTTCCTCCTGAAAAACTAAGAGCAGACGAACCTGACGGCGGGCGCAAGGCTCTGCCTGTCTTCCCAACCAGATGCATTTCGCTTGTGTGAAATGCCGGCGTTTTTCGACTTTTTCTTGCGCGACGAATACGGCTTACAACATCGGAGAACTCAGGAGGCCAAGATGAGCGGTACACGGCGAAGATTTTTTCAGGACGCGGCGATTTTCGGGGCTGGACTCTTGGGAATGAGCGAAAGTCTGCAGGCTCAGGATGAAAAGCCCATGCCAATGCGACCACGAGAAGCGCGTCACGAACACACGCTGCCGGGCACGTTCCTGCCCATGATGACGCCGGATGTTGCGGACTTGCCGCACGAAATGGATGGCGGAGTAAAAGTTTTCCAACTCGTCGCCGAGCCGGTAAAGAAAAAAATCGCGCCATTCAAAGCCATCGACGCGTGGGGCTACAACGGGAGCTGCCCCGGGCCGACGATTCAGGTGCGGCAGGGCGATCGCGTGCGCGCGGTTTTTGAGAACCGCTTGCCGGAGTCTACTTCCCTGCACTGGCACGGCCTGGAAATTCCCATCGAGCAGGACGGCGTGCCGTACATCAGCCAGAAGCCCGTCGCGCCCGGCGAAAAATACGTTTACGAATTTACCGTGCACCAGGAGGGTACATTTTTCTACCACGCGCACAGCGCGATGCAGGAAATGATGGGGCAAATCGGATTTTTCGTAGCGCATCCGGAAAAAGATTACAAGCCGCGCGTGGATCATGACTACGGACTGATTTTGCAGGAATGGGCCGTACTGCCCAGCAACACCGTCCCGAACACGGCGGCGATGGAATTCAACTGGCTGACGTTCAACGGCGTGGCCGCGCCGATGACGACACCGCTGCTGGCGCGGCTGGGAAGCCGCGTGCGGCTGCGCATCCTGAATCTGGGAATGGATCATCACCCGGTGCATCTGCACGGGCACCAGTTCGTCGTCACGGGCACGGAAGGCGGACGCGCGCCGGAATCGACGTGGTATCCCATGAACACGGTGCTCGTCGGCGTGGCGCAGGCGCGAGTCGTGGAGTTCGAGGCGAAGTATCCAGGCGCGTGGATGATCCACTGCCACCTGCCGCATCACATGATGAACAGCATGATGGATTTGCTGAGCGACCGTCAGATCGAGACCGCGGATCAAACAGACGAGAAAGCGATGAGCCAGATGGAATCACTGGCGAAAAGCGTGCCTTTCGAACACGTTCATCACGCACCGATCGCGAAAGATGCGGGGAGCGTGCCGGGATTTCCGCAGGATGCGTTCATGGAAATGGGGATGGACGAAGTCGTGGAGAAACCCGAGACCCACGGTCTGCCGAAAAATTGGAGCTCCGGAATGATGGGAATGATGACCATGATCCGCGTTCTGCCGGACAAAGAATATGGGGCCATCCTCGCGCGAAAGAAGGCACCGGGCACGGCAATGGAGCATCACCATGAGTCGTGAAAGGGTGAAAACGGATTCGACACAGAGAACGCGGAGTTCACGGAGAAGACGAGGGAACTATATGAGAGTTCGAGAGACATTTGGAACGATCATGATTGCGGGCATGCTGGCTGCAGCTGCGACTGCGCGGGCGCAGGAAATGCAGATGCCCAAGCAGGAGCAGCAGCAGCATCAGATGCAAATGGCTGTGGTGAAGCCGGAATATCCGCGGATGGGACGGTCGCAGGAAGGCGCGAAGGGCCCACTGGTTACGCTGGAACAAGTCGAGAAGATCGCTGGCGAATCGAATCCTACACTGCGGCAAGCAGAGGCGGAGATTCGCGCGGCCAAGGCGCGGCAGCAACAGTCGGGGCTCTACCCGAATCCGACGGTGGCTTACACGGGTGATGAAATTCGCGGCGGATCGGTCGGCGGGGGGAAGCAAGGATTTTTTGTGCAGCAGACGGTGGTCACGGGCGGAAAACTTAGGCTGAGCCGCGAAGTTTTCGGAAGAGAAGTGAAACTCGCGGAGATCGAAGCGGAAGAACAGAAAATGCGCGTGCAAAGCGCGGTGAAGATGGCCTTTCTGCGCGTGCTAGCGGCGCAGGAACTGCTCGACGCCAGGCGCGACATGGCTGCGATCGCGCAAGATTCCACCGAGACTCAACGGCGCCTGATGAATACCGGCCAGGCCGACGAAACGGAAGTGCTGGAAGCCGAAGTGGAAGCCCAAAGGATGCGCATGAGCGCGCGGATGCAGGAGAACACCCTGCGCGAAGAATGGCGCTCACTCACGGCGGTGATTGGGCAGCCGGATCTGCCGCTCACGACGGTGGTCGGTGATCTGGAAAAGGGTTGGCCGGACGTGAATGAAGAAGAAGCCGTGGAGGCGATTGCGAAACAGAGCCCTGCCGTTCGAATCGCAGACGTGGCGGAAGGGCGAGCGCAGAATATTCTGGGCCGCGCCCGGCGGGAGGCGATTCCCGACGTCCAGGTGCGCGGCGGAATGGAGTACAACCACGAGCTGCTCGGCAGCGTCCCCTTCGCGAAAGGCTGGGAAGGAATCGCGGAAGTGTCCGTGGAAATCCCGCTCTTCAATCGAAACCAGGGAAACGTGGTGGCAGCACGGGCGGATATCGAGCGCGCCGGGCAGGAAAAGAAGCGCATTGCGCTGACGCTGCGCGAACGCGCGGCATCGGCTGTCGATCAGTACGCGAACGCGCGTCTAATGGCCGTGGAGTATCGCGACGAGATGCTTCCCCGCGCAAAGAAAGCGTACGGTCTGATGGTTGAGAAATATGGCCAGATGCTCGCGTCCTATCCTCGCGTTTTGAATACAAAACGAAAGCTCTATGAGTTACAGATCGACTATATTGCGGCTCTCGAAGGACTCTGGACCAACGGCATCGCGCTGCAAGGATATCTGCTTACGGATGGGCTCGAAGCCCCCGCACGGCCGGGCGAAGTCGATCGCCCCATCCGCGAAACCAACGTGCCCATGCCGGAACGCACCATGTCGCCCCGGGAATCGATGCGCAATCCCTAATCTGGCCAGGAGCCCCGTAAAGGAGCAGCGGGCAGGGGTGATAAGGAGGACGCTCCCAGATTAGCCACCCCGACCGTATCGAGTGCGAAACACTAGTACCCTGGTAGCGTTGACCAACTGAAAATCCAATGGGTACTGTCGAGGATAGGGCGTCCGGGTGTCGGCGGAGGCATTTCCGCTGCTTAAGATCAGAAAATGGACGATAGAAGGTGTGGAAAATTGTCAGATTCCTTGCCTTCAGGAGCCGAAACCCGATTCCCTCCATTGGGGTTTGTATGACTAGTGCCCGCATTCGTTGAACGCAGACTGATGGAACGATGCCAACTGTAACAAAAGCCGGAAGATACGAAATTGTTGGTGAGTTGGGCCGCGGCGCAATGGGTGTCGTTTATAAGGCCGTGGACCCGGTCATCGGACGCACCGTCGCGGTCAAAACCATCCGGCTGAGCGAAGAAGGTACGGGCCTCTCGCGACCTGAACTCCTGACGCGCTTCCAAACTGAAGCGCGCGCCGCAGGTTTGCTGACGCATCCGAACATCGTAGTGGTTTTCGACGCCGGCGAAGAAGACGGCCTCTACTACATCACCATGGAATTGGTCGAAGGCAAGAGCCTGCAAGCGCTGCTCGACGACGGCCATGGCTTTCCCCTGCCGCGCACGCTACGCATCATGGACCAGACCTGCAGCGCGTTGCAATTCGCGCATGAACGCAACGTCATCCATCGCGACATCAAGCCGGCGAACCTCATGCTTACCGCCGACGATACCGTCAAGGTTACGGACTTCGGCACGGCAAAGATTCTGCAGTTCGGCACCGTCCAGCAAACTGCCCACGTCATGGGCACCCCCAGTTACATGTCGCCGGAACAGGTGAAGGGCCGCGCCGTCGACGGCCGCAGCGACATTTTTTCGCTGGGAGTGATGCTCTATGAAATGGTAACCGGCGAAAAACCATTTCCAGGCCAGAACATCACCACGGTCATCTATAAAATTGTCAACGAAGATCCCGTTCCGCCGCGGCAGATTAATCCGTCGATCCATGCCGGGATCAGCGCCGTTGTCATGAGGGCGCTGGAAAAAGAGCCCGACCAGAGATACCAGAGTTGCCGCGAAATGCTCGAAGATCTGCGGAATTACCGGTCCATCGCGCCGGGCGCCGGAAACCCGCAATCGACGATGATTATGGGCGGTGGTTCGCCCGCTGCGACCGTGATTTCTGGAAATACGGGAGGCCGTGGTTTCACCGGCGAAGATCAAACTGTCATGGCGACGGCGCGTTCCCTGAATGCGCGGGCGTCTGCTCCAGGCCAAACTCCTGTCGTGCGGCGAACGGGAACGATCGCGCCCGCTCCGGAACCTCCAAAAAAGAAAAGCGTCCTCGGAACAATCTTCGTGGCGATGCTACTTCTGGGCGTGATTGCTTACGGCGCGAACAAAATCCGGCCGGTTTTCGAAGCTGCGCGCGAACTTCATGACGCGCAGAAAAAGGGCGGCAGCTTGCCTGGCACGGCACCGCCGGCATCAGAAACCAATCCAGACAATTCGGCGGCAGGCACCTCCGAGGCTGAGACTTCTCCGCAATCGAATGATCCAGCGGCTGGAGCCGGCGCGGAGTCCAGGCCCGTCGCAGAAAAAGTAGCGCCCAGGAAGACAGAAAATTCGATTACTCCCAAAGTGGCGGAATACAAAGGGCGTATCGAAGAAGCCATTTCCGAAAAAGGATTGAGTGGCCGCGTGAAAGTTCAGGCCGCCGGCAACACCTTGACGCTCGCGGGAAAACTCCGGCCGGCTGAACATGGCGCGCTTTTGAAATTATTGCGCAACGCCCCATCCAACGTGCGCGTCATCGATCACCTCGAGTACGACGACACACCCGTGGCTGCCAGCGGCGGCTCTGATGAGGGTACGCACCCTGTTCCAGCAGTGGGGCGCGGGGCGATTCACGTCGTTACCGACGTGATCGGCGCAACCGCGATGCTGCGCGGTCCGGCGGGCCATGTCCTGAGTAAGTGCGAGACGCCCTGCAGCTTTAACAATCTGTCTCCTTCGCAGTACAGCCTGGAAGTGCAGAAGGAAGGCTATCAACCCGTTCAAACTGCGCTGCAGGTAAAGAGCGGCGACGCCCAGGACCAGAAGATCAAACTCGAATCGCTGGCCAAAGGCATTTACATCAGCAGCCAGCCGCCGGGAGCCGATGTGTTCATCAACGGCGCGAAACAGGCTGGTCAGACGCCCGTAACTCTTCCGCTCGCAGCCGGGCAATACAATCTTGTGTTGCGGCTGCAAGGATATCAGCCTTACGCCGGACCCATTCAGGTCAAGGACAATATCCAGACGCAACTCAATGCGACGCTCAACGAAAAATCCGCGGGCCGCATCGCCTGGGCACAGGTGAACTCCACTCCGAAAGGCGCGGAGATCATCGTGGATGGAACCTCTTCCGGGCAGTTCACGCCGGCCCGCCTGCAGGTGCCTGCGGGGATGCACACGATAACACTGCGACTGAACGGATTTCAGGAGGCGAAGCGCAGGTTCCAAGTAAGCGAAGGCAGCACAGTCCCGATTGACGAGTCGCTACACGAGAAGTAAGCCTTGCAACTGTCAGAAACTCCATAAGTTAGGCTTCGCGGGCCTACCCGAAACGTTACATTTTGTTACATCCCGACACGTTGAGTGTAAGGAACTTCACACAATTCCGATTGAAAATAAAGGCGTTAGGAGCTTCCCCGGGAGGCCGGAGGCGTGCTTGCAGTATAAGTAGGGGCCTCCTGCCCTCGCGAGGCCATCGCCAGACTGGTAGACATCCTCTTTCGCCATCCGAAACGGCGTAAGGATACTTTAAGAAAGACTTGGAGACTTTTTGGTCCTGAGAGCCATAGTGCCGATCGATAAAGCAAAGGGCGAAGCCGCGCCGGCGCAATCGAACCCGAATTCCACGCCGCGCGCGTCGTTGCGCGCGCTTGCGAAAGCCGTTGCGCGGGTTCCATCAGGCACACTCGAACAAAAAGCAATCGATGTTCATCGGGCACTCCGAAATCTCCATTTGCTCATACGGTCGGAACGCCTTTACGAGAAGGATCATCCGCGCAAGCTCGACAGCCTGGACACCGCCTACGATTCCATCCGTAACGCGACCGAAATTCTGGGTGGCCTGGAGATTCGAGTGGAACGCGGCGGTCTTGTGGCGCCGAGAATCGGCGACGCCCACCTGCCCGACGCGCGGGGAGAAATGCAGGCGCTGGCGATCGACCTGCAGCGCGCCGGGATTCACGCGTTGTCCTTTTCAAAAAAATTTCATGTAGGCGAACTGGACACGCTCGCGCGACTCGCAAAGGCATCCTTGCTAAGATCGGAAGACCCAGCGAACGGTGCGGGCAATGCCTGGTGGCCGGCGCGACTTCTGGAGAACCGCGTGGAAGGCATTTCTATCAATACGCAATCGGAGCGCAGGGTGGACACGGTGCTGGCAAGTCTAATTGCCGCGCTCGTGGCCTATGGTGGACATTCTCCTCGCGAAAAAGCTGACGCGCCCATTCAGGCGCCGGACTTTGACGATCTGGTGGCCAGCCTTCGCCTTCTGGCGCGGCTGACTCCGCCTCTCGAAAGCGCCCGGGGACTTTCCCCGGAAGAAGCGGCTCGCGCCATCCACGGCGCGATGGAAGAAGCCAGCCGCGACAGCGTGTGCATGCTGCTCAGCTCCGTCTCTCAATATGAGCCGCGCGAAGGCGAACGGCCGCAACCCTACTTGTTGCGCCTCTCCGAAAACATCATTTTTGAATTCCTCAGCGCGGAGTTTTCCAGCGGCACTCTCACCGCCTCGTCCGTCAAGCCAACGATCTATCGGCTGAGCGACTTCATCGTTGAGGCCGGCGGTTATTCCGGTCCGCACTCTTCGCAGCATCTCTCGTCGCTGGCAGTCACCTGGTCGACGGAGACGCACCGCGAACAATTGATTGATCGATTCTGGCTGGAACTTCCGCCGCGCGAAAAATCGGCGGTCTTGCGCGGCCCGGATGTCTGGTGCGTGCCGGTTGCGGCGCTACGCCATACGCTCGGGCAACTGGCGGATGCCGGCGCCGACGCTCCTCGCCGTGAAGCGCGCAACATCGTCCTGAATTATGCGCGCCGCATCGAACATGCGGATGCTTCGGCAAGACGCTCCGTCGCCGCCGGGCTCAACGAACTTGGTTCCATTATCGAATCCCTCTGGCCCAATCAGTTGCCGGAAGACCTGAGCCGCGGGGCCATGAAAGCTCTGGACGCAGAGAAATCTCCGGAAACCGCCGCTCTGCTCGCGGCCTTCGTCGAATCCCTGGGGCGCATTGCGGTGAATCGCGCCGACTACTCCGGATTCGAAACCATCCTGACCGGACTGGAGCGTGCTCCTCACGATAAGGAGCACGATCACATGGCGGCGCTGGCGAGCCGCCTGGTCGCACAAGATCGCTGGCTCCTTCTGGTGGACGCGTCCCTGGCTAACCGCGCTCTGGATCCGGTCCTGCCCCGGCTTTTGCAGCGCGACCCCGAACGCCTGCTCGATCGCTTGACCTTGCTCCTCACCGAACCGCGCGGCGCGGAAATGGTGCCGGCGATGGCGCGTCTCTTGCGGACGATCGGAGTGCCTGTTCTGAATCTTCTGGAAACGCGGCTTTACGAAGCCCGACGGCAGCGCGTCACTGCAGCAATCAAGCTATTGGCCGCGGCAGATCCGGAGCGGCTGTTGAGGGGCCTCGCGCGCGCCCTGGCGAGTTGGGAATGGAACCTTCAGGACTTGGCGGTCAGCGAGCTCTCGCGGCCAAACAATTCTGCGTCCGCGGTGACCACGGCTTTCGTCTTCTCCGCCATCCTCGCCGATGCCCATCCCATGGTCGTTCCCATGATGATCGACCAGCTCGGCCTGGCGCAGGAAACCACCGCCGTCCCGCAATTGATGGAAATCGCCGCCGGTGAACACGAGACTTTGCGTGACCAGTTTGTGCGCATAAAGGCCATCGAAGCGCTCGGCCGCATGCGCGCCCCGGAAGCCGCCGAGCTTCTTCGCAGGCTTGCTGAGAACCGCGAAGGCCTCGCGTACGCGGAACCCGCCGGCTTGCGTGCCGCGGCGGAAGATGCGCTGGCCTTGATCGAGAATCGCCCCTCATTCAAGCAGGCCGCCGCCGCTTTTGGCGCTCCCGCGCAATCCAGCTCGAGCTATGTCATTCCTCGGCGCTACACTCGAGTTCCGCTGGACTCGCCGCTTCGTGCCCAAATCGAGGGCGCCCCGGCAGGCCTCGCACGTGTAAAAACAATCAGTCTGGGCGGCGCCTATCTGGAGTCCCCCAGGAAGCTCACTGTGGGCGACTCCATCAAACTCGAAGTTCGCGCCGGCCTTCGCAAGATCAACTTCACCGCCGTGGTCCGTAACATTGGCCCAGACGGCAGCGGCATCGAATTCGTGCACATGCGCGACGAAGACCGTGAAAAACTCCGTAAGCTCGTCCAGCGTCACCTCCAGCTGTAGCTCCGGCATTCATCAGCTTCTCTTCGATCCTGGTCTACATCAATCAAGCTCATCGCCCGCTACATTCTCCTTAGATGAAATCTATCTCTAGTACAATGGCGGACGTTCAAGACTTCCCTCATGGAGGACTCGAAATCCATGCGCCCCTGGATATCGGAAACAAGCAGTGGCCAGTCGACAACCAGATTTCGAACATTTGTCTTCGTCCTGCTCAGTGGATTCGTCCTTAATACAGCGACTCTTGGGGCGCAACAGGCCGGCGGAGTCCCAGCAACGGGGCCGAGAGTTCGCATGGTCCGGTCTGTTGCAGGCACTAAGGGTGAAACGCGTGGCGGGACTTACGTCATCCTGGATCCGCGCACAACTTTCTACGTCCCGGACGACCGCCAAGTGATCGTTTATTTCGAGTGGGAGGCACCCAAGGGTACGCATCATTGCGAAGGAACGGTCAAGGGCCCCAATGGACAACTCGCCGTAATGTCGAGCTTCGATTATCCAGCTACCCAAACAAAATTTGGTGGATTCTGGACGATGCCTCTTCTGGAGAATACTTCCGCAGGCTTATGGACGTTTGAGTCGCGCGTCGACGGTGAATCCGCAGGCGAACTACGATTCGAGATCGTCTCGGCGAAGCGTCCAGGAGACGCAGCAAAAGAAGAAGCACCACCGACCCCGGCAGAAATCTACAGCCATACAGTTGCCGCCACTGCCCTGATTGAAAAACTCGATGAAAAGGGTCAAGCCATCGGGGCTGGCTCCGGATTCTTAGTAACCGATGGTTCTCTCGTTACCGCGTTCCGAGTCATCGACGGGGCGCGTGCACTGCGAATTCAATTCGCGGATGGGACTCGCGTTCAGACCGACAATGTCGCCGGATGGAATCGGCGCCAAGATTGGGTCATCTTGAAGGTGGAGGCCAACAAGAGGGCCACGCTGAGAACTGCCGACGCCAAATCCTGGACAATTGGAGACCACTGCTATTGGCTCGACGCGAAAACCGACGGCGGGAGAGTCATCTCCGACGGGCAAATCGTGGGAAAACAATCGCCGGCTGGTTGGGGAGAGAGAATAAGCATATCTAACATTTTCAATCTCGTTGCCACAGGCGGCCCACTCTTAAATGAACGCGGTGAAGTGATAGGCATGTTGGGAGGCGCTTTGCCTGAAAGCCTTGTTCCCCAGGTTCCGCGCGACATTTCGACCTATAATGCGGGAGGAACGACATACACCATTACTGCGTCTGCAATCCCGATCAGCCTTGTCGTCCCGCCGTCTGGCCTGACGCCCGCATCGCTCCAGACTCTGTGGGCGACTGGTCAATTTACGCCACCCGTGGCGGCATCGCGGAACGTGACTTTCGGAATGCTCGTCCAGGGAAAACCCGCAAGAGGCAGAGCCCCGTTCATCAAAGAGATGAAATACGATTTCACTCGTCAAGACGACGCAACGGTCTATGTAGCTCTCCAATCAATCGAACCCCTCAAAACGACGGTGCAACTGCGCATGTACGACGCCGATAATCGCGTGGTTAGCGACGGAGAACCTATCAAAATCACGTTGAGGCGCGGCGAGACTCAGGATCGGTACTGGAGTTTCTCTGTCAGCGTGTTGAATCCCGGTATCTACAGGGCGGATGTGTTTCTAGGTGAATCGGTAGCCTGGAGAACTAACTTTCGCGTGAAAGAGTAAGTGCCCCATCCGATCTCTAGCCGATGGCGACAAGATGCGACATTCCTCTCTGCTGCCTCCGTTTCGTACCTTGTCTCTTGCCAGTCCTCCGCATTTCACGGATTCTGCCGTTGTCCTCGGCGCTCTCGATTCAATGAGATTCAGGTTTTGGAGAGCCAAAGGCGCTGCCGCCTCCCACATAAGTTTCGTCCTGGGCGACGGCTTGGAAGTTTTCAGTTGAAAGCAACTCTATATTGCAGTAAAAGCCGTGTATTCAATTGTTTCATTTGAGAACGGCGGGCCATCCCGCCGCCGCTAGGGGTAGCGGAAGGTTTCGGGTGCACAACTAGGAGGAGTCATGCAACGTAGTCAGGGTGTGTGTGAATTAGCGTCTTTGAAATCAATGTTAGCGGGAGCGCTCCTGCTCTTATTGGTGCTGGGTTGCGCCACGATGGCCCCGGCGCAAGTCAATACCGCAACTCTGTCGGGAACGGTATCCGACCCTCAGGGGCTGCCGGTCAAGGGCGCAAAGGTCACCCTGACCAATGCAGGCACGGGCGCCCAGCGCACCTCCGTCACAGATGATAGCGGACGCTACAATCTCGTCGGACTTCCCCCTGGCCAGTACAAGATGACTGTCGATGGCGGCGCCAGCTTTGCGGCCTACGAGGATCCTTCCTTTGTTCTCACCGTCGGCGAAGCGGCGATCTTGAATGCTCAGTTGCAATTGCGCGGCCGCCAAGACACGGTCACCGTTACCTCGGAAGCCGCGCTTGTCGAGACTCAAAAGACTGATGATTCTTCGACCATCGACTCGAGGCAGATCAACAACCTACCTATCATTAACCACAACTATATCAACTTCACGCTCTTGAACTCGCAGGCGGCCCGCGACGACACACCTTCTATCGGCGCCGCTCCGACGAGCGGGCTGAACTTTGGCGGGCAGCGGGCGCGGTCGAATGAAGTCTCTGTGGACGGTGCCGATGCCGTGGACAAATCCGTGGGCGGGGTGCGCGCCACCGTGTCACAGGAAGCGGTGCAGGAATTTCAGGTCATTACCAGCAACTACATGCCGGAGTACGGCCGCGCCACCGGCGGCGTGGTCAACATCGTTACAAAATCGGGCTCGAACGAAGTGCACGGAAACGT
>Ga0137361_10000565_pt1 | contig 21144 bp, 20 predicted proteins | sample Mad1_80_16metaG_FD_104923 | JGI IMG/M metagenome (GOLD analysis project Ga0137361, IMG submission 104923) | Vadose zone soil microbial communities from Angelo Coast Range Reserve, California, USA - Mad1_80_16 metaG | ecosystem: Environmental > Terrestrial > Soil > Vadose zone | place: USA... | reverse complement strand
TAGAGATTCTTGCCGGCGCCGAACGCCCTGGCCGAGCTGGTGAACTGCACCTTGAGCGATTCGGGATCGGCGATGTCGAGGCCCTTCTCGAAGGTGTTGGCCCACCATTTCAGCGTCTCGCGCGCGACCGAGCCGGCACCCAGCATATGGTTGCCCTGCTTGTCGAAGAAGGCGCCGCCCTTGTTCCAGGTCATCTGGTACCAGGTGCCCGGCAACTGCTCGAGGCCGACGCCGGCGATCCACAGGATGGGATAGCGCGACACGCCGTCCTTCTTGGCCTTGACGCAGTGTTCGATGAATTCGTCGTAGCTGGCGAACGGCTTCTCGATCTTGAGCTTTTCCAGCATGTCGGCGTAGTAGTTCCACACCCACACCGCGGAGAAGTAGGGTAGGCCCATGGTCTTGCCCTTGATGGTCGCCACCTGCTTGGTGAAGGGCGTGAAATCCTTGATGTAGTCGGCGGCGCCCGGCAGGTCATCGATCGGTTCGGCCAGTCCCTGGTTGACGAAGTTGGGGAAGGAGAATGGCGAGGACTGCGAGACGTCGATCTTCTCGCCGGCGGCGAACATGGTGGCGAGCTTGGTCGGGTGATCGTTGAACGAGGAGATCGTCGAATCGACCTTGACGCCCCAATCGGTTTCGAACTGCTTGGCGATTCGGGTGTAGATGTCGCCGTAGGTCCAGACGACGAAGTTGAGGCGGTCGACCTTGCTTTTCGGCGCCACGCTCCAAGGGCCGCTCTGCTGACCAAAGGCGGCGCCCGACAGTCCGGCCAGGCCAAGACCGGCGGCCGTGCCGAGAACGCGACGCCTGCTCAACTCCCATTTGCCGATAAGATCGTCACTCATGTCGCGCTCCCGCTTGCCCAGGTGATGATCAAGCCTATCACCACCCCTCGGCTGGATGTAGCGATGATCGGGCAAAAAGCAGGCCATGGTGGATTACGGGCGCGGATGCGGGTAGAGGCGCTGGCATGAGGCTTTTGTCTTTGCGCGCCGGCCGGCTTGGTCTGGATCTCGCTCCGCAGGCCGGCGGGGCGATCGCCCGCTTCACGGCCGATGGTTCCATCGACCTGCTGCGGCCGACGCCGCCGCAGGCCATCGCCTCGGGCCGGGGCAATGAATCGTCGTGCTATCCGCTGGTGCCGTTTTCCGGCCGCATCGCCAACGGCCGTCTCGTTTTCGATGGCACCGAGATCGTGCTGAAACCCAACTGGCCCGGGGTGCGCCATGCCATGCACGCCGACGGTTGGGCACGGCCGTGGACAGTGCCGCGAAGCGACGGGCAGTCCGCCGACATCGTCTACGAACATGACGGCCGCGAGGGCTGGCCCTTCCGCTACCGCGCCCGTCAGACCTATCGCCTGCAGGGCGATGCGCTCACCGTCGCCATGAGCATCGAGAACCTGGAAAGCCGGGTCGTGCCGGCCGGGTTGGGGTTGCATCCGTTCTTCGTGCGCGACGCCGATACCGAGCTCGCCTGTCGCGCACAGTATGTCTGGCGGACCGACGCCGAGGTGCTGCCGATCGAACGCATCGCCGTGCCGCCGCCGTGGGATTTCTCGACCTCGCGACGTGTCGACGACATCACGGTCGACAGCGGCTTCGAGCGCTGGGACGGCCGCGCCACGATCCGCTGGCCGCGCACCGGGCTCCGCCTCGAGATGACAGCGACCGAACCGTTTCGCGATATCGTCATCTACATACCGCCCAACCGCCCCTATTTCTGTGCCGAGCCGGTGAGTCACGTCCCCGGCACCATCGGTTCCACCCGTCTCGCCGCCGGGACGACGCTGGCCGGCGAGATCGCCCTCCATCTCTCCAACCTGTAGGCCCGTCATGTCACCCTTTGCTTCCTACCCCAGCCTGAAAGATCGTGCCGTCTTCGTGTCGGGCGGCGGCTCGGGCATCGGCGCTGCCATCGTCGAGCATTTCGCCGAACAGGGCGCCAAGGTGGGCTTCGTCGACATCGACGAAGCCGCGTCCAAGGCGCTCGGCGCCAGGATCGCGGCGGCCGGCCATCCCGCTCCCCTGTTCGCCAAGAGCGATGTGCGCGACATCGCCGCCTATCAGGGCGTGATCGCTGACATGGCGGGCCGGTTGGGACCTTTCACCGTGCTGGTCAACAACGCCGCGCGCGACGATCGCCACGCGATCGAGGACGTGACCCCGGCTTTCTGGGACGAGCGCATCGCAGTCAATCTGCGGCACCAGTATTTTGCCATCCAGTCCATCGTGCCGGGCATGAAGAAGGCGGGCGGCGGCTCGATCATCAATTTCAGTTCGGTGAGCTATCACGCCATGACGCCCAAGCTGTCGGTCTACCAGGCGGCCAAGGCGGCGGTGATCGGCATGACGCGGGGCCTAGCCCGCGATTTCGGGCCCGACAAGATCCGGCTGAACTCGATCACGCCGGGCTGGATCATGACCCAGCGCCAGATCGATCTCTGGCTGACGCCCGAGGCCGAGGCCGGCCTGATGCAGGCGCAATGTCTCAAGGAGAAGCTCTATCCGCCCGATATCGCGCGCATGGTGCTATGGCTGGCGGCCGACGACAGCCGGCTGGTGACGGCGCAGAACTTCATCGTCGACGGAGGCCGGACTTGAGCACGACCACAACGCGGTTCCTGCCGCGGGCCGGCCGCTTCGTCGCGTCGGTGTTCGAGCACATCGTGCCGCCGATGCTCTACTTCCTGGTCGCCTTCAACCTGATCGTCTTCACGACCAACCTGATGGTCCACGACTATTGGTTCGATGCGTCGACCTTCCTGGTCGCCACCACGACAGCGCTGGTGGTGGGCAAGGCCGTGCTGGTGGCGAACGAGATCAAGTTGATCGATCGCTTTCGCGGCGCGCCGCTCATTCAACCGATTCTCTACAAGACCGTGTTCTACACGCTGATCGTGCTGGTCGTCCGCGCGGCCGAGCGTTTCATCCATCTCGCCTTCGATACCGACGGATTTGGTCCGGCCTTCCAGGAGGCAGTCGCTTCCTTTTCCTGGCGGCGCTTTGCGGCGATCCAGATCTGGCTCTTCACCTGTTTCCTGATCTACGTCACGGCAACCGAGCTCAGCGCGCTCCTGGGCGAGGGCCAGATGTTCCGCCTGTTCTTCCGCCACCGCTCCAGCCAGCATCGCCTGACCCGCCGCCAGCATGTGCGGGCGCTGCTGGAGCTCAGCCGGCTCGCCGAGACGACGCCGCGCGAGAAGCTGCTCGATCCCACGACGCCACAGGGCAGCCGGCTGGTCGCCATCGTCGACGCCCTGCGTCGGCGTCCCGCCTGAAGGCAAGCATGGCCGTCGACCGAAGCTGGCGCTGGATTGCCTGGCTGGTCCTCGGCATCGGCGCGCTGATCCTGGCCGGCGGCCTGGCGCTGGGCTGGGGCAGCCTGCGTCACGTCCTCTATGCCGAGCGTGCCGATGGCGAGATCAGCGAGATCCGCCGCCAGGGCGACATGTACGCGCCCGTGGTGCGCTTTCGTCTTCCCGATGGCGAGACGCAGGAGGTGACCGACCTCGCAAGCGGCGCGCCCGACTTCGCCGTGGGCGACAAGGTCACGATCCTCTACATGCCGCAGGATCCCGAGGATTTCCGCATCGACACCTTCGACCGGCTTTGGTTCTCGGCCATTTTCGTCACGGTGTTCGCTTGTTTCTGGCTGCTGTTCGGCGCCATCGCCTGGGCGATGTCGCGCGAAGCCGATCTGTTCGTGGTCGGCGAGCGGGCCTTTGCCGTGATCGCTGGCGCGGCGGCGGTAATCGGAGTCTTCGTCCTGTGGAACGCCGTCGCGCTCTACACCGGCGGCGCGCGCGCCGAAGGCACCGTGCTGGAGATCCGCGAAACGCGGCGGATCGAGCAGGAAGAGGTGAGGCTGGCCGACGGCCGCGAGAGACGGCGCGACGTCGAGCGATTCTCCTATGCGCCCGTCGTGCGCTTCACCACGGGCGAAGGCCGCGAGATCGAATTCCATAGCAGCGGCGGCAGCGGCGCGTCCTTCGCCCAAGGCGATCGCGTGACGGTGATCTACGATCCGGCCAATCCCATCCGCGCCCGCATCGTATCGTTCCTCGATCTCTGGCTGCCGTCCGCCGTTCCTTTCGCCGTGACGTTGCTGTTCGGTGGATCGGTGCTGCTGTCGCGCTGGGCGCGACGGCGTGCGATGGCGTCTCAGGGTATTTCGTAGACGGCGATTTCCGAGGCGACGCCGCGCAGGGCATGGCTATGCGCTATCGGCTTCTGGCCGTTACTGCCGAGCAGGCTGGCGCTGCGTGGGTTATGGACCACAGGGGCTGTCGCCAGGATCGACCGCGACACAGCCAGCCCCTGTACGCGCGAGGCGATGTTGACCGTCTGGCCGAAGTAATCCTGTCGCTCGTTCAGGTTCACCGCGAGGCAAGGCCCTTCGTGGATGCCGATCTTGAGCAGCAGGTCCTCGCGGCCATGGCTCTCGTTCAGCCGGCGCATCGCCTCGCGCATGCGGAGCGCGGCGGCGAGCCCGTGGTCGGGCGTGAGGAAGGTCGCCATCACGGCATCGCCGATTGTCTTGACGACGGCGCCGCCCTCGGCCGAGACGATCTCATTCAGGGTGCGGAAATGCTCGCGCACCAGCTCGAAGGCGATCAGGTCGCCGACCCGCTCGTAGAGCTCGGTCGAGCCCTTGAGGTCGGTGAACAGGAAGGTGAGGCTGGTGATCTTCAGCCGCTGGTCGATGTCGAGCGTGTCGGTGCGATAGATGTCGCGGAAGGTCTGGTTCGACAACAGGCGCTTCGCGGTCAGGTAGGGTTGGCGCTTGCCGATGAGCGCGTTCATGGCGTCATTGACCAGGAAGACGGCGGGCAGCACGCGCGTCCCGGTCCGATTGTCGAGGGACAAGCGCAGCGGCCCTGGCCGCAGTTCCGTGATGGCGGTCGTGGCGCGCACGTTGTGATAGACGAGCGCCAGGTTCTGGCGCTCGTCGGTCGGCTCGCCCTTCACCTCGACGAATTGCGCCGAGTGCGTCGCCGGTTCCAGCACGATGACGAAGCCCACGGGGAGCTGCAGCGACAGAAGCGCTTTCTCTCCCGCCGGCAGTTCGACTGCGTCGAGCGTGATCTTCTGCATGGCCGCCTCGAGGTTGTCCTCAGGCAGGTCGACGGCCGTGCCCCAGAAGACCTGGCGGTAATATTCCCAGATCGGCAGTTCGTCGGGATTGTGCGCGGCGATGCGGCGGGCGCGCGGGCTCACCGTGAAGCTCACCTCGACCATGTCGTCGAGTGTCGGCTCGTTGTCGATGTTGCAGAACGCGCAGTGATATTCGTCGGAGCGCACGTTCTTGAGCGAGGTATTGGCGTCGAGCACGCCGCCGCAGCTCGGGCACAGCACGTTCCACGACATGTCGAACAGGCCGATCTGCGCGGCGTGCAGAAAGGCCGCGATCGTGCGTTCCTCATCGAGGCCTTCGCGTTTGGCGAGATCGAGCACGTTGATGCGGTTCAGCTGCCTGTCCGGCGCTTCCCGGACCAGCCGTTCCAGCGCAGCCACGCAGTCGGCATCAGCCGATTGCTTCAGGACTGCGAACAGGGCTTGCGCTTCGCTCATGATCGGACGCTACGCCCCAAAATGGGGCGAAGATAGGTCGGTTCAAGAGATCGGGCGGACTTGACGGATTTGTGTCGATTCCTATAGCCCGGCCCGGCCGATCCAGTCGTCGAGCAAAGCTGCCAGTTCGTGTGGTTTTTCGATCGGCGCCATGTGACCGCAATCCTCGATTACCTTGAAGGTAGCGTGCGGCAAATGCTGCGCCATGCGCTCGGTCTCGGCGAAGCGGCGCAGGCGGTCCTGACGGCAGGCCACGACGAGGGCGGGGCAGGTGATGCGCTCGAGGTCGGCATGGCCGTCGAGCCGCACCAGCGCCGCCTGGCGCGCCCGCACCTCGCGGCCCAGCCGCCGCTGCATGCCGCGCAGGCGCGCGATCAGCACGGGATCGTTCTCGCGGTCGGGATGCAGGCCCAAGGCCGTCGATGGCGCATCCGTTGCGCGCGGCAGCCGGTCGCCCGGCCGGTAGCCTGCCTTGCGCCGCTCGGTCTCTTCCTTGGAATAGCCGCGCGCCGACGAGGCGATGAAGGCGACACCGCTCACCCGCTCGGGCGCCATCAATGCCAGCACCCGGGCGACGAACCCGCCCATCGAGAAGCCGACCAGCACGAAGCGTTCGGGCGCTTCGGCGAGCACGCGCCCGGCCATGCCCTCGAGCGTGGAGTCCTGGTAGACGTTGCCGTAGTGGATGCGCCCCCGGGGTTCTAGATCCGGGACCATGTCGGCCCACAGATCCGCATCGCACATGAAGCCGGGCAGCAGAACCAGATCGCGCAATCGCTTGGCTACTTCTTCAACGCCTTCAGGATCTTCCCCGAATCGGTGACGAAGCCGAAGCATTTCTTGACGTTCCACACCGTGGCCTCGGTGCAGAAATCGGGCGAGGTCGTGCCGCAGCAATCCTCGACCAGCACGCAGCCGTAGCCCAGGAAGTTGGCATCGGTCAGCGAATGCAACACGCACTGGTCGGTGTTGACGCCGGAGAACAGCACGGTGCGCGTGCCGAGATTGCGCAGGATGGAATCGAGCGGCGTGTCCCAGAAGCCGCTGATTCGATGTTTGTCGACCTTGATATCCCCGGGCTCCTGCGCGAGCTCGTCGACCACCGCCGCCGACCACGAATCCTTCTGCAGCACCGCCCCGTCTTTGCCGGGTACCGGATCGCCCAACCCCACGCCCGTCCCCTGGGGCTTGTAGAGGTGGATCTGGTTGGGCGGCATGTTGGCCAGATCGGGCCGAGTGCCCCAGTTGACCCAGATCACCGGCATGCCGGCCTTGCGCAGCGCCGGCAGAAGCTTCTGCAGCGGCTTGATGGGCTGGCGGTCGGGCGTGTAGTCGACGCCGAGATAATCGACCCAGCCGCCCTTGGTGCAGAAATCGTTCTGCATGTCGATCACGACCATGGCGCTGCGCTTGAGATCGATGGTGACGTTCTGCGGTGCGGCCGCGATCTTGAGCGGAACCGGCTTGGCCGGCGGCGTGGCCATGTCGACTTCGCGGCTGTTGGCGCCCCAAACATAACCGGCGCGCGGTGCGCCCAGCGGATGCAGCTTGTCGGCCATCGATCTCCCCAAGAATCCCTCGATTGCAACGCCGGGAAGCAAGTTCCCTGCCACTTGGCACGCCGATTGCCTCTCCTTGCCCGGATTGATGCCATTGGGCGGGGGAGCATAGCCATGAACAAGTTCGATCGTCGTGGATTTTTGACGGGGACCGCCGGCGCCGCCGGTTTGGTGATGCTGGGCGGCCTCGGCGCCCCAGCGCGGGCGGCCGGCCCGCTCACTGTCGGCGTGCTGATCCCGGGCTCGAAGTCCGACAAGGGCTGGATGGAATCGGGCTATGACGGGCTGAAGGCAGCCGAAAAGAAGCTCGCCGCCAAGATCACCGTCAAATATATCGAGAACGTGAAGTTCGGCGACATGGAGCAGGTGCTGGTGACGTTGGCCGGCAAGAACGAGCTGGTGATCGGCGTCGGCGGCCAGACGCAGGCGTCGGTCTTCAAGGTGGCGCCGCGCTTTCCCAAGGTGAAATTCGCCATCATCGGCGGCAACGCCGACCCCAAGAAACCCGACAACGTCTCGGGTTACGACGTGCGCCAGGCCGAGATCGCCTTCGCAGCCGGCGCGGCGGCCGCCATGCTGTCGAAGACCGGCGGAGTATCCTACGTCGGCGGGCTGGAGATTCCGGCCATCGTCAATGCCGGCAAGGAGTTCGGCAATGGCGCGCGCTACATCAATCCCAAGATCAAGTACTTCGAGAACTACACCGGCGATTTCGACGACGTCGCCAAGGCCAAGGAAGCGACGCTCGCGGCCATCGCCCAGGGCGCCGACATCCACTACCACATCCTCAATCTCGGCCTGCGCGGCATGGAGCAGGCGGCGCGCGAGAAGGGCACGCACATCATCGGCAGCTACACCGACCGCTGCGGCACCGACCCGCTTTATGTCGCCTACTCGATCACCGGCGTTGGTTTCCAGGTCGAATACGCCATCGAGCAGACGGTGGCCGGCACGTGGAAGCCGGAGTTCAAGCCGTTCGGCCTCGCCATGGGTCCGAAATCTTCCGACATGATCGTCTGCAAGGCCACGCCCGAGCAGAAGGCCAAGCTCGAGGAGATCAAGAAGGACCTGCTGTCGGGCAAGATCAAGGTTTTAGACGCCTGATCTGACGCGGAGCAGCGGCACGATGGACCAGCCGGCCGGCCTGCAGACCGGGACTGCAGCGGCGGCTTTCCAATCGCCGCTGCTCTCGCTCGCCGACCTCGGCAAGCGCTTCGGCACATTGCAGGCCCTGGACGGCGTCAGCCTCGACGTCTGCGCCGGCACGGTGCAGTGCCTTCTGGGCGAGAACGGCGCCGGCAAGTCGACGCTCTGCAACCTGATCTTCGGCGTCTACGAGCCCAGCGCCGGACATATGACGTTTGGCGGCGCGCCATGGGCGCCGACAAGTCCGGCCGAGGCGCTCGAGCGCGGCATCGCCATGGTGCATCAGCATTTCAGCCTGGTGCCGCGCATGACCGTGGTCGAGAACCTGATGCTGGGCCAGGTCAAGGGCATGCTGCACCGCCACGAATTCGGCGGCCGCATCCGCGACATCGCCGAGCGCTTTGGCTTTGCGCTCGATCCCGACGCGGTGGTGGGCGAGCTCTCGGTCGGCGAGCGCCAGCGCGCCGAGATCGTGAAATGCCTGATGCGCGATCCCAAGCTTCTGGTGCTCGACGAGCCGACCGCTGTCCTGCCGCCGGGCGAGATCGGCGCTTTGCTCGACATTTGCCGCCGGGTGGCCGATTCCGGCCGTGCCGTCATCCTGGTGACGCATAAGCTCGCCGAGATCGCCCGCGTCGCCGACCGGGTCGCCGTGCTGCGCGGCGGCCGGCTGGTTGCCGACGAGAGCATGGCCAACGCCGACATGGGCGCGCTGGTCCACGCCATGGTCGGCCGCGAGGTCAAGCCGCTCGACGTGGCGCTAGCCGAGCCCGGCGAGGTGCCTGCTACCGAGGCGTCCACGCCGCGTGGCTTCGCCCTGGTGTGCGATGGCCTCACCGTGGAGGACCGCCATGGCGCGGTGCGACTCGACAATTTCACCCTGGAGATCCGCCCCGGCGAGGTGGTCGGCCTGGCCGGCGTCGAGGGCAACGGCCAGAGCGAGCTCGGCATGGTGCTGGCGGGCCTGCTGCGGCCGACCGAAGGTCAGTTCTATATCGGCGGCACCGAGCTCAGCCATGCCGGCGCGGCCGCCGTGACGGCGGCGGGCGGCGGCATCGTGCCGGAAGACCGCCATGCCGTGGCTTGTGTCACCGGCATGTCGGTGGCCGAGAACATGTTTTTAAACAAGCTCGATCAGTTCACGCGCTTCGGCCTGTTGCAGCGGCGCGCGTTGAACGAGGCGACGCGCGGCTTGATGCGCATCTTCGACGTGCGCGCGGCCGGACCCGAGGTCGTCTTCTCGGGCCTCTCGGGCGGCAACCAGCAGAAAGCGGTGCTGGCGCGCGAGCTCACGGTCGATCCGCTGGTCGCGCTGGTCGCGGCGCAGCCGACGCGCGGCCTCGATGTCAGCGCAGTCGAGGCGGTCTATCGCCAGATCCGCGCCGCCGCCCGCCGCGGCGTCGGCGTGCTCCTGATCTCGAGCGAGCTTGATGAGCTTTTAGCCGTCGCCGACCGCGTGGCCGTACTCTATCGCGGCCGGCTGGTCGGTGAGCGGCCGGCGGCGATGAAGGAACGTAGCGCCATCGGCGCCCTGATGTCGGGCCAGCTTTCATGACCGCGCTTGCGCTCGCGCTGCCCGATCGCCGCCGCCTCGCCGGCATCTCCATCCCGTTCGCCGCTGTCGTCGGTTCGATGGCGATCGGCCTGCTGCTGATCGCCGCCAGCGGCAAGTCGGTGCCCGACGCGATCGACGCCTTCCTCGACGGCGCCTTCGGCACGGCCTTCGCCTTCGGCGCTTCGGTCAACCGCGCCGTGGCGCTGTCGCTGGTCGGGCTGGGCTTCATCCTGGCCTTCCGTGCCAACCTCACCAACGTGGGCGGCGAGGGCCAGATCGCGGTCGGCGGCATCACCGCCGCCGCACTGGCGCTGTGGCCGCCGATCGCCGGCCTGCCGCTGGGACTGGCCGTGATCGTGCCGCTGCTGGGCGGCACGCTCGCCGGCGCGTTTTGGGGCGGCATCGCGGGCTTCATGAAGGTGAAGTTCGGCACCAACGAGGTGATCAGCACGCTGCTGCTGGGCTTCGTGGCGCTGCTGATGGTCTATTGGTGCGTCCAGTCGACTTCGTTGCTGCGCCAGCCGCAGACCTCGTCGGCGACCCTGCCGGAGTCGCTGCCGATTCCGGACTCGTCCAAGCTGCCCAGCCTGACCGGCGATCCTGAATCGCCGCTGCATGTCGGCCTGATCATCTGCCTCGTGCTGGCGGTCGTCACGGCCGTGGTGCTGCAGCGCTCGACCTTCGGTCTGCGCCTGCGCGCCATCGGGCTGAACGAGCTGGCGGCACGCCGCGCCGGCATGCCGGGCGGCGTCCTGCTGGTCGCGGCGTTGGCCATCGCCGGCGCGTTCGGCGGGCTGGCCGGCGCCATCATGCTGCAGGGCGAGCAATACTACCTCAAGGCCGGCTTCTCCTCGGGCTACGGCTTCGACGGCCTGGTCGTCGGCCTGCTGTCGCGCGGCTCGACCGTGGGCGTGCTGGCGGGCGCGCTGTTCTTTGGCTTCCTGCGCTCCGGCGGCATCTCCATGGAAATCATGGCCGGCGTGCCGGCGGCGCTCACGCTGGTCATCCAGGGCCTGATCGTCATTGCCGTCGCGGGATCGGTGATCGTGGTCGACAAGCTCGAAGGAGGGTCGCGCTGATGGAAGAGACTTTCGCCATCTTCCTCGCCTCGACCTTGCGCCTTGCCATGCCGCTGATGCTGGCGGCGAGCGGCGAACTCGTCTCGGAGCGCTCGGGCGTGCTGAACCTCAGCCTTGAAGGCATGATGCTGACGGCCGCTTTCTTCGGCGCGCTGGGCTCGTGGGCCACCGGCGATCCCTATCTCGGCGTCGGTTGCGCCATCCTGGCCGCGCTGTGCGTGGCGGCGGTGCAGGCCTGGCTCAGCGTCAACCTGCGCGCCAACCAGCTCGTGGTCGGCATCGGCTTCAACATCCTGGCGCTGGGCGCCACGACGCTTTTATATCGCATCATCTTCGGCGGCCTGTCGCGCGAGGAGATCCCCGGCCTGCCCAAGCTTGCCGTGCCGGGCCTGAGCGATCTGCCGTTCGCCGGCACCGCTTTCTTCCAGCAGTCGGTTATCGTCTATGTCGGGCTCGGCCTGATCGTACTGATCTGGGTGATGCTCAATCACACCTCGTTCGGGCTGGCCGTGCGCGCTGTCGGCGACGAGCCGCGCAGCGCCGACAAGGCCGGCATCCCGGTCGCGGCCACGCGCTGGCGGGCCGTGCTGGTCACCGGCTTCATGGCCGGCGTCGCCGGCGCCTTCATCTCGATCGCCGACATCCACACCTTCACCGAGAACATGACCAACGGCGCGGGCTACCTGGCGCTGGCCGCCGTGATCTTCGGCGGCTGGAACGTCGGCCGCACCATCGCCGCCTGCCTGCTGTTCGGCGCCGCCACGGCGTTGCAGTTCCAGCTTCCGGCCATGGGCATCAACGTGCCGACCGCCTTCCTGCTGATGCTGCCCTATCTTTTGGCGCTGCTCGCCGTTGCCGGCGTCGTCGGAAGGCTCGAGCCACCCACTTCATTGACCTTGCCGTTCCAGCGCGGCAAGTGACCGCCATGCCCATGATCGCCGCCCAGCCCTACGATTATCAGTTCCCCGCGGGCAAGCTCGCCTTGATCGTGATCGACATGCAGCGCGACTTCATCGAGCAAGGCGGCTTCGGCTCGGTCTTAGGCAACGACGTGCGGCCGCTTGGCGCCATCGTGCCCACCGTGCGCCGCCTGATCGACGGCTTCCGCGCCGCCGGGCTGCCGATCATCCACACCCGCGAGGGTCACCGGCCCGATCTCGCCGACTGCCCGCCCGCCAAGCGCGCTCGCGGCGGCGGCAAGCTCACTATTGGCGACAAGGGCCCGATGGGCCGCATCCTGATCGATGGTGAACCCGGCAACGACCTGGTGCCCGAGCTGGCGGCGTTGCCCGGCGAGACGGTGATCGTGAAGCCGGGCAAGGGCGCGTTCTATGCCACGCTGCTCGGCGGCCTTTTGCAGCAGCAAGGCATCGGCCATCTCGTCTTCGCCGGCGTCACCACCGAAGTCTGCGTGCAGACGACCATGCGCGAGGCCAACGACCGGGGCTACGAGTGCTTGCTGGCCGAAGACGCGACCGAGAGCTACTTCCCCGAGTTCAAGGCCGCCACGCTGGCGATGATCCGCGCCCAGGGTGGCATCGTCGGTTGGACCGCGCCGACCGACACCATCGTCGAGGCGCTGCGATGACGTCTTTGCTGGGGGCGCGCCACTCCAGTGGCGCGATCTTCTCTCAGCGCCAACAAAGACGCGCGACTGGAGTCGCGCGCCCCCAGCCATGAATGATTTCGGCGCCTTCCTTCCCGGGCCGAGGGCGCGGCTTGCGCCGCTGGCCTCGGGGCCGCTCGATGGACTGACGTTCGTCGCCAAGGACCTGATCGATGTCGCAGGCCAGGTGACCGGCGGCGGCAATCCCGATTGGGCCGCGCGCCAGGCGCCGGCGGCGAGATCCGCTCCCGCCGTCGAGCGCCTGCTGCGGGCGGGGGCCAGCCTGGTCGGCAAGACCGTCACCGATGAACTTGCCTTCAGCCTGGAAGGCGAGAATGCCCATTACGGCACGCTTAAAAACCCGCGCTGTCCGAATCGCCTGCCCGGCGGGTCGTCGAGCGGCTCGGCTGTCGCCGTCGCGGCCGGGCTGGCCGACCTCGGGCTCGGCACCGATACCGGCGGCTCGGTCAGGGTCCCGGCGAGCTTCTGCGGCCTGTTCGGCTGGCGGCCTAGCCACGGCCGCGTGCCGCTCGACGGCGTCGTGCCGTTCGCGCCCAGCTACGACACGGTCGGCGTGCTTGCGCGCGACGCCTCGCATCTGAGGCTGGCCGCACAGTGCCTGCTCGGCACGCCGCCAGCAACGCCGCGACCCTGCCGGTTGCTGTTTGCCACCGACGCCTTCGCCTTGGCCGAGCCCGAGGCGGCTGCGTTGTTGCAAGACGCGGCGCGGTCTTTCGGCATCGCGGACGAGGTCGACATCTTTGGCGGCCGGGCGGCGGATTTCCTCGAAGCCTATGCAACTTTGCAAGGCCTCGACATTGCCGGTGCGCTCGCCGGCTTCCTGGCAAGCAGACCGCGCTTCGGCCCGACGATCCAGCCGCGCTTCGATGGTGTCCGCGCGCTCGATCCCGCCGCCGGCGAGCGCTGGCGCGCCTGGCGGGCCGAGACGACGGTGCGACTCCGGGCATTGCTGCCGCCCGGCACGTTGCTCCTGCTGCCCACTGCGCCGTCCATTGCGCCATTGCGCTTCCTGCGCGGCGCTGCTGCCGATCGCTTCTACCAAACGGCGCTCACTCTGAGTTCCGTGGCGGGCCATGCCGGCCTGCCGGCAGTGAGCCTGCCCATCGTCGCTTTGCAAGAATGCCCGCTCGGTCTCTGCGCATTGGCAGGGCTGGGCGAAGATGAGGCGCTGCTCGCTTGGACGTCCCGCCTCGAGCAAGAATCGAACGTGAAGTTTGCATGAATGTCGCGGCATCCAAATCGGCTGTGCTAGCATTACCTCGAGCGGGGCACACATTTCCGAATCCATGAACCGAGGAGGACGGCAATGCCCGAGAACGTTCCCAAACCCATGACGCCCAGCGCTTTCACGCCGTTTGGCGGCGAATTCGACCAGCTCTTCGATCGCATGGTGCGGGCCTGGTCGTTCGGCCTGCTCGAGCCGGCCGCCAACGGCCAGCCGCGCGCCCTGCGCGCCTTCGATAACGCCCCGAAAGTCGAGGTCCAGGAGAACGGCAAGACCTACACCATCAACGTCGAGTTGCCGGGCCTCGACCAGAAGGATGTGAAGGTCGTTGTCGAGGATGACATGCTGACCGTGTCCGGTGAAAAGAACGTCGAACGGGTCGACGAGAAAATCCACTACACCGAGCGCAACTACGGCAGCTTCACGCGGGCCTTCACCCTGCCGTCCGACGCCGACCGCAACGGCATCACGGCGAACTTCGCCAAGGGCGTGCTGACCTTGCAGGTTCCCAAGTCCGCCGACAGCCACCAGCGGGCCAAGGAAATCGAGGTCAGGCCGTCCTGAGGTCTTGGAACCGCACGCTAGAAGCGAAGGGGGCCGGCGATGAAAGCGCCGGCCCAGGCCGCGGCCGCCATCAGGATCAGGCCGGGGATCACATAGACAGCGAAGGTGCGCCCGCCCGCGGTGACGGCGAAGACTATCTTGGTGACAGTGTTGGTGGTGAAGGCCGCGAGAATGGGGATGATCGCCAACGACGCTTCGATCTTCTTGTCCGTCACCAGCGAGGCCACCGAGATTGCGGCCGAATGGGTGTCGGCGAATCCTACGACCGCCCCCGCCACGACAACGCCGGTCTCGCCGAACCAATGCTGGGCTGCGGCGGCGGCGAACAGGACGACCGCAAGGATTGCGGCGAAGGTGAGCGCCGTGACAAGGCTGAAGGCGCTGCCGGCCTGTTCACGCTTCTCGGCGGTATGTTCCAGGGCCCACAGGGTGAAGCCGCCGCCATAGAGAGCGGCCACCATGCCGGACAAAACCAGCGGCAGCCAGAACGCCTGTAGCGTTTCCATGCTGGTGACGGCGATCAGGATGGCAAGTTGCACGACGGTGGCGACGGAGGAAAGAACGGCGCCGGCCACCGCCGGGCTCAGCAGCGCCTGGTCGCTCTTGGCCCGTGCGCCCATCGTGGCGATGGTGGCGCTGCTCGAGATGAAGCCGGAGGCCAGGCCGGCCAGCGGCAGGCCGAAGCGGACGCCGACGGTGCGGACGGCGATGTAGCCCAGTGCGCTCACTGCCATCACCAGGATCACCACGATCCAGATCGTGTGCACGTTCAGGGCGCCGAAAGGGCCGATGGGTTGGTTGGGCAGCAGCGGCAAGATTACCAGCGTGGCGCCGGCAAAGATCAGCAGGCTGCGGATCTCCTCGTCGGTCAGCATCGAGAGTACGAAGCGATGCAGCACCGATCGGGCGGCGAGCAGCATGGCCACGACGACTCCCAGACCCGCGGCAAAGTCGGGTTGGCGGATCGCCAGGCCGCCGAGAAGCGTCGTCAGGACCAGCGCCGTCTCGGTTGTGAGGCCAGGGTCCTCGTCACGGGCCCGCCAGTAGGAGAGGCCGGAGAACGCCACGACGCCCAGGGTGACCGCGGCCAGGGCCACTTCGCCGCCCGCCGCAATGGCTGCGGCACCCGAGAGCGAGGCCAGTGTAAAGGTGCGCAAGCCCGCCGCCTGCCGCGCCGGACCCTCACCTTTGCGGCGCTCCCGGTCGATGCCGATCAGCAGTCCGACGCCAAGGGCGACCGTGAAACCGAGCAGGAGAGGATGGAGAGGGGGCATAGACCGTCCAGGGTAGGGCGGCCATTATCCCCGTTGTCCTCGCGTCCGTCACGTAACCGTAGCCCAGATGTAACCTGACCTTGTTTCCCGCTGCCTATGGACCGGCCTATGAGCGTGGTCAGCACGACCTCAGTCGATGGCATCGACCCCGACCGCGCCATAGCGGTCCGGCGTCGCCGGCCGCGGCTGCTGCCCTATGCCCTGCTGGCGCCCTCGCTCTTGTTCCTCGCCCTGTTCACCTATCTGCCGGTGGTGCGCGTCGCCGTCGAGGCGCTTTACGACAAGCCGCACGGCACCGGGGCGGCTATTTCCTACGTCGGGCTCGGCAACTACGCCAAGGTGCTGGCCGATCCGGCCTTCCAGAAGGCCGCGCTCAACAACCTGATCTATGCCGTGGGCGTGCTGGTGCCGACCCTGGTGCTGGCGCTTGCCTTCGCGCTCGCCGTCCAGCGCTCGACGCGCTTCGCCGGCGTCCTGCGGACGGTATTCTTCCTTCCCTCGCTGGTGCCGTTGGTCGCCGCAGCCTCGCTGTTCTTTTTCATCTTCCTGCCCGGCATTGGCCTGCTCGACTACTACCTGGCCAAGCTCGGCCTGCACGGACCCAACTGGCTGGGCGATTCCGACATCGCGCTGTGGTCGGTGATCGGGCTGACGGTGTGGAAGAACGCCGGCTACTACATGCTGTTCTACATCGCCGGTCTGCAGAACGTGCCGCGCGATACCGTCGAGGCGGCGATGATCGACGGCGCCAATGCCTGGCAGCGCCTGCGCTTCGTCATCCTGCCGGCACTGGCGCCGACCACCGCCTTCGTGACGGTAATCGCCCTGATCCAGCTCCTGACCAGCGTCGACCATGTGATCGTGCTGACGAGGGGCGGGCCGTCCAACGCCACCAACCTCCTGCTCTATTACATCTTCCAGTCGGCCCACGAGAACTTCGAGTACGGCAAGGCCGCCGCCGCGACCCTGATCAGCGTCGCGATCCTGCTCGCCATTTCGTTCGGCTCGCTGCGGGTCATGGAACGCGGAGCGCGCGGTCATGGGTAAGATCTTGCCGGACTCGGCGCATTCACATGCGCCTGGAGGGCCTCCAGGCCCGCTCATGTCGGCGCATTCAGATGCGCCTGAGCGGACCTGGAGGTCCGCGGTCCGGCTTGAGAAGCACCTGTGGCCTGCCATCATCGCAGCCCTCCTGTCGGCGGTCGCCTTCCTGTGGGCCAGTCCGTTCCTGTGGACCCTGGTCGCTTCGTTCCGGCCAGAAGGCGCGGGCAGCGCCGACATGGCCTCGCTGCTGCCCGATCTCCATCCGACCCTGGAGAATTTCCGCAACGCGCTCGAGAGCGGCTCGTTCGGGCTCTACTACGTCAACACCATCATCGTCGTGGCGGGCGTGCTCGCCGTGCAATGCGTGACGGTGAGCCTGGCCGGCTACGCCTTCGCCCGCCTGCGATTTCGCGGCCGTGACGTGCTGTTCTACGCTTTCCTGCTGCAGCTCATGCTGGTGCCGCCGGCGCTGATCGTGCCCAACCTGCGCACCGTGGTCGATCTCGGCCTGTACGACACCCTGCCCGGCGTGATGGCGCCCTATTTCGCCTCGGCCTTCGGCACCTTCCTGATGCGCCAGACCTTCCTCGCCCTGCCGCGCGACTTCGAGGAGGCGGCCGCCATCGACGGCGCGCCGTGGTGGGCGATCATCTGGTACGTGCTCTTGCCGATGGCCAAGCCCGGCCTGGTCGCCTTCGCCATCGTGTCGATCACCGCGCATTGGAACGAGTTTCTATGGCCGCTGATGGTGATCAGCGATCCCGCCAATCACACGCTCACCATAGGACTCGCCGCCTTCACGCGCGGCGCCGAGGGCGGCAAGGAATGGGGCGTGCTGGCGGCCGGCACGCTTTTGGTCATGGCGCCGCTGGCCGTGGCGTTCATCGCCTTCCAGCGCCGCTTCGTCGACAGTTTCGTTTTCAGTGGAGTGAAAGGCTAGGTCTTGAACACAGAGGGTGTCATCCCGAGCGTAGCGAGGGACCTATCGCGGCGTCGATCAAGGGTCCCTCGCTTCGCTCGGGATGACACGGTTGATGTCTTCGATATTTCCTACAAGGGGGCTTTCATCATGTCGTTGATCAGATGTCTTTCCGTCGGCGCTTTGGCACTCTCCCTCACCGCCGCGTTGCCGGTTTGGGCGCAGACCAAGATCGAGTTCTTCTTCCCGGTGCCCGTCGAGGGCAAGCTCGCCAAGGAGATGACCCGGCTGGTCAAGCTCTACAACGAGGGCCAGAAGGAGGTCGAGGTCACCGCCGTCTATACCGGCGGCTATGACGACACCAAGCTCAAGGCGCAGGCCGCCGCCAAGGCCGGCAAGCCGCCTTCCGTGGTATTGATGAGCGCCAACTTCAACGTCGACCTCAAGCTCTCCGGCGACATCATCTCGCTCGAGCCCATGCTCAAGGCCGACAAGACCACGCGTGAGGATTTTCTGAGCGACTTCTGGCGGGCCCTGCATGCCAATGCCGTCGTCGACGGCGAGCTCTACGGCGTGCCGTTCCAGAATTCGACGCCGCTGCTCTACTACAACGTCGAGCACTTCAAGGAGGCGGGCCTCGATCCCTCCAAGCCGCCGCGCACCTGGTCCGAGCTCGTCGATGCCGCCAAGAAGCTGACCAAGGGCGATCGCCACGGCTTCCTCATGCCGGCCGGCTACGACTATCTCGGCTGGCTGATGGAAGCCCTCACGATGTCCAATGGCGGCCGCTACTTCAACGAGGAGTATGGCGGCGAGGTCTATTACGACCAGCCCTCGACTCTGGGCGCCGCCCGCTTCGTCGAAGACCTGATCTTCAAGCACAAGGTCATGCCGCAGGGCATAACCGAGGCGGGCGGCGTGTCGACCGCCTTCTTCGCCGGCAAGGCCTCGATGGTGCTGCTGTCGACCGGCTCGCTGTCGTTCATCCGCGAGAACATGAAGCAGCCATACGATGTCGCCTTCGTGCCGAGGAACGTGCGCAATGCGGTGCCGATCGGCGGCGCCTCGCTGGTCATGTTCGCGGGCCAGAGCGAGGACAGCAAGAAGGCCGGCTGGAAGTTCATCAAGTGGCTGACCACACCCGAGACGATCGGCGGCTGGAGCCGCTTCACCGGCTACTTCGCGCCGCGCAAGTCGGCCTACGACAAGCCCGAGATGAAGGACTTTCTGGCCAAGAACCTGGATGCCACGGTGGCCCTCGAGCAGCTAGCCTTCGCCAAGCCGTGGTTCGCGACCTATCAGACCGTTGCCGTGCGCAAGGCGCTGGAGGACGAGATCCAGGCCATGATGAACGGCAAGAAGAAAGCCGATCAGGCGGTCAAGGACGCCCAGAAGAAGGCCGATGAGCTGATGCGGCCCTACGTCGAGCAGACCTCGCTGAAGCTGCCGTGACCGTCATCCCGACTCGCGCGGATCATATCCGCGCTGAAGCGCGAAGCGCGGAGTGGAGGGACCTCGTTTTGGTATGATTAGGTCCCTCCACTGCGCCTCGCTTCGCTCGGCTCCGGTCGGGATGACGAATTTTTTTGGAAGGAAGGACTAGCCTCATGATGATCGCGCAGATCACCGACATGCACATCCGGCCGCCCGGCAAGATCGCCTACGAGCGGGTCGACACCAACGCCATGCTCGAGGCGGCGGTCGCCACGCTCGAGGGCCTGCCGCGCAAGCCCGATCTGGTGATCGCCACCGGCGATCTCACCGACTGCGGGCTGGCCGAGGAATACGAGGTGCTGCGCGACATCCTGGAGCCGCTCTCCATGCCGGTCTATCTCGTGCCCGGCAACCACGACCGCCGAGCCGAGCTGTTCGCCGAGTTCGGCTCGGACGGCTATTTCACCAACGACGACGGCTTCCTGCATTACACGATCGAAGGCCGCGACGTGCGGCTGATCGGCCTCGACACGGTGGTGCCCGGCCACGGCCATGGCGAGATGTGCCCGGCGCGGCTCGCCTGGCTCGAAGCCAGGCTGGGCGAGCAACGCCGGCAGCCGACGATGATCTTCATGCATCACCCGCCCTTCAGCACCGGTCTTGGCGACATGGACAGCATCAACTGCCGCAACGGCCCGGCGATGGCGGCCGTGCTGCGCCGCTTCGACAACATCGAGCGCGTGGTGTGCGGCCATCATCATCGGCCGATCACCGTGCGCTGGGGCGGCACGATCGGCACGGTGGCGCCCAGCACCGCGCACCAGGTCACGCTCGACCTGATCCCGGACAACAGCCCGGCGACCTTCACGATGGAACCGCCGGGCTTCCAATTGCATCTCTGGTCGGCCGAGGCCGGGCTGGTGACCCACACCGTGCCGGTCGGCAAGTTCGAGGGACCGTTCCCCTTCGTGCTCGATGCCGACTATCCGGGACATACGGCGAAGGCGGAGGCAGCCTAGTTCTCATTTGCCTCCCCCGTCTCCGCGCCTTCTGAGGCGCGTAAGGGGGAGGTGGCCCGCAGGGCCGGAGGGGGAAAGCCGCAGACGAGGTCTGTGGCGATTCCAGATCTGATACTTTCAAAAGATCGTCTGTGTTGCCTTCCCCCTCCGCCCGTATGACGGGCACCTCCCCCGTAAGACGGGGGAGGAATGGCTTTGTGAGCACATCGAGCAGCGCGATCAGCTGATCGGCTTGCCGCAGCGACGCCAGGTCTGCTCCTCACCCGCGGGCGGCTTCAGGCGCATCAGGATCTCGCTCAGCAGGACCATGGCGACCGTCGCACCGGCGCCGGGCTCGGATGCCGGGACGACGTAGGAAAAATGGTGGCGATCGTAGTCGCCTTTCAGGTGCGTGCCGCCCGGCGTGATGATGTCGGGGCCGTTGATCGAGAGCCGTCGTCCATCGCCATGGCACCAGTCTCCATCGATGGCGTCGGCCAACGCTGCTCCGCTGAAAAATGCCAATAGCGGCAACGCCAAGAAGACGCCGGCAAGTCGACTGGAGGACATCACGCACTCCCGCAGGTTCGCGGACAGCTTCGCCCATCCTCAGCCGCCGCGCCAGACCGGCGGACGCTTGGCGAGGAAGGCGTCGACGCCCTCGGCGAAGTCCGGCGTGTCGGCGAGCTTGGCCGCCGTCTCGAGCTCGTATTTCATGCCGTCCTCGAAGGTCATGCCGCCGCCCAAAGTGACCGTGCGCCGGATGGCGGCCAGGGCCGCGGGCGACTTTGCCGCCAGCTCCTCGGCATAGTCCTGCACACGCGCCCGCAGTCCCGCCGGCTCGACCAATTCGTCGACCAGGCCCCAGTGCAGCGCCTCGGCGGCGGATACCAGGCGGCCGTCATAGAGATAACGGATGGCGCGCGGCCGCCCGATCAGGCGGGCCAGCGCCTGTGTCGTGGCGATCGGCGGAATGAAGCCGATGTTGATTTCCGGCTGGCCGAGTCTCGCGTCGCTCGCGGCAAAGCGCAGGTCGCAATGCAGCGTCATTTCCAGCCCGCCGCCGACGGCGGTGCCGTGGATGGCCGCCAGCAGCGGCTTGGGCGAGGCGCGCAGCAGGCGGACGATGTCGTGGCAGCGGGTC
>Ga0137361_10000564_pt1 | contig 21172 bp, 24 predicted proteins | sample Mad1_80_16metaG_FD_104923 | JGI IMG/M metagenome (GOLD analysis project Ga0137361, IMG submission 104923) | Vadose zone soil microbial communities from Angelo Coast Range Reserve, California, USA - Mad1_80_16 metaG | ecosystem: Environmental > Terrestrial > Soil > Vadose zone | place: USA... | reverse complement strand
GGATTATGCGTCCACCACGCAGCAAACGTCGGATCGGTCGAGCCGTTGGCAATGGCAAGCCGATGATCCGTCTTGGCTTTCTCGACGGACTGGAGAGCTTCCCGCAAGTCTGGCCGCGTATCGAGAGCAATTTGCCGCGCGGCATCCAAAGCCATGATCTGATCCGAGAAGTCGAAGGGGCCGGCAACATCAAACTGCTCCACCGGCGTTCGATCGTTCAACAGCGCGAGGAGCTGGATCTTAGCTGTGCGCAGATTGACTTCCGCGGTTTGCAGATCGGATTCATATTGCACCCGCTGTATTTCAAGACGGTCCAAATCAACTTGAGCGATCGCGCCTGCCTTATAGCGCTCACGATTCACGTCCAGAACGTGGTCGTAATACAAAAGGTTTTCCCGGGCCAGGCTGAGAACAGCCTTTTCCTGGAGCGCTTGAATGAATGCGTTTCGCAAATCGAACACGAGAGTTCGTTCCAGATCCGACTGTCCAGAGACCGCGATCTTGGTCGCATCCTGAGCGCTCTTGAGCCGCAGTTCCCGCTTGTGTCGCCGTTCATGCAAGTAGCTGAGGTTTGGCGACTCAGTAGCACCGGAGAGCGGCTTCCAGACTCCCTGCGAAGGCGTGATCTGAATGCCATCGACGGACACAGCAAGGTTCGGATTCGGGCGGAGATACGCCGTAATCTCCTGGGCTCGCGATTCGTCGACGCCGATTTGCCCCGCCCGCAAAGACGGATTCGCCTGCTCGAACTTGTCTCGAATTTCCTGCCAGGTCAACGCTCTCTGCGCCAAACCGCTGCTCGCGGAAAGGGCAGCCAGGAAGAGCGCAAGCAACAGGCGCCCGGTAAACACCTTCATTGAAACCTCCATCGCTTTCGTGCCGGTCACGGGTCCAATTGTCTGTACGGAAAGGTGAGAGCGCCGCTCACGCAACGCGGCCCGACTATGGTGATGTCCGGTATCGGCCGTCGGTTCTACGGCTAAACAAACTTTTGTGATTTTAGAAGGTGTCTTACAACTTTACAGACGAGGTGGCGCTCGGCCAATGAAGGGTGCGGTGGCGGTCAAACGTGACGCGGAGCGACGTCCTGGAACAATCCGCCAGAGTATCTCTCCGAACGCCAAAGGACCGCATTCAGTTCGGCAGTAACCGGGAACGTAGCGGGCGAGGGGGAGTGCGGTGGCGTCTCTGATTTCGTCCGCGGCAGGCGTCCAAGACGTTCCGAAGCCGTTGAAGGCACTCTGAAATTCGGACGGGCTGGAACTTGTAAAGTTCCCCACGCCGTCGTTCAAGAGGACGGCGACGGGCGTGTTCGTCCACACTGTCGTGACGATTACATCCGGGAAGCTGTCTCCATTTACGTCGCGGGAGGCGATTTGAAGCCCGCCGGTGGGCCCGGTGATAGTTACGCCCCTGCTCGGCCCGCCGCTCAACCGAAACTCGATCCAATACTTAGTGAACCGCGTGCTAATTTGACCGGCGTCAACGCTGGCGAAATCCGGGCGGCTATCTCCATCGAAATCGGCGATGGCAAAATGTGTGGCTGCGTGGGCCGGAGAGGCAGCGGCGGCCGCAGTTCGCCTCGCAAATACAAGCAGCAAAGAGAGAGCCGCGAACAGCCATAAGGCGACCGTTCGGACAAATCTTTGATGATTGCGCACTCTCATGTAAGTCGACGCCACAAATCCCGGCATTAACCTGCCTACGCTGCTCTTGACCAATTCAACGACGCCGTTGTAAGGATACCATCCGCAACGCCACGGCCACAGTCTGATGGGCAAAGTCAGAGCCTGAATGTATCCGTGTGGGCTTTGGGGTTGCATACGGAGAGAGACCCTTTGGAAAAGAACGAGGTCTGCGCCAAAATCCAGGAGATCGGCATTCTTCCCGCTGTTCGTACCTCCTCTCCCGAAGATGCGCTTTTCGCCGCTGAAGTGATCGCCCGAGGCGGTATTCCCATAGTGGAAATCACCATGACTGTGCCTGGCGCCCTAGAGGTGATCTCTCATTTGGTGAAAAACCTTCCGCATGTGATTGTCGGCGCCGGAACTGTGCTGGACCTTGAGACCGCGCGCCTCTGCGTGGACGCAGGCGTGGCCTTTCTGACCAGTCCTGGACTCGATCTCGAAATCGTGGAATTCGCGAAGCAGAGAAACTTGACGATGATAGCCGGTGCCCTTACGCCCACTGAAATCGTAACGGCGTGGAAAGCCGGATCGGATTTCATCAAGGTGTTTCCATGCGCGCAGGTTGGCGGCGACAGCTACATTCGCGCTCTCAAGGGGCCCTTTCCGAGGATCCCATTGATCGCCGCTGGAGGCGTGAATCAGCAGACGGCGGTCAGTTTCATTTTGGCGGGAGCGGCGGCACTCGGCATCGGACGCGAACTGATTCCCAGCGAAGCCGTACAAAAGCGGCAGGAGGGGAGAATTCGCGAATTGGCGCACCGATTTCTGAACTTCGTGAGAACCGCTCGCAGCCGCAGCGCCGCTGTTTAGACCTTCAATGTTTCCGAAGCGCATAATGTACAGACGGTTCGCTCAACATGACAGCTATTGAGCCGGTTCGCCGCTGGCCGGTGTCCGATGGCGGTGGAACACAATCCTCAGAAAGTCCGGATAAAACTCTTTCAGGACGTTGTACGCGCTGTTGTAAGCAAGATTGACGCCCCAATTCTGGAATACCGCGCTTGCCGAGCGGTCCTGCTGTGGATAGTAGGCAGTCGAAATACTTTGTTGCATAAGTTGACCTAAGACCTGCGGCGTGTTGAACGTTGGTTCGCCAGAATCCCTGCGAGTGATCACCGTTCGCGTGGCCGCATAGCGGATGCGATACCAGGCAGAGCCCTTGCCTTGGCGGAAGTAGCGCGGATCATCATGCAAGACGTGCGGCAACAATCCAAAAATAAAGAACGCCGAGGTAGCTTGGTCCGCCTCCGCAGCACCAAAGCGCTGCGCATATGGCCCCCAGCCCTGCCCATAATGCGGCTGCCCGTTGCTGGCCTGCTGGAGCAGCGCCTGAAACGCATTGCCAAAGTGCGCGCTGATATCCACGGACTGGTGCCAGGCGAGCACATACTTCTCTTTCACCGACATCGGCTCGTACTCCGCGGGCTGGTCGTTCTTAGTCTGAAAGTTTGGAATGATTCCCAGGATTCGTTTGGGATTCTCGTCCTGCGGTGCGTTACGGTCCGCGGAAGCGGCTGGATTCTGAATGTCTCCGGATTGGGATCGGGATTGGGACGAAGTCGGTGTGCTCTTGGGAGTGGGAGCCTCCGGCGTATCTTGAGCTAGGGCACCGTCCGCGCCCGCCATGGATGTCAGCAGCAGCCCTGCGACGCCAAAAACCCGTGCCCATCGAAGCATCATCCCCCACCGAACACAAACCGATATGTCTTTGACGGGCGCGAGTCGCAAAGCGTTGCATCTCGTCGCCGTGGCGCAAGGCCGAAGGCGATGAACAAAAGACGCGATGTCGGTTCCCGCATCCGAGTCTTGATTTCACGCTACGATAAGGACCCGGCAAGCGTCACCACGCCCATCGTCACCTGTGCACGAAATGAAAATTGCGACAGGGGCCTCTAAAGGCGAAGCGCCGCCCAAATTCGTCGCAATTTGCGGTCATGCGAGGATCGGAGCAAAATTAAATCTTGAGTCCGCACGCAGCGTCAATCGGACGCCATTATCAGGAGCTGCGATGAAGTCCATTCAAGGTACTTCCCATCCCGTCTTGCATCCTTCCCTTTTTCTTGCGATTACACTCGCATTCGCGTTTGCGCCAAGAGCGGATAGCGCCCCGCAAATAATTGTCAATTCTGCAATGGCCGAATCATCCTCGGCAGATGTAGACGCACGTCAATTGGAAATCCCGTCAGGAACCATCATTCCCATCCGTCTGGGCGCACTCTCATCCGAGAAAAGCAAACCAGGAGACCAGATTAAGGCCAGGATTATGCAAGACGTCCCGCTGGGGAATGGCTCGAAGCTGCGCGCCGGGTCTAAAGTTTTTGGTCGGATCATTGCCGTCACGCCGGCCACTACGGCTACAAAAGCCACGCTCACATTGAAATTCGACACCGTCGTGCAAGGTAAGGAATCCATTTCCGTGCTCACTAATCTCAGAGCGATGGCTTCCACTCTGGAAGTCGAGTTCGCGCAGACGCCGACCACCGGCGCGGGAGAAAGTGACGTTTACGACTGGCTGCCCACTGTTCAGGTTGGCGGCGAAGTCGTTTACGGAAAAGGCGGCGAGGTCTATAACGGCGATCGCGTAGTGGGCCGTGCCACCTATGACGGAGTGCTCGCCCAAGCGAATTCTAACGAGGATGCGAACTGCCGTGGCCCTATCGATGGAAACGATCGGCCGCAAGCGTTCTGGGTTTTCTCCTCGGATGCTTGCGGTGCCTACGGTTTTCCTTACGTAACGATTGGACATGAGGGACGGACCGATCCGCGCGGCGAAATCGTCTTGGTATCCGAACACGGCCCTGTGAAGATTCGCAGTGGCAGCGGCATGCTGCTTCGCGTGCAACACTAAGAATCACTCGGCCGCTTTGGCGGCCAACGTCTCCACTACCGCGATGTTTTGCACCAGGTTCTCGGGAAAGCCGTGCCGTTTTTGCAAATACGTGGGACTGTTGTAGGAAACCCAGGCCTTTCCCTGCTCGTCCTCCCAAACCAAAATCTTGAGGGGCAAGTCGATCGCGCTGCTGGGCGCGGCCAGCATCAACGGCGTGCCCCCTTTGGGATTGCCAAAAATCAGCAGCTTGGTAGGCCGCATTTTCATTTCTACCTTTGCTGCTTCTCCGCTGTGGTCAATCATCGCAAATAGCGTTACTCCCTTACTCTGCAAAATTCCCTTTAGCTTCTCTACTGTCTCGTCTACGGAGTGATTGCTGAGTTTGTCGACAATTCCGTTGTTCGCGGCCTGCTCCATTGGCGGCCTCCATTGCTTGAATGCGCGCACCCGGGCTCACACGTGAATCCAGTTAAACAGAATCAGCGCCAGCGTGCTGACTCCAACGATAACCCACAGCGTGAGGCCCTGTAGGAGCGGCCGAATCCCAACCTTCCGCAGCGTTTCCCTGTTCAGGCTTGCACCAATCAGGAATAGCGTCACGGTCAGACCCAACTTCCCCATGTGATTCAGCGCACCGAAGACCGCATCGAACCGCGGCAGCAAGGTATTCAGCAGTGCCGCAATGCAAAAAAGCAATATGAACCACGGCCATTGAATGCGCGCCTTGCTCTTGAACGCTACCGCAGTCCCGACGGATAACGGAACGATCCAGAGCGCGCGGGCAAGCTTAATCGTAGTGCCGATAGCCAGCGCAATCGTGCCGTATTTTGCCGTGGCGCCGACTACCGAGCTGGTGTCGTGAATCGCCAGCGCGGACCACAGCCCAAACTGGCCCTCGCTCATATGCAATGCGAAGCCGACCGGAGGAAAAAGGAACAGCGCCACCGAATTCAGGATGAACACCGCTCCTAGTGAGACGGCCATCTCTTCTTCGCTTGCATCGATAATCGGCCCAACGGCCGCGATGGCGCTGCCGCCGCAAATCGCCGTCCCCGCGCTGATCAGAAATGACGGCTTCTCGGAAACGCGGATGACGTATCCCAGCCCCAGCCCCAGCAGCAGCGCCGCCGTAATGCTCACCGCGGTATACACAAAACCGGAGCGGCCCGCATGAAGAACTTCGTGCAAGTTCATCCCAAAACCCAGCGCGACCACCGAACCTTGCAGCAGGAACTTTGTAAGGTCCCTGCTCTGCGCCTGAAAAGGATGCGCGAGCGTCAGCCCGTAGATGAGTCCGCCAAGCAGTGCAATCGCAGGCGAAACCAATCCGGTCACCGCCAGGATCACTCCGCCAAGAAATATAATCTTGTTCACGCGCAGCAGAGTCTCGCACGTCGACGCTCTACCGTCCAAGCGCAATTGCCATAGTGCGTCTCTCGCAACACATTGAGGAATTACGCCTTGAAGTCTCCAGGCGAATCTGTGGTATACTTCTTTTGCGCTTAATACCGCGGTTGTGTTGTGCGGCCCCTCTGGTTCGATATCTGATATCTGAGAAACCCGCCCTCAGTCTTCTCCGTTCGTCTTCAGCGTAATTTAAAAACAAGACTGGCTATTTAGTCGCCCAGCTCGCCCGGACTCCGTGTGCGCGCGCGATTACCCCAGCAAGAAAGCAAAATGCAAATTTTTTCAGAACTACCGATTTCTACTTATATAAAGGAGCGTCTATCGGGTGCCCGTTTTTCGACACCTACTCCCGTCCAGGCCGCGGCAATCCCGCACGCTCTGGAAGGCAAGGATGTGCTCGCGACGGCGCAAACCGGCACGGGTAAGACCCTCGCGTTCCTCATTCCCGTGCTAGAAAAGCTTCTACGGCGTACTTCACCGGGAATCTCCGCGCTCGTCCTTGTCCCAACACGCGAACTTGCCATGCAAGTCGTGGATCAATACAACGCTCTGCGCGGCAAACAACTCTCCCCTGCGGCTCTCGTCGTGGGCGGATTGTCCGAAGCGCAACAACTGCACGTCATCCGCAAGGGTCCCGGGCTGGTTGTCGCCACTCCCGGACGCCTCCAAGATTTTCTCGACCGCAGGCTGATTCATTTCCGCGAGCTGCAAATTCTTGTACTCGATGAAGCGGATCGCATGTTGGACATGGGATTTCTTCCTGCGATTCGCAGGATAGCCGCGATCCTGCCCAAGGAACGCCAGACAATGTGCTTCTCCGCAACCATGGAAGGCGCGATGGCTAACCTCGTGAAGGAATACACGCGTAACCCGGTGCGCCTCGCGTTCGGTTCCACGCTGAAGCCCTCGGAAAACGTGCGGCTGCAGGCGTTTGAAGTCACTGCCGATGGCAAACAAGACGCGCTCCTTCATCTTCTTACCAAAGAGCGCGGCCGGTGCCTCGTATTCTCTCGGACCAAGCGCGGCACGGAGCGAATCACGAAAACCTTGAACCGCGACGGCATTCATGCCGCAATGATCCACGGCGACCGCTCGCAATCTCAGCGCACCTCGGCCCTGGCTGGATTTCAGCAGGGGCGTTATCGCGTTTTGGTGGCGACCGACCTCGCCTCGCGCGGAATTCACGTGCAGGACATCGCTCACGTCATCAACTACGATTTGCCGGAAGTGGCGGAAAATTTCATCCACCGCGTTGGCCGCACCGGACGCGCCGGCGAACATGGTGTCGCTTCCACTCTATTCACGCGGGACCAGCGATCGGACCTGTTCCAATTGGAGCGGACGCTCGGCACCCGGATGGAGCGACTATCCCTGGCTGGCGCAAGCACAAAGCCCGAACGCCCGGTACGCAACGAGCCGACGCGAGATCGAATAGCGTCGCTGCCGTCAGCGCAAAGGGCCAAGATGGTCCTGCTTCCGGGAGAAGTCCTGCAATCCCAACTGGAAGGCTAATCGGCTCGGTATTTGTAACAGCTTCGTCCCGAAGCTGTTACAATACCTTTGCTTCCGAGACAAGCCGCGCCCTAGCGGTCAAGGGGATCGGGGTAACTGAATTTAAAGCACAGGCACCGTGGAATTTGGGTGTCACGCCTGCAATCCGCATCGTCTTTTCCTTCCCACGAATTGACGTTCACGTATCGCTCCGTGATAGCCAGCAGCGAAAGCTGCGCAGAATTAAGGAGAAGGTGATGAAGAATCTTTTTGTCGGCAACATGAGCTTTCAAACGACGGAAGCGGAATTGAGCGCGCTATTCAAGCCCTACGGGCAAGTGACGCGCGTCCACCTGGTAATGGATAGGGAAACTGGCCGCGCCCGCGGCTTTGCCTTTGTCGAAATGCCCAACGACGAAGAAGCCGCGAAGGCCATTGCGGCCCTCGACGGAAAAGAGCTTGGTGGACGCAACCTTAAGATCAACGAAGCGCGTCCTAAAGTGGCTGGGGGCGGCGGCGGTCCTCGTTCCGGTGGTGGTGGTGGCGGAGGCCGCGGCGGCCGGGAACGATTCTCCAATGAAGATTATCGCGAATCCGCACGCCAGCCTCGCGAGCCCCGCTGGTAGTTTTGAAAGCGCAGCCTCGCCACGGTGAGCCCGCCGCAATGGGCAGTGAGCCTCGCAGTTAAAGGAGACGGGATGACGACGACATTTCAAAAACGCCAGAAGGAAATGAAGAGACTCGATAAGCAACGCGAAAAAGCCGCGCGCCGAGCCCAAAGAAAGCTCGAGAAACAAGCCGAAAAAGAGAATCCCACCGGGAACACCGGCATTGAACACATTCAGCTAGGTCCACAAGACCGCGAACCGGACGACCTGCAAGACTGAGCCGCCTAGCACGACTATTTACCGCGTCGCGACCAGCGCCGGCACGGCAAAGAGCTTTTGGTATTCTTCCTCCGTTAAGCGCAGAGAAGCCGCCGCAACATTCTCCTCGAGATGTTCGATCGACGAAGTTCCCGGGATCGGTAGCATCAGGGGAGATCGCCTCAAGAGCCACGCTATCGCTATTTGCATCGGGGTGGCTTGGTGCGCTCGCGCGATTCGCTCTAGGATGTCGCCGGCAACCTTGCCTGCTCCCAGTGGAAACCAGGGGATAAAGGCAATCGCATTGCGCTCGCAATAATCCACCACGTAATCCCATTCGCGGTCGGCAAAGCTGTAGCGGTTCTGCACGGAAACGATGGGCACGATTTTGCGCGCCCGCACGATGTGCTCCTGCGTCACGTTGGAGAGCGCGACCAGCCGTATCTTGCCTTCATTGCGCAGTTGCGCCAGGGTTTCCATCGATGCCTCGAACGAAATAACGGGGTCGGGTGTATGCAGTTGATAGACATCGATCCGGTCCACGCGCAGTCGCTTGAGACTTCCCTCAATCGCCTTGCGGAGGTGCGAGGGAGATGAATCGTGGGTCCATTGATTCGGGCCGGGACGGTTCCAGCCTCCCTTCGTTGCAATCACAAGGTCCGCTGGATACGGAAATAACGCTTCGGCGATCAGTTCCTCGTTCACATGAGGACCGTAAGAGTCCGCGGTGTCAATGAAATTGACGTCTAGTTCTATCGCGCGTCGTAGAACCGCTATCGCCCCTTTGCGATCCTTTGGCGGTCCCCAAATGCCTTCGCCCGTAAGCCGCATTGCGCCATAGCCAAGACGATGGACAGAAAGTTCCCCGCCAAGCGAAACATCTCCCGCCGCACTTGCTGAAATATTCTTCTTATTCACGATTGACCCCCAAATTCCCTTCCTTAAAGTTACCCCAGGCTCTTGCGCGCAGGGTCGAGCTATCTCAAGTTCAATTTCAAAACCCTTTGCGGTCCAAAGCCCAAACTACTTCTTATGCTGCCGTAGCGAGCGAACGTACCTTACCAACGCGTGAATCTGTGCCTCGGTGAGCGATCCCTTGAAGGGAGGCATTCCGCCCTTGCCGTCAGAAACTATCTTCACGAGTTCCGCATCGGGTACCTTCCGAACTGCCTCGGAGCGAAGATCCGGGATGTTCAGGCTCTTTCCAACTTCCGAGCCGGTTCCGTCGGGACCATGGCACATCGCGCATTTCGTTTGGAAAGTCGCCTTGGCGCCAGCGCTGTCTTGACCGCCGCCTGCTCGCGCATCCGACGCCGAAAACAATAATATCTCTGCGACGATTACGATCAGAATTGCGCAGGTACAGACTAGAGAATCTCGATTCTTTCTTACTGGCATCACTTTCTCCTCGTTTCACAAGCTGGTGTTCAACGGCTTCGTGCTCTTGCGTCAGCACTCAGCTCAAGCCGTAATTTGTGATCGGCAGATCTCGCACCCTCTTCCCCGTTGCGGCATAGATAGCGTTGCAGAACGCCGCGATAAACGGTGGCACTCCTGGCTCGCCGACGCCCGCTGGAGGAGCGTCGCTATCGACGATGTAGACGTTTGTCTGAGAAGGAGCTTCGTTGATTCGAGCCACCGTGTAGTCCTGAAAGTTCGATTGATCGATCGCTCCTTTCGTCGCCGTAATCTGCCCGCTGCGGGCCACGCTCGTGCCAAACACCGCCGCGCCCTCGAACTGCGCGCGCGTCGCTTCCGGGTTGACCACCAAGCCCGCATCCAACACCGTATCCACGCGAGGAATCCGCACCTCGCCATGGTCGTTGACCTCGACTTCAACGACCGTGGCCACATACGTCAAGAAACTGCGGTGTGCCGCAATCCCGACGCCACTGCCCTTGCTGTGCTTGCGCTTTCCCCACCCGGACTTTTCCGCAACCATCTCTGTAACGTGGCGCAGCCGGCCCGTTTCCCACGGGTACGTCTCCAGCGATGCACCATAATTCGGGTAACTCACGCCGTTGAAGTCGATCGTGCGCGCCGGCCCGATCAGATCGAGCAAATACTCAAGCGGGTCGCGATGAGCGCGGTTTGCAAGCTCGTCCGTGAAGCACTGGATTCCAAAGCCATGATAAATATTCGCGACCGAGCGCAGCCAACCGATGCGCACGTGCGCTTTGGCCGGTCCGTTCTCGATGCTGATGTTCGGAAGATCGTAGGGCAGGTCGGTCCAACCCTGCTGTAGATGTGGCGGGTCGCCGTAGACCGCGTTCACATCAAACGTTGAAGTAATGGGAGGAAACACCGACCTCTGCAGCCACGCAGTCGGCTTCCCTTTCGTATCCAAAGCAGCTTTGAAGTACATGGCTGCGACGGCGTTGTAGTAATCGAACTTGATGTCGTCCTCTCGCGTCCAGACCACTTTCACGGGCCGGCCTACTTTCTTGGACAGGACCGCGGCCTCCGCAACGTAATCGGGCTTCGATTTGCGCCCGAATCCCCCTCCGAGCAGCGTCACGTGACAGATGACATCGTTGGGTGAAATTCCCAACTCTTTCGCGACAATGTCTTGCACAGCTTGAGGGTTCTGTGTGGGAGCCCACGCTGTCACTTTGCCGTCTTTGAATTCGGCGAGTGCTACCAGCGGTTCCATGGCCGCGTGAGCCAGTAACGGCACGTAGTAGTCAGCCTCGAAAATCTTTCCGCCCTTCGAAAACGCGACGTCGACATCTCCGACACCGCGCGCCACTTTGCATGGCTTGTGTGTCGTCTCGCGCAGCTCGTTTTTGTATGCAGCAGAGTTGTACTCTTCGTTCGGCCCATTATCCCAGGAGATGTTTAGCTTCTTTCGGCCTTGAAGGGCCGCCCATGTGTTATCCGCAATTACCGCGATGCCGCCGAGGGGCTGGAACGCGGGCGGCGGCTGGAAAGGATCGATCGCAACCGTCTGGTGCACACCTGCGATCTTCAAAGCTTCTTTGTCGTTGTACGATTTCACTTTCCCGCCGAGAACGGGCGGGCGCTCCACCGACGCATACGCCATGCCGTCCACGCGCGCATCCATGCCGTAGATGGCTTTCCCGGTGACAAGTTCTTCAAGGTCGTAGCTCACTTCTCCTTTGCCGATATACCGCCACGCACTCTTGGGTTTGAACTTCAGCTCGTCTCTGCTTGGGACTGGCAATTTCGACGCGGCGCTCGCGAGTTCACCGTAGCCCGCACTGCGACTTGTCGAGCGGTGCACAACAGCGTGCAATTCCGTTTCGCACTCCGTCGCCGGAACGCCCCACTGCTTCGCCGCCGCTTGAATCAGCATGAATCGCGCAGTCGCCCCCGCTTCGCGCATCGCGTCGTAATACGAGCGAATCGAGTGCGATCCATCCGTATTCTGGTCACCGTACCGTTTGTCGGCAATGGCCTGCTCGATTTTCACCCGCTTCCAATCCGCATCGAGTTCATCAGCGACCACGAGCGGCAGAGTCGTTCGGCTGGTTGTGCCCATCTCGGAGCGGCTCGCCACGATCCACACCGTGCCGTCCGGGTCGATTCCGAGGTAAACGCTGGGATGTAATTTGGCGTGGTCTGCGTTCGTATCGTGTGGAAGCTTGTCGCCGGTCGACAACTTTTCGTAATAACGCACGCCCAAAACGAGCGCTCCCGCGGCGATGATGCCTCCGGTCAAGAATCGGCGCCGGCTGACATTCTCAATCGTGCTCATGTCATTTCCCTCGCCGCCGCCTTGATCGCCGCGCGAATCCGTTGGTACGTTCCGCAGCGGCAGATGTTCCCGGTCATGGCCTCATGGATTTCGTTATCGGTGGGCCTCGTTTTGTTATTCAACAGCGCCGCGGCTTGCATGATCTGGCCCGCCTGGCAATAGCCGCATTGCGGAACGTTGATTTGCATCCAAGCCTTTTGCACTGGGTGTAGGCCGTTCCTTTCGAGCCCTTCGATTGTGGTGACTTCCTTTTCGGCGGCATCGCGCATTACGGTCACGCAGGATCGCGTGGCTTGTCCGTTCACGTGAACCGTGCACACGCCGCAAAGTCCCACACCGCAGCCAAATTTCGATCCCGTCAGTCCTAAGACGTCGCGCAGATACCACAGCAGCGGCATCTCGGGATCACCGTCGAACGACCGCCCGGCTCCATTAACCTTCAGTTGAATCATTGCCGCTCCACATTGGCTTCCACGCCGAACCGCTTCTTGCAAACGTCGGTCGCTACATAAGAAAGCACGCGCCGTGCCTTTTGTGAAAAATACCGAGCGATTGCAAGCTGCTGGTAACAAGGGGCATATGACCGCGCTACCGGCCGAACAGGCCCTTGGAAGCAGCAGCGCCCCTGTCGAATCGCAGACACCCCGTCAATCGGCTGAGCCTTCGACATGGTGAGTCGTCGCCGCTGGTCATCGCGACCAGTATTTCGCAGAGTCCAATCAGAAGTGATCGGAACGAGACTGACTTCGTTTGAGCGTTCGCTCTAACTGCGATTTCGACTAACGCTGCGAGCAAGATGCGCCAACACAGGGCAAGACCGAATCGTTTTGGGAGCAGTTGTGCGCGGAAGCGAAGCGTTTCATGTCGACGGCATGATATCGTGAGGCCGCCCCGCTGAGATGGATACGACTAGGAATATGGGCTCTGAAAAGAAGGATTTTCGATACTGGAGAGACGTCATCTTCGGCGGCTTGGGGGCGCTTTGCATTGTCGCTAGCGTCGGACACTTTCTCGATTGGCTTCAAGGTCACAAGAGAATCGATTGGCAGATCGCCCTAGGTTTCACGGCTGCTTTCGGAATTCTTTTCTTTTTCTCACCGAAACGCTTTGAGTTCGTCCTACTGTGCCTCTTGGCAATGATCGTCTGCGGTACATTGAACGCTGCGATTTCGGGAAGCCTGCTGGGACTATGGATCATCGTACCGTCCGCAGTAGGTGCGTACCTCATGGGGGATTCAAATACGGTCGAAGTCGTTCGCGCGAGACAAAGGCGAAAAATGAAGTCCGATCTCAGCGCAGAGACCGTTCGCTCTAACTGGATTTTAACTGGACTGCGAGCGGGATGCGCTGCGCACCGCGCATGATATAATTAAAAACTTTGACGTTAGGGGCGTAGCTCAGTGGTAGAGCAGCGGCCTTTTAAGCCGAAGGTCGTGGGTTCGATCCCCACCGCCCCTACCAAAATCCTTCTGTACAGTCCGGAGAGATCCTTTACAGAACGTTCCTAAGACATAGTTTACACCCTTGGGCCAAAAGGGTTTTCGAGAGGCTGCGGAGTTTTTTCCTCCAGATCGATGTAACCGAGATCGTAGTCCATAAAGCTGATCTTCATGTGGAACGCGCTTCTTTTGAGATCGCGCTCGTCCGCTTCTAACTCTAGCAACACTGTTGGCAGACAGATTTAAGAAGTGTGAGCTTCCATATGTCCGTTATTCCCCGGCGTCGGTGACGTGGGTGCTCGGCTCCACCAGGCTCCAGCGGTTATTGCAGTTTTCCGCTGCAAGGGACCTGATTGGCGGGTTTGGAACAAAACTCTGCGACGCGAAACGCCACTTCCAAGTCTGCTACCGACAATTTTGTGTCCGTTGTTTCTGTAACGAATGCATCAAAAATGTTCTGAGCGATTTCAGAGGCTTTGAATCCCGTAACAGGAACGGGCGTTCCCAGCGGCATGTTGAACTCAGGCGCCTTCTGCGACCGATATTCAAATTTATAAGTGCAGAAATCTGATTCGACGGCGGTGTCCTTACTCGAGTCCCGGCAGATGATAAAAACCACCAATTCGGCAGGGGCTTTTGTCAACGCGTAACGTTCGCTTGCGGCAATTCGATCCGAAAACGCTTTGATAACGTCTAGGTTTATCGGCGGCAACATATAGTGATGCGCCCCGTCTCCAGGTTCCTCCACCTTAACGGTTCGTGGTGCCGCCTGAGCATGACTCGATACGGCGGCGAATAGCAGCATGCCGAAAAGGACGGCGCGCAGTCCTCGCGGCTTGGCAGTCTTAAGCATTGGCAACCTTCCCTGTCCATTGAAAATTCAGAAATGCCAGGCGGGCGCTTTTGCATTTCGTCAGTGTCAAGACAACATTATTCGCTCTTTTCAAAAAGAAAGAAAACTGCAAATCAACAATTCGCTCAGACCGGAGGCGCGGTTTCAGGAGCGATATGCTCAGAAAAGAAATGCAGATGGCAAAGGGATGCTGACGCCCTGCTTAGTCTTCCAGGGTTGGCAACGTCTTTAGCACTTCGGAGGCGATTGGCCGGCTTACTACCGGGTCGTCTTTGCGGATTTTCCCGTCGCGGAAGATCAGGACGCGCTTGGCGAATTGCGCGATGTCCAGCTCGTGTGTCACGAGCACGATCGTCAATCCCCTGTCGTTCAGATTCTGCAATATCTCCATGATCTCGACCGAGGTGCGGCTGTCGAGATTCCCCGTCGGCTCATCGGCCAGCAAGATCGAGGGACGATTCACCAGAGCGCGGGCCATGGCTACGCGTTGCTGCTGCCCGCCGGACATCTGCGAAGGGAAATGATGCGAACGGTCGGCGAGCCCCACCATTGTCAACGCTTCAGAGGCCCGCCGTCTGCGTTCGCCATTATCGATTTTTGTGTATAGCGTGGGCAGCTCCGTGTTTTCGAGCGCCGTCGTACGCGCCAGCAAATTAAATCCCTGAAACACGAATCCAATTTTCTGATTGCGAATCAGAGCCAGCGCCTTTTTATCATGCCGCGAGACGTCAGTGCCTTCGAGCAAGTAGCGCCCGGACGTGGGCTTGTCCAGGCATCCGAGAACATTCATGAATGTAGACTTGCCGCTGCCGCTCGCGCCCATGATGGCAACGAATTCGCCGCGCGCTATTTCCAGGCTCACCCCACGCAGCGCGTGTACGCGCGTCTCGCCCAACTCATAATATTTGTGAACGTCTTCGATTTGGATAACATACTTTGCAGCTGAAGTTGGAGTTGGCGTCGCGTCGATCGCCTTCGCCTCGATTGGCTTCGCGTCGATTGGTTTCACAGCAGGAGTCATGTCCATGTGCGATTGTGCCTTGCGTGACGTCGTTAACGCCGTATCGTGCTGGGACCTTGCGTTTTTGGCGACACAGACCGGATCACCACTTCATCTCCCGGCTTCAACTCGCCCTTAAGGACGGCGCCGACTTCCGTGTACGCATGGTCGGTGATTCCAATGGATACTTTGACTGGTTCCAGAGTGTTGTCCAAATGAAGTTTCCAAACGACGGCCGAATCGGGTTTCGGTGCCCGAGCGGCGACCGTACTTGCGGCAGCGGCTTCTGATGGGCTCGCGGCTCCATCTGACCCGGCCTTCCGCTCGATTCCCTCGATTCCGTATTGCTTGTAAGTCGCCAGAATCTGTTCCGGCGGCATCGGAGGTTTGTAGCGCAAAGCCGTGTTGGGCACCTTCACCACATTTTTCACAGTGGCCACAGGAATGGTGACGTAGGCGGTCATCCCCGGGAACAATTTTAAGTCTGGATTATTGAATTCAATGATGGTGTCGTAGGTGACCACGCTCTGCACCATGGTGGCGTTCATGCGCACCTGAGCGACAACTCCGTGAAATGTATCTTTCGGGAAAGCGTCTACCTTGAAGGAAACCGGCTTCCCCACTTTGATATTGCCCACATCCGATTCATCCGTTTTCGCGTACACCCACATTTTCTTCAAGTCCTGCGCGATCGTAAAGATTGTCGGGGCTTGCAAAGACGCGGCAACTGTCTGCCCCACATCAACGTTGCGTGCCACGACCGTGCCATCGATCGGCGATCGAATCACGGTGTAGTTGAGATTCGTCTGCGCTACGGTCACGGCCGCGGCTTTTTGCGTCACTTGCGCTTCCGCCTGCGTAACGTTCGCGATCGCTCCGTTTATCGCCGCGGTTGCGGAATCAAAATTCGCCTTAGCCAGATCGAGCTGCTGCTGACTCATGACGCCCTCTTTCGAGAGCGCAACCGTCCGGTCGTAGTCCGCTTTGGCTTGTACGCCGCCAGCTTTCGCTTTCTCCAGGTTGGCTTTGGCCGCTGCGAGGTTGGCCTTGGCATTCTCCCAATCGGCGGTTGCTTGCAACAGCGCCCCTTGGAACAACGCGGGATCGATCAAGGCAACGATATCGCCCTTATGAACGCGCGAGTTGAAATCAACATTGAGTTTCGCAATCGTTCCGGACACTTGCGAGCCAACTTGCACCGTAATGACGGCATTAATGGTTCCGGTGGCCTCGACGACGTCGTCAATCCCGCCTTGTTCCACCTTTGCGGTGAAATGCTGCACCTGGGTGCCGCGATTCAGCCCAAAGGCAGCAACGACACCGATCACCACGAGCAAGCCTGCCAGAACCAGCCATTTGTTTTTTGTTTTCATTCAGTTTTCGTTAAGTGTCCGAGCGCGTTTCTTCGTAAGCTCATTCGTATCGCAGCGCCTCTATGGGATCGAGCAGCGACGCTTTGCGCGCCGGGTAATAGCCGAAGAACACGCCCACTGCTATCGCGAAGAACGCCGCGACCGCTACGGACTCGAGAGACATTTCGGTCTGCCAATGCAGCGTCTGCCCCACAAGATACGATCCCAAAATCCCAAAGAGCACTCCCGCTGTGCCGCCCACCAGGCTGAGCATGATCGCTTCGCCAAGAAACTGAAGCTGGATAGCCTCTTCCGTAGCGCCAACCGCCACGCGAACTCCAATCTCGCGGGTGCGTTCCGTCACGGACACCAACATAACGTTCATGATCCCGATTCCCCCGACAATCAGAGAGACAGAGGCAATCGCAATCAGGAGGACGGTGAGAGTTTTGCTGGCCTCGAGCTGCGCCTGAATGATGTCTTCAGGGTTGCGAATATTGAAATCGTCTTCCTCTTCGGGACGGAGATGATGTCGATCGCGGAGCACCGCGGTCGCCTCTTGCCCGGCCATCTTTACGGCGTCCTGTGAAACCGCGGAGCACAAGATATCATCCAGCCAGGTAATCCCCTTCAGCTTTTTCTGCGCCATGGTGTACGGGAGCATTATGTTGTCGTCTTGATCGCGACCATCCAGGGACAACCCCTTGGGATGAAGCACAGCAATCACTTTGCAAGGAAGATTGTTGACGCGAATCACTTTTCCGAGGGGATCTTCCACGCCGAAAAGCTGCTCGCGAACGGTGCGCCCGATAACGCAAACTTCCGCGGCTCGGTCCACATCGTCCTGCGAGAAGATCGCGCCCTGATCCAAAACCCAGCGCTTTATATCGAAGTACTCGGGGGTAACTCCGCGGTACGAGGTGTGCCAGTTTTGATTACCATAGACGACTTGCACAGGATCATCCACCTGTGGCGAAACACTTTTGATCAGGGAAATCTGGTTCTTGATCGCGATCGCGTCGGCCATGACCAGCGTCTTGGTATCGTGGGTTCCGGTGCGCACGCCATTGACGGCGCGGCCGCCAGCCTCAACCCACACAAAATTGTCGCCCAAATTATTAAGCTGCTGCTCGACGCGTGCCTGCCCCGCCTTGCCGATCGCGACGACGCAAATCACAGCGGCGATTCCAATGGTGATGCCCAACACGGTCAGCACGCTGCGCATTTTGTTCCTGAGCAGCGCCACGACAGCGGAACGCAACAAAGCCGTGCGGTTCACGAATCCACCCCTGCGCTATTCTTGTCGTACAGAGATAAATGCTAGATAAACGCCCGCGAGGCACTAAGATACTACGATCGGAAGGGACCGGGGGCGCTTCCGTTTCCACTCATAATCCTTGCGCAGGCGGGATTGATGTTTTTTCACTTGCACCTCGAGTTCGGTGAACGCTTGCTTGCAGCTTGCACGCAGAGTGTCGCCGACGCCTGTCGCGTGCAGCGTGCCGGTGGGCAAAGAGAGATTCAGCGAAAACGAGTGCTCCTGATTGTGCGAATTCTTTGAAAATACTCCGTGGAGCTGCACCAGGTCCGGCTCATAACTTTTCAGAAGGCGAGACAACTTCGCGATGTGGCGCTCGCATTGTTTCTCGACAGTTGCGTGCGCGTCCACATGTTTGTAGCTGATGGAAAGTTTCATGTATGCACCTGTAGGAGTGTTTGCAGGAAGGAACAACCGCGACGCAGATGGTGTTTCCGCACCGCATTCTAGGCAAAGCATAGCAACTTGCGCTGGCGGCGGCAATCGGGTTTCGCACCCGAAAACTGTGTAGTTTGACACTTCGCGGCACGGCTCTTACTCTGCAAGCAGTAATGACTGACATTCGCGTTGGGCCTGCTGGTTGGTCATATTCGGACTGGGCTGGATACGTGTATCCGGCGCCGCGGCCGAAGGGTTTTCATGAAGCCACTTACTTGGCGCAATTTTTTGACACCATAGAGATCAACACTTCTTTCTATCAGCCGCTGCATCCGGAGCATGCTAAACAGTGGCTCGATCGCGTTTCCGCGAACCCGCGCTTCGTGTTCACGGCGAAGCTGTGGCAGAAATTCACGCACGATCCCAGCGCCACTGTCGAAGACGAACGCGCGGTTCGCGCCGGCTTCGATGTTTTGCACAAGGCCGGGAAGCTCGGCGCGGTGCTGCTGCAATTCCCTTTCGCGTTTCACCGCGATGCGCAAACAACCGCCTACCTCGAGACCGTTTTAAAACGCTTTCGCGATTACCCGCTCGCGGTGGAAGTCCGCCACGCTACGTGGAACGATCCGGAAATATTCGCCATTTTACGCGAGCATAACGCTGCATTCTGCAATATCGATCAACCGGTGATCGGCCGTTCGCTCGAGCCATCACAAGAGATCACTTTGGCGACCGGCTACGTCCGCATGCATGGGCGCCGCTACGATACCTGGTTCAGCGACGACCCGGAGGTCCCGCAGCACGAGCGCTACAACTATCTTTACTCCGCAGAGGAGCTCTCGCCGTGGGCGGACCGCATTCGTGCGGTTGGCGAGAAGACGCGGCAGACATTTGTAATCACCAACAACCATTACCTCGGCAAAGCCGTGGTGAATGCGCTGGAACTCATCAGCATGCTCAAAGCGACCAAGGTGCAAGTACCCGATCCCCTCCGCCTTCGCTACCCCGAACTTGAAAGCATCGCCTCGAACCCGCCGGAGTCGCCCACATTATTTCCGCTTGGAAATCGAATGTAGGAAGCGGAGGAGCGCCCCCTCCCCCCCTTTTTCCGTAACTGCGCATTCCAAAGGAGTTAAAGACACCCTATTCGTAACTGCGGATTCTAAAGGAGTTGCAGGTGCGGCTTAGGGCAAGACTTGCGAAAGTCTTGGATCTGCAGAAAACGAAGGCGTTAGCTCTGGACTGCAAACGGGAACAAGACGCAGAATCTCAGGGCTATACACTACCACCGGAAGGGCTACTTGTCAAGTATTTTATCACTTTATTATCTATTCGAACGACGGGCGGCGCGCTTCTGAATGAAAAGAAAGAGCTGGATGCTGGAGTGAGTGACGAAGCTTGCTCAGCAAAGAAGTTCAGATGACTCAGAGGTCATTATCTGCCAAGGCTCGCAGGGCCAGCGCTTCGACGGAACGAATCGCGTCTTCTCTGCTTGCTCCGTACGCGAGCACACCCGGGAGTTCTGGGATTTCGGCGATCCAGCGGCCGTCGTCTTCGCGATCAGTTTCGATTTGGAAGGTGTAAGCCATTACAACAATTATATCAGCATCGTCGAAGAGTCAGGAGAACATCTCCTGAAAGGGTTGTTTGCGAGGATAGCCTCTGAGGTGTCTGGCCAGATGGAGACGTACATGGGGCCGGCGCCGAGTGTGCCGACTAGGAACCAGGTGAAGCGGCCGGCGCGATTGACGGTCAGGAACTTGAGGTGATCGCCGGGGGCGACGTCCAGGTCGAGCGTCTTCCAATTCCAGGTATTGTCGACGCGGAGGCGATGCCGGCCCGGAGCGACGGGAATCGTGACCGTGTCGCCGTACATGAGTTCATCAGCGACACGCTTGCCGTCGAGCTTTACTACGATTTGACGAAGCTGGATGTCGTCGGGCGAAGTGCGGCGGATGGTGATTTGCGCCTCAGGAGCCCGAGGAGAAACAGGCGACATGGGAGGAATCAACCTAGATCAGATTTGGAGCGCGGCCAAGAGCGGCTGCGCTACTTACTTCTTGAAGAGATCCTCAAAAGCTTGACGCGCGTCGTTGTGGCGCGGAGGCGGCGGCGCGGCAGCCGTAGTTCCCTTCTGCGCGTAGGATGTAGGTGCGGTGTCTTTTTCGACGGTCGTGCGAAATTCGTAGAACGTGCAGTTGTTCTTCGCGTCCTTTGGGGTGATGCGGTCCGGGATGGGCTTCGTGCATTCAAACTGAGCGCCGCTGTCGAAGAAGCGGCACTGCTTGCAACTGTGGAGCTCGAATGCGCACTTGGGACATTGACCGTTGGGGTCAAAACCGCTGGTGAGCACTGCGCCACAATTTGAACAACGCGCGCGCGTGACGGTGCCAACCATGCGCGGCGTGCGCGGCCCGAACTGATCGGCGCGAGGGCCACCTTGCGGCGGCTTGCGGTCATGCGAGCGGTCCTTCTTATCCTGCTTTTCCGCGTCGCGATAACCGCGGTGATTATACTTTCGATCCACAAATCCTCCTACAACGTGCCCCTGAGAGGGCACGGCGCCTTGCGGCGCTGGGACGCGCTAAAGCACGCCCCTACAACTTTGTCGCATTAACCGTGGTGACTCCATTTCGATCCGCAAACCCCTCCGTACACCAGAGCGTGCGCGAGAAATCGCAAAAGAAGTCGCGCGCCTCTGGCTCCCGAACGGGCCGTGCCAACCGCGGCAACTGCCATGCGGCAGGCAGGCAAAAAGCCCGCCCCTACAACGCTGCTAAACTTTTATCCAATCGGATTGCTACACTCGACCTTTAACGCAATCTTCCCAGG